>LQAH01000321.1_pt1 | contig 12131 bp, 16 predicted proteins | sample 1535791 | NCBI WGS metagenome assembly LQAH01 (sample SAMN04331585, study PRJNA305678) | bioreactor metagenome | isolation source: bioreactor_4 inoculated with Wadden Sea sediment 2nd replicate of a... | place: Germany:Bremen
TTTTTTTGTTTTATCTAGACCTAGTTTACTGTTAATATAAAGGCTTTTACTTATGAAACTACCAGTCAAGTCTTACCGGTACTTTTTCCCTGTTCAGATAATCTTTAATCTCTTTAAGCGAGTATTCTCCGAAATGAACCATAGATGCAATTAATGCTGCATCAGCCTTGCCTTCGGTATACACATCGCGCAGGTGAACCGGTTTTCCCGCACCGCCTGATGCAACAACCGGAATATTAAGAGCTTCGCTCATCATCTTTGTAAGTTGAATATTGTATCCGTCTTTTGTTCCGTCAGCATCAATTGAGTTAAGAACAATTTCCCCTGCCCCGAGTTTTTCTGCTCTAAGCGCCCATTCAAGAGCATCAAGTTCGGTAGGAGTTCTCCCTCCGTTAATTACAATCCTGTATTTAGAAGGCATTTCTTCATCATAAAGAGCATCCATTCCGAGAACTATACACTGTCTTCCATATGCTGATGCACCCTCTTCAATAATTGCAGGATTTTTAACTGCCTGTGAATTAACACTTATTTTCTCTGCTCCGGCAAGCAGAACACTTCTCATGTCAGCGACAGATGCAATACCGCCGCCCACAGAAAAACGGAATAAAAAATCTTTTCTGCAACTTTTGCCACAACATCAAGCATTATCCCCCGCTTTTCCGCAGAAGCAGTAATGTCATAGAACACAAGCTCATCTACACCTTCATTATAATATTTTTCCGCCATCTCTACCGGATCGCCGATATCTATATTTCCCTTGAATTTAATTCCCTTAGTTGTTTTACCGTCCCTGACATCAAGGCATACAATTACTCTTTTCTTAAGCATTTAGTTTCCCTCCTTAAGAAAGTTGTCAATAAGCTTTATACCATGCCGTCCTGATTTTTCAGGATGGAACTGAACTGCAGAAATATTATCTTTACAGAAAGCTGATGAAAAAGTTACACCGTAATCAGTTTTTCCAATCGTGTATTTTTCTTCAACTTCCGGATAGTAGGAATGTACAAAATAAAACGATGACCCTTGCGGTATTCCTTTAAACAGAAAATGATCGCTAACAGATTCTACGCTGTTCCATCCTATCTGAGGTATTTTCAGTCCTGCTTCCTTTTAAAAGAAACAACCTGCCCCGGAATCATGGATAAACATTCTGTTGGTCCCTCTTCTGATCTGTCCAGAACAATCTGACATCCAATACAGATACCGAGAAGGAGCTTCCCTGTTTCTGCATATTTAATAAGAAAATCATCAAGATAATCTCTTTTTAGTACAGACATTGAAGAACTTGCTTCTCCTACTCCCGGAAAAATCACTTTATCGCTTTTATATAGCAGCTCCGGATCATTGGAAATTATATAATCTGCACCCAGGTGTTTAAGAACAGTCTCAACACTTCTTAAATTACCTGCCTCATAATCAACTACACCAACTTTCATCAAAATACCTGTCCTTTGAGTATTTTATTAAAAAAACCGCCTGTTAATTTATCTGATATAATTATATCAGATATCCTAATCGTACTGTTTTCCTTTTTGACTTTTAAATCTTTTTCCATCTTCCGAACTGATTCCGGAATTAGTATCTCTTATCATTCTAAGTAAAAATAAGTTTGATCACAGGAGAAAATCGTCCTGCATTCTTTTCATCGGAAAATGACATACTGCTTTCAAAACTGTATCTGTCATCAAAGCCTTCTTTTCCCTTTAGAATTATTTCTATATCATTCAGACCGTCTGCATGGATATTTTGTTCGGAAAACATTGAAAGCATCCCGGATCCTTTTCCTGAATACAGCTGAAAATATTTCATTATTTCTGTCAGAAAAATATTCCCCGGAAAAAGAATCTGAAGAATCAGGAACTGAATCTCCCGGATCAGTCATATATTTATTATAAATTCTTTCAATCGGCTTTTCACCTGTTTCATTATTTATATAATTGGATACAAAAATATGATTATTCTTTGCAAAAAACAGTGCCAAATTACCGGTCCTGCTAAAATAGCATTTTTTTATACTTCCCGGCTTCCCATTCCCCTGATTCCGAAATCCTCTTTTCTGCAAATGCATCCGGATAACTTCCCTTGAAGAGAAGATAGTATCTCCGTCTTTTACTCCGCCGGTAATTTCATCAGTCCGCTTTAAAAGAGCTTTTAAACTGCCCTCAGCATCAGAGAGAGGCAGAATCTCCGGGTCTGCAGCAAAATAAAAAAGACAGTCCCCGGTAATGCACCGTAAGGGACTGCTTTATAAGTTTTATTAACAGATGTACAAGCGGTAAGCAGAATAAGCAATACAAGCGCTGCAAAGAAAACAGAAACCCTGCCCGCTTTCGCAGCTGCCCGATACATTACTGCTGCTGTTATTTTTTTTTAAGCTTTTTTCAGTGCTATTCTGCAACTGTAGTCACCGCATTCAAATTCTTTTGAACCTTCAGAATCTTTCCATTCCCATTCAACTGTAAGAGTTTCATTTTTCATGTACTCTTCATGGTTGTTAACTGAAGCTTTGATTTCATCAGCACCCGAGATGCAGAGCATGATTCTGTCAGATACATCAAGTCCTGAATCTTTTCTAAGGCTCTGAATATTCCTTACAAGGTCTCTAACAACACCTTCCTGTTTAAGAGCTGCTGTAAGCTCTGTATCCAGACCTATTGTCAGGGATCCCTCATTTAATACTTTAAGGTTTTCCTTTTCGTTTCTCTGAACAACAATGCTGTCGCTTGTTATATCATAGCTTGAGCCGTCTATTTCAATTGAAAGTGTTGCACCGTCAAGAAGTGATTTAATCTCTTCCATTGAAAGCTCTTCTATTTTCGCAGCCCCTTTCTTCATGCTCTTTCCAAGGATTTTACCAAGCACTCTGAAGTTTGCCTTAGCTTCGTATTCTACAAGCTCCTCTTCATTGTCCCTGATTACTACTTCCTTAACATTAAGTTCTTTCGGAAATTATACCTTCCATCTCTTTAAGGATTGTTTTTCCTCAGAATCTCTTGTTACAAGGTAGATTGCTTTAAGAGGCTGTCTAATCTTAAGTGAAAAGTTGGCTCTTAATGCTCGTCCCATAGAAACTGCATGCTGTGTAACATCCATTTTCTTTTCAAGCGCTTCATCCCTCTTGGATGTATCTGCTTCAGGATAGTCGCAGAGATGAATTGAATCAGGCATTGAATCAGTTTTTAGGTTCTGATAAATCTCTTCAGTTATAAAAGGAATTACAGGACATGCAAGTTTGATATATGTCATCAAGACAGTATAAAGTGTCTGATATGCCTGTTCTTTATCAAGATCATTTTCTGATTTCCAGAACCGTCTTCTTGATCTTCTGATATACCAGTTGTTAAGAAGATCAATAAATTCAATAAATGCTGTATTTGCCTTATGAATATCATATGCTTCAAGGTGTCCTGTAACATCCTGAGTCAGCTTTTCCATTTCAGAAAGAATCCACTGATCAAGAGGATTCGATGGATTGGCAGGAGCTTCCGATACTTTTATATTATCAATATTTGCATATGTTACAAAGAAAGAATAAGCATTCCAGATCGGAATAATTATTGTCTTAAGAATATCTTTAACACTTTCATCCGAATATCTTAAATCCTCTGCTCTTACAATACCTGAGTTTGTAAGGAGGAATCTTAATGCATCTGCACCATACTTATTAATAACCTCTACAGGATCCGAATAATTTCTTGCAGACTTAGACATCTTCTTACCGTCTTCTGCAAGCACAAGTCCGTTTACAACAACATTCTTAAAAGCAGGCTTGTCAAAGATAGCTGCTGCAAGAATTGTAAGTGTGTAGAACCATCCTCTTGTCTGATCAAGACCTTCACAGATAAAATCTGCAGGAAAATGACTTTCAAAATGTTCTTTGTTTTCAAACGGATAATGAACCTGTGCATAAGGCATGGAACCTGACTCAAACCAGCAGTCAAGAACTTCAGGAACTCTTTTCATTGTTCCGCCGCACTTACATTCATAAGTGAGATCATCAATTATATGTTTATGAAGGTCATCAACCTTCTTACCGGTTTTTTCTTCAAGCTCTGCTCTGGATCCAAGACAGTCTGTTTCCTTACAGCTGTCGCACTTCCATACAGGTATCGGTTACCCCAGTATCTATTCTCGATATTGCCCAGTCTCTTGCACCTTCAAGCCATTTACCGACCTTCCGTCTTTAAGATGTCCCGGCATCCAGTATATTTCCTGGTTTGCATCAAGCATTTTCTGTTTAATCTTATCGATATCAACAAACCATGAAGATATAGCTCTGTAGATAAGAGGTGATGAACATCGCCAGCAGTGAGGATAGTTATGAAGATACTGCTGTCTTAAGATCAGCTTTCCCTCTTCTTTAAGTCTCTTGATAATATCCTTATCGCAGTCTTTAACAAATCTGCCTTCGTAATCTGCAACATCTTCTGTAAACTTACATTCACCGTCTATTGGGCAGATTGTTGGGATTCCGGTACCTTTGAGTGTTGCATAGTCATCTTCACCGAAACCCGGAGCTGTATGAACAATACCTGTACCGTCTTCTGTTGTTACATAATCTGCTGCAAATACTTTGAATGCTCCTTTTTCCTTTGCATCTGCAAAATAAGGAAAAAGAGGCTCATAGCTCATACCGAGAAGTTCACTTCCTTTCTTAGTCCAGACTACTGAGTATTCCTCTTCATTTTTGTAATATGCAGAGAGTCTGTCTTTCGCCATGATGTAGTTTTCGCCGCTGTCTGCTACTTTTACATATTCAACATCATTACCTACTGCAAGAGCAAGGTTTGAAGGAAGTGTCCAGGGAGTTGTTGTCCATGCGAGAAAGTAAGTACTTTCTTCACCTTCAACCTTAAACTTAATAGTTACAGCAGGATCATGAACTTCCTTGTAACCGCCCAGATTAAGCTCGTGATTTGAAAGAACTGTAGAACATCTCGGGGCAGTATGGAAGAATGTAGTAACCTTCATACATAAGGCCCTTGTCCCAGAGCTGCTTAACAACCCACCAGATTGATTCCATATAATCAGGATTCATTGTTTTGTAGTCATTTCAAATCAACCCACCGGCCCATTCTGGTTACAATATTTTCCCATTCTTTTGTATATCTTAAAACAATTGACCGCATGATTCATTAAAGTTGGCAACACCGAATTTTCAATTTCAGTTTTACCTGATATGCCGAGTTCTTTTTCCATTTCATATTCAACAGGAAGACCGTGACAGTCCCATCCGAAACGTCTGTCAACTTTCTTGCCTTTCATTGTCTGGTACCTTGGATAAATATCCTTTACAGTACCTGGAACAAAATGTCCGAAATGAGGGAGACCAGTTGCAAACGGAGGTCCGTCATAGAATACATACTCATCACATCCCTCTCTCTGATCTATTGATTTCTTGAAAATCCCCTGCTTCTGCCAGAATTCAAGTATATTCTCTTCCATCTGAGGAAAATTAACTTTGGGATCCACTGCTTTATACAAAATAGCCTCCTGAGCAATTCGCGGCCGAATCTTTATTTTTCCGGGATGATCTAATATCATATAATACCGGTTTCAGCTGTTCTCTGCCGTCTTTTTTTATTTTCTGTTATCCGCAGGATTATAATCTGTCCGGAATGTTTTATTTTATCCGTTATTAACTATTCCGGAATAATTTACCATTACTAAAATGCTTTAATAATAACTTTAGATAATATATACAATAAATAAAACTTTTCAAGAGAATCACACTAAACTGTTGAGAATAATTACTGCTCTATAACATCTATTAGGATAGTTTTTTTAAATTATTAAAACTGTTGTTTTTTATTGAAGCGGATCTGCCGTGTAAACAGGATATAAAAAGACAAAAGTATTCCTGATATAAGGACTATTTTAAGCTCTTAAGAGCCTGAATTTTGTTCTAAGAATTAACGTAATAAAGATTTATTAAAATTTTTTTCAAAACCTGATTGACATTTTTTTAGGATAAATATATAAATATCAACGTGATCGCCGCTGTAGCTCAGTCGGTAGAGCAGAGGACTGAAAATCCTCGTGTCAACAGTTCGATTCTGTTCGGCGGCATCAATCACCCCGTAAGCTGAAAAGCATACGGGGTTTTTTTATACTTACTGAAGTTCTTTCTTCTTATCATCATCCCTCGTACTCCGAAATAACTGACATTAAACAGCAATTCGAAAAATAGTTAAAAAGATATCTCTTAAATAAAACTAATACCTGCTATAGTAAATATCATTTAAGTATAAATGAAGCTGCGAGAACTCCTTTCCCTGTATGTATGCCGACTGTAGAAGATATTTCCATTATGTACTCAGCCTTTTTACCAGTAGCATTAAATATTTTTTCTGCAAAAGCTCTGCTTCCTTTGGAATATCTGAATGAACAATGCTGCAGCTTTCAATCTCATCTTTATATTGAGAAAAAATATCAATTATTTTTTTGAGAGCAGCTTTTTTCGTAAATCCGGCACCGAACTTTACACTTTTTCCCTCACTGTCAAGTGATACCACAGGTTTCAGATTTAGCAGGGCTGCAGCCAGTCCTGTCAAAGGACTTACCCTGCCTCCTCTTACCATATATTTAAGTGTGGGCACAGCAACATAGATTCTGCCTTTTTTTATTCTTTTCCAGAGTATTTGAATTATTTCTTCATCCGAAAATTATTTAAGCATCTTCAGCAGCTTGGAAACAAGCAGTCCCTGAGCAGCAGAATTCAGCCTGCTGTCAATTATAGTAATTTTATAACCTTCATCTCTTAATTCTTCTGCACAGTTTTCCATTACCTGCCAGGTACCGCTCAGCTTGGAAGATACTGATACTGCTATGAGTGAATTATAAACTGATAAGAGGTTTAAAAACTTCTCTTTAATTTTTACCCGGTCAGGCAGAGATGTTGAAAGCTCTACTCTTGATTTTTCCATATCTGAATAGAGTCTGCTGCTGTCGATACTTAAGCGGTCAATAAACAGATTATTATTCCAGAGAATATTGAGATTTATTACATGTATCTGATACTTATCTATAATGCTCTGAGGAATATCTGCAATAGAATCAGTTACTATAGCGGTATCAGACAATCTTTTTATATAATACTTCATGCTGCATTAACATATCATCAATTTTTGCTCTCAATAATCATTCCGCTTTTTTACAATATCACTGAATAGAGGCACAGTATTGTTAGAATGAAGATGGATTTTTTATTTTTCCTTCTGTTTCCGGAGAGTATCATTGAATCTCCGTGTTTACTGATAAGTTTAGACATTTTATTACTGCTGTATTTAATATCTGTAAGTAGAGCTTCACAGCAGTATCTGTATTTAATTTTCTCTTCAGAGTTCAGTTTTTCATGATCAGAATTATCATAAATAAATATTTCATTATCAGAAGCCAGAAACTTTTTTCTGTCAGGGATAATTCCGGACCTGACCATGCTGCTTATACCTTCCAGGAATGAGACAAATCCCGATGCTCCGGCATCTACAGTATCTGCATTTCTGTTTACCGGAAGCTGATCTTTTGTTTTCTTCAATGCATTATTGACTGCAGTACTGCTATTAATAATAAGATCCCTGAAATCATTATAAGTCTTACTGAGGATAAGCATCTCCTCTGTCCATACCCTGATAACAGTTAAAATTGTTCCTTCTTCCGGTTTATTAACTGCATGATATGTTTCTTCAGATGCTTTCTTTAATGCTTCTGAAAAATCTGAAGTATTTATTTTATCAGTCCCTCTGCATGAATCTGAAAGAGAATTGATAAAATTGTGAAATTATTATTCCGGAATTCCCCTTTGCACCGGAAAGTACTTTTATCAGCTATTTTTTTCAAGAGTTTTACCTGCTGAAAAATCAACAGAATCAATCTGAAGAGCTGAATAAAAGGTCTGAACCATGTTGCTCCCTGTATCCCCGTCCGGTACAGGAAACAGATTTATACTGTTCAGATACTTCTTCTTCTTAAGAATACTGTAATATCCCGATAAAAAGCAGTTATAAATCATATGCCCGTTTAAGTGATTATGTCTCTTCATTTTCTTTCCTGTTTTCAATAATATCCGGTTCTGTACCGGCAAATAACCTTTTTATATTGCTTCTGTGACGAATAATTATTATAAGAGGAATAATAAGTGTAAATAATGTTAAATAAGGATCCCTGTCTGTCTTCATAATAATGTTCATGAAAAAATAAGTAAGCGGCAGCGAAAGAGCAGTTATAATTGATGCTGCTGATATTTTCTTTAAAGCAATAATTGAGATACAGAATATTATTAGTGAAACAGGAAAAAATAAGGGGTAAAGAGCAGTAAAAACTCCGGCAGAAGAAGCAACACCCTTCCCCCCTCTGAACCGCAGCCAGACAGGATAGATGTGTCCTGTTATAACACCGATTCCCGAAATAATCATTGTTACTGATGTACTGTCAGGATAAAAATTAAAATAATGTTTACAGATAAGTACAGGAAATAATCCTTTAAAAAAAATCAAAAAGAAAGTACCGAGATCCCAGCTTTTTACCCAGCACTCTTAGAGTGTTTGAAGCCCCGGGATTTCCGCTTCCGAAATCTCTGATATCTATTGATTTGAGTATTTTCCTGCAATATAGGATGAAGGAATAGAACCTGCCAGATATGATAAGGAAATAATTACTATGATATAAATCAATACTACAGTCTCTTTACTGGAGGCAGAGGTATGAGGAGGCTAGTCCGCTTTTTGTAATTTTGAAAATCGGGATCTTCTCCCCATTTTTCTTCCCATGATTTTCAAGAGGAGGAATGCCTGTAACTTTAAGAAGCATAAATGTAATAAATACAGGTGAAATAAAATAGAGGAAATCAGCCCCTTTAAAATACGGTATGCATGCTGCAGTTATTCCCCACCAGACCAGCATTTCACCGAAATAATTAGGATGTCTTGAATATTTCCACAATCCGGATGAAATAAATCGCCCTTTATTTTCAGGATTTTTCTTAAAAATAAATTTCTGATAATCAGAGGCAGTCTCGATAATAAATCCTTTAAGCCAGAGGGCAGTTCCAATAATAAACCAGATTGTTATTTCCGAAGCTATGCCGGAAGATGCTGCGCCGTATACAGGCAGTATTAAGATCCATGCAGTAAGAGCCTGAAGTATCCAGAATGCTCCGAAGCGGATAAAGCTGTCTCTTCTATCATCAAACCTGTGATCTGTTTTTATTAATAATATTCTCCTTAAAAGATATGCTCCAAGACGTATCGACCATATAATTACATAAAAGCAAGGAAGCATCTGATAAACAGAAATTCCCGGATTACTGTATAAGCAGTAAGCAGAAAGCAGGAAAAAACTAAGACTGTAGGTAATATCTGTAAAAATATCTGTTTTGAGAATTGCTGCAATTATAAAAAAAAAATCCCGTTAAAGGAAAAGACTAAACAGCAGTAAATTAATTATATCCATAATAATAATTATCAATTAAAAACCAAGTCAAGTCAAAATAAAAAATGTAATAATTAAAAAATTATATGCAGAGTTAATTAATGAATCTGTATTTTTTATCAGCTGTTTCTCATTTTTTTTCTTTTCGTAAAATACCGGGTATACAGCCGGCAGAAAAATCAGAGCTCCAATTGTACTGAAAAGGAGACCGAAAATTATTGTGTTAGCCATAGGCTGCCATATAACTGAACTGCCTCCAAGGCCCAGCGCTGTAGGCAGAAGACCTGCAATTGTTGTAAGTGATGTAAGGACGATAGGTCTGAATCTTGCTGAAGCTGATTCAATTACAGCATCACGAAGTCTGTACCCCTTCTGCCTTAGTTCATTTATAAAGCTGACCATGATTATTGAATCATTTACAGCAATACCTGCCAATGCAACCCCTCCGTAAAGGACAGTAGTGCTGAAAGGTGTATCTGATAAGAGCAGGTACAGAATTATCCCGGAAAAAGCAAGAGGAACAGATAATAGAATTAAAAAAGGCTGAGTATAAGAATGAAACTGTGTCCCGAGTATCATATAAACCAGAAAAATACCGACTAAAAAAATCTGCAGTATCTTGATAATAAGATTATTAAACTCTGCAAATTCTCCTTCCCCTATCAGCTTAAGATCAGGATATTTCAACAAATACTTTTCTTCTGCCCTGTTTATAATATCCCTGCTTATTTCCTTTACTTTTTCCTTATCATATGTATCAGCACTTACAGCTGCAACACGGCTGCCGTCAATTCTTTTGATAATATTCAGTGAATCATCATAGACAAGCGATGCAACAGCACTGAAGGGAATGCGCAGATTTCGGGATGAAGGTATCATAAGCTGTTCAATCTGATCAGATCTCAAGCGGTCACCGTTATCATACTTTACAACAATATCAGCCGGATCATTATCAATAAGAATTGTATCAGCTTTAACTCCGTCTACAACAGATCTGACATATCTTCCGACTGATGAGACAGTTAAACCGTATAATGATGCAATTTCCTCATTAACAATTACCCTGATTTCAGGAGTTCCCCCGGTTAAATCATTTTCAATGTTAAGCATTTCAGGATATTCGGCAATCTGATCGTGGATGAAAGATGTTGTTTCTCTAATTGCATTGAGATTATCAGAAAATACCCTTATAACAAGAGGAGGATCAACAGGAGGACCGTTGACCGCTTTTCGAAAAAACACTTTATCTGCTCCTGCAATATTTTGTGTCATTTTTTCTGCTTCGCCCATTATTTCTGTTACAGATCTTTTACGGCCTTCATTCTTTTCCATGAGTTCGACAAGTATCTGAGCAGTATTGCCATTTTCAGATATGCTGCTGTCAGTAGAAAGAAATCCGATAAAGCTGCTTACAGACTTGATTTCACCATTGCCGGCAAGAGGAAGAAGCTGTTCTTCATATTTTTTTACAAAGCGGTCTGTCCGTTCAAGGGAAGATCCGGGCGGAAGCTCAATATCTATATAAAAAACCGAATAATCCTCTGAACTGAAAAGATCTTTTTTTAATCTTCCTGTAAGACTGAAAAGAGCTGTGATGATAACAATAAAAATTATAAAAGTCTTTATCTTATTGTCATATATTTTATTAAGCAGAATTGAATATCCTGCTTTTAATTTTTCCATATTTTTTTCTTCTTTATTTCTCTGCCTTTTACCGGGCCACTCAGCATAATGGGACGGTAGAAAAAGCAAAGCTTCAAAAGTACTTGCAGCCAGGGCAAGAGCCACAGTAACAGGAATTACTCTTAAAAATTTACCAATAGTACCGGGAAGTATCATAAGCGGCAGAAATGCTGCTATTGTAGTTGCAGAAGCTGCTATAACAGGGAGAACAACCTGATTCGTACCTTCCACAGAAGCTTCTTTCAGAGGGAGTCCGTTTTCTCTTAGTCTGTGACAGTTTTCTGTAATAACTATTGCATGATCAACAACCATCCCAAGAACCAGAACAAGGGCAAATAATGTATTTGAGTTGAAAGTTCTGCCACTCAGATTCAGTATTATAAATGTGATTGCAAATGTTACTGGAATACCAAGGGCTGTCATTAGGGAATTCCTTATTCCAAGAAAGAAACTGAGGATTATAAAAAGAAGAACAAGTCCAATAAGAGCATTATTGCGCAAAATATCAAGGCTTGAATTAATTTTACTGTTGAATCAATGAGAAAATTAAAAGAGACTGCATCGGAAGTTAAGGCATCTTCTTTTTTACAATTGATTTTACTTCATTCACAATTCGGACTGAGTTACCCTTCGGAATTTTAGTTATTCTTAATGTTACGGATTTTTCACTGTTATATCTTGTGTAGTTTTTTCTCTTTTTGTATTCCTCTCTGATCCGGGCAATATCCCTTAGATATACAGCTCCTTTATTATTTACTCTCCGGTTTATAATAATATTTTCAAGATTGTAGGCATTCTTTCTCTCGCCGTCAGTTCTGACAATATATTCGCTGTTTCATTATTAATAATTCCGGCAGGTATATTCATATTAGAATCTGCAACAGCTGAAGCTATATCATCTAAAGATATTCCAAGATTTTTAATTACTGACTGATCCGGAATAATGGAAATAACTTTATCTGAGGCTCCTATAATATGAACATCTGAAACTTCCCTTATATTCTTCAATTTATCCG
>LQAH01000322.1_pt1 | contig 12124 bp, 15 predicted proteins | sample 1535791 | NCBI WGS metagenome assembly LQAH01 (sample SAMN04331585, study PRJNA305678) | bioreactor metagenome | isolation source: bioreactor_4 inoculated with Wadden Sea sediment 2nd replicate of a... | place: Germany:Bremen
GTTTGGTTTTCCATTTGCTTTAACTGACTGTTTACTGTGTATATAAAGGACTCTTCTTCGACGCCTTGAGACTTTGTCGTTTTTTTAGCTCCGTTTGTGTAGTATGTATACTCTGTTACATCACTACCATCGTCAACTTTCCATAAGCGACCTGCTTTATCAAAGATTTTTGTTGTTATGTTACCTGATGGGTCTTCCATAATTTCTGACAGGTATTTTTCGCCATCAATGTCTACAATCTCATCATAGGTAAATATGCTTGTACCAATGGTTGGTACACTTTTTATAATACAACGGTTTAGAGCATCGTAGCTACGGGCTGTTCTACCTGTTGCATCGTCCATGGTTGTTTTGTTGCCGTTGGCATCAAAGTTGTTAACTACTTTTAAGTCGCTTTGCTTGTTTTGTTGTTTCGTTACCGTGTACGTCGTAGGTGTAATATGTTGTTACTGCGTTGCGGTCTAACATGGTTTTAGTTTGACCATCGCCATAGTAAGTAAAACTCACTACTTTATTAGCTTCGTATGTGTAGCTTCCTACTTGTCCGCTTCGTCCTTTTGGATCGATACGTTTTTTCTACTAGGTTACGTGCATTGTACTCGAAGTATGTTGTATTACCTTCGCCATCTGTTTGGCTTACCATGTTGCCTAAGTTGTCGTATGCGTATGATGTTTTTTCACCAAGTGCATTCATCACTTCTTTTAGTTTTGCCTGTTAGTTTGTCGTATACATAACTTGTTGTATTACCTTTGCCATCTATAGCAGTTAATATACGTCCTTGCCCATCGTAAGTTTTGCTTGTTGATATACCACCTACAACAGATGTATTAATAAGGTTATTAGATTTATCGTAGGTAAATTGAGTTGTTATTGTTTCGTTATTATTGGTAATAGATTCTGTTTGCATATGAGCATTGTTGTATTTTTAAATTGCTCTACTGTATTTCCTTCGCCATCTATTACTTTTGTAACACGGTTTAAGTCATCGTACTCTCGTACAAGGGTTGATTCATAAACTAAACCGTTCTTTTCTTTTTGTGTAATTTCTTCTACTACATTGTTGTTAAGGTCATAGACATATTTTTGTGTATGAACAGCTTCTTTATTGTTTACATCTTTTGTTTTAGCAATGGAAGTCGTTTTTCTACCCAGTGTGTCGTACTTATGTTCTGTGGTATTACCATTACCATCAACAATGTAACGTACATTACCTAAAACATCGTACTTTGTTTTTACTGTTATGCTGTCTTTACCACCAGCACCGGCTCTTGTTTCTGATATTACACGACCTAGTTCATCGTATACTTTAATTTCTTTTTCGCCATAGAATCATTTTTTTCTACGAGTCTACCTAAACGGTCGTATTTAAAGTTTTCTGTTAAACCTTCTATACTGGCATCACTTGGGTATTGTATGGTACGTACTTGACCAAACCCATTGTATGCATAGGTTGTTATGTTGCCATTGCTATCTTTGCTTTCGATAAGGTTACCAGCTTTATCATAACCGTTTATGGTCACTAGTTTGGCACTGTCTGAGTCCGATTCTTTCTTTTCTACTTTTTCGATATCCCCATTATCATTAATGGTGTATACCGTTACACCACCATCTGGTGCTATGGATTTAATTAATCGACCCATACCATCGTAAGTGAATTTTGTAGAATAGCCTCTTCCGTCTGTTACCCGCGCAACTTGACCATTAGGGTAATAAGTTGTTCTTACACCATAGCCTTTTATATAACCTTGACCATCTTGCTCAAATGTAACTCGACCTTCTTTATCGTATTCGTAAGCTGCTGTTACAAAACCATCTTTAATCTCTTTAACACGGTCCATTTGATCGTAAGTATATTCTGTTTTTACTGCATTATCGCCATAATGTTTTGGTTTAACTTCGTGTTGTAAACGGCCTGCATAATCGTAAACCATATAGTGTACAACTTCTTGACCATCAAGGTCTTGTACAATTTTTTTCTAGTAGGTTCTTTTGATTATAAATGTACTGTGTTTTTATACCTTTAGCATCGGTCTCTTCTTTTACGTTACCCATGCTGTCGTAATTTACTTGGTTCACAATAGATACAATGTTGCCGTTTTCGTCTTGTCCACGCACTTTTGTTTTAATTATACGATTCATGGCATCGTATTCCATTGTGCTGGTGTTGTTTTTAGAGTCTGTTAATTGAATTAAGTTGCCGTTTGTATCGTACTCGCGTTTTGTTACAAGGCAATGTAGTCTTCGTCTGGTATCATGTCGTCTTGTATGTCTTTACCTTGTACATATTGTCTTTCTTGCACTACACGACCTGCATGGTCATAGTCATACTCATTTCGCGAACCAGTCGTTTCTGTTTGGTAAACCACACGTTTCGTGCAATTACCTTCTGCATCGTATTCCATTACAGATTTACGACCATCTTTGTCTGTTACTTGAACCAAGTTACCCACTTTGTCATAAGCTTTGTAAATAACTGCTGTTCTGTCTACTGAAGGTTTTTGAGCCAACATTACTTTGTCGCGGCTATAGTGTTCTTCTTCAACATAACCTGCGTTGTCGTATACAAAACCTGTGTATTGATAATAGCCACCTGCTGGTATCCATTGACCAATAACTCTGTTTAGTCCGTCGTATTCATAGTATGTTCCGTAAGCATTAAAGTCTGACTCCATTTTTACGGTGCCATTTTTGTTGTACTCTACTGTTTTAACACCACCGTCTGGGTTTGTTGCCTTTACCAAGGCACCACGGAAGTTAAGTTCTGTAGTATGTACTGCTTTATTAGCAGCATTGCTAGCTGCATCAGAAGCTAACCATCTTGATTCTGTAATAAGAGTAGTGCCATTTTCTGTGTTATTGCTATATGCCATCTCGCGAAGGGTTGTTGGTGTTTGTCCTTCTGTTGTTGCAAAGTTTTCTGCTTTTAGTCTGTTTATACCGTCGTAAGTATAGGTGTATACAGAGTTATTTGGCAATGTTTTCATTGCTTCGTTTCCAAATGTATCGTATTGGAATTTAGTTACATTACCTTCTGCATCAATAATACATGTTATTTTACCTGCTTTATTGTATTGGTAACGTAAACCTGATGCTGTGTCTCCATAGGCACTGTTAGTATCTATACTTGCCTCGTATTGATTAGGTCCGATGAGTTGTGTTTGTCTATTATTTGCATCATAAACATAACGGGTTACGCCACCGTCTGGTGCTGTTTCTTTTTGAAGATTACCAAGTGTATCGTATGCATAAGTTGTCGTATTACCATTTGGAGTTGACTCTTGAGTTAACCACCCTAAGTCGTTGTATGCATAGGTCCAGCTGTTATTGTTTGCATCGATTACTGCTGTTTTGTAACCATTGCCATTGTAGCTGTATGTTTCAATTTCGCCGTTTGCGTAAGTAAGCTTACTTAATAAACCTTTTACACTGCCAACACTTGTATAAGCGTATTGGGTAATAGCAAACTGTGTCCAGTCGTCTTTACCTGAATAAACTGCTCCGTTTAAAGGCTGTACTTCTTTTAAAAGTTTATTTTTTTGAGCATCGTAAATGTAATAAGTTACTTTTCCACTTTCGTCTGTTTCTTTTGTTAGGTTGTTTTTACTATCGTACTCGTAATTGGCTAGATGAGCCGTCTGGATTAATGATTTTTGTAATGTTACCTGTATTTGTATCTCTTTCATAAGTTGTTATGTTACCAGCACGGTCTGTGATTGTTTTTTCTTCGCCATAACGGTTAGCCCCGCCACTATCGACATAGTAAGTCATTTTTGTAATGCCAGCTTCGTCTGTTGACTCGATTACATAGTTTTCGTTATCGTACTTTTTAGTAATGGTACGACTTCCTGATGTTAAGGTTGTTGTACGTGATGCTTCGTTGTATGCATAGTTTGTAATACCATCAAAAGCGTTGGTGTGTTTACTTACTTTATTATCTGCATTATATTCTAGTTTTCAGTTATTAATGATGTGTTTGTTGCGTCTTCGTACAGATACTCTAGGTATCCGTTTCCTTTGTATGTGTAACGTACAGAATTGCCTTTTGTGTCTGTTACACTTGTTAGCAATTTACCAGAATATCCATAAGTAACTGTTTGAGCGTTTGAAGAACCTACTGGGCCAGTTATTTGGTTAATAAGATTATCGCCATTGTAAGTTATGCTCCAGTAACGGCCAACAGCATCTGTTACTTTAGATACTTTACCTGTTGCGTCAACTGTTATGGTTATACGGTTACCATCGCGGTCTTCCATCCAGTCTAAGTAACCATTTGAATTAAAATGATACTTGTATTGGTCTTTTGATGTTAATAGGTGGTTTGAACCCTCTTTTACCAAGGTACTACGTGAGTCGTAGGCAGAGTATACGCCATTCTTAAGCTCAAATACTTGTGCACCACCGTTAGGAAGTTTTGCAGTATATACTGTTGTACTTGAATCGTCTTTTTTAAAGCTTACCTTCAAATCCAAAGGTCCATCCACGACCCATAATTGGGTTGGTACGTTCGTCTTTAGAGTTGTATGTACGGCTCATGTTTAATACAAAACCCGGTACATCAAAGCCCATGTCGTTTCTGCTCGTTGAGTAGTTACCCGTACCTGGGTTTACACCAGACTCACCAAAATGAATAGCTTCTTTTAGAGCTGGTGAAATCTCTGCACTAAATGCTGTAAGTGTGCTGTTTGCTGTTGTTTCTTCTGTATCTGTTGTTGTCTCTTCTGCAAAATCGATACTTGTCATTTGACCCGTTAGGGCTTTTTCTGTATCGATCATAGCTCCTGTTAGGGTTTTACCTGTTAAAGCAGGTACTTTTTGACCTGTTGTTTTTATTCTAAATACAATCTCGCGGTTGGTCATTGATGGGTATTGGCTTTTTACTAGAGCTGCAATACCTGTTACAAATGGCGCCGCAAAACTTGTACCACTTTTAAAGTTATAAGTGTTTTCTGGTTCTGTAGATAATATACCTACACCTGGAGCAGCTATTTCTACCCTTGTACCATAGTTTGCAAAAGACGGTAGGTTACCTTCTTGGTCTATGGCTGTAACAGCAATAAGGTTGTCCATTTCGAAAGCTGCTGGGTATACGGGGTTTTGGTCTATATTGCTGCCGTTATTACCTGCTGCTGTAACAAATAGAATATCTGTATCTTCCATTATTTCGCGCATGGCTTTGTTATTGTCTGGTCCACCAAATGAACAGTTCATTACTTTTACGCCCATTTGGTTAGCATATTCAATGGCTTCTATTACGTCTGATGTATAACCAGCTCCATCGTGTATAAATTTAAGGGTAATACTGTAACATTTGGTGCCACACCCATTATGCCTACAGCGTTTTCTTCTGCTGCGATAATCCCTGCAATGTGGGTTCCGTGGGTGTCGTATGCTACACCGTCAAATAAAGTGTTGTCTTGGTTGTAAAAATCCCAACCGTTTACGTCATCTACGTAGCCGTTACCATCATCATCAATACCATTCCCTGCAATTTTCGTTAGTATTTATGTAGATGTTGTTTGCTAAATCCTCATGGTTTACATCAATACCTGTATCAAGTACACCAACTAAAAGGCTCTCTTCTCCTTTGGTTATCTTCCACCCTGTTTGTGCGTTAACATCAAGGTCAGATTTAAGGCCCCATTGTTCGCTAAAACGTGGTTCTGCAAAGGCAAACAGCTTATAGTTAGGCTGTACATATTCTATAGACTGATCTTTTTCTAGTTCTGTTATAACAGCCTGAATGTCATCTGTTTCTGCAATTTCTACAAGGTCAAAGCCGTCTATTTTTTTAACGGTTTCCAGCTTGGCTAAACCAAGTCCTTCTTTGACTTCTGACAGTTTTTCTTCTTTTGTTTGTTTCGTCTTTTATTATTTGACGATGAGTTCTGTTTTTTCTTTTAACTGTGTTTGTTTCTGAAACAGTCTCTTCTATTGGTAAGTTTATTGTGTCTGCAAATGCTACAGTTGTAAGCATGTTTCCTAAGATCAGTAATGTGATCAATAGGAAGCTGAGATGCTTCTTGTATTTTATGTTGTACATGGGTTCCTCCAGTTTTTATGTTTGGGTTTGCATGTTCATGTTACTCTTCTCATTTCAATTGCTCGTTGCTGGGATAGGATGTATCCTATCGCTACATATGATTTTGTTTTATTAATAGAATGAATAAACATTTAATCTTTAAATTATTCAAAGTCTTATAAAAAACAAACCGAGCGTAGTGACAGGATATATCCTGTCGGGTTTTAATAATGTTATTAATCTTCATTTTGAGATTTTCTCAATCTAAGACCAATAGAGCATTATTCATTGGTTTTGTATGTTCATGTAACTCTTTTCATTACAATTGCTCGTTGCTGGGATAGGATATATCCTATCGCTACATATGATTTTTGTTTTTATTAATAGAATGAATAAACATTTAATCTTTAAATAATTCAAAGTCTTATAAAAAACAAAACCGAGCGTAGTGACAGGATATATCCTGTCGGGTTTTAAATCGCATGTTTATATTTCGTAATTCTGTTTTGTAATCAAACCAAAGAACAATTTGTTATAATTCGTTGGTTTATTCTATTCATGTAACTCTTTTCATTTCAAAAGCTAGTTGCTGGGACAGGATTTATCCTGTCGCTACATTGGGTTTGGTTGTTTTACATCATTCTGAATAATTATGATATTTCTTCAATTACTCTAAATCTGATAAAAAAACCAAACCGTATCCCATCAATCCGTGCCAATCCGTGTTTTCCGTGGCTACTAATGCTTTTTAAGGAGCTAAATCCTGTAAAATCTGCTCATTAATAAGCTCTAGGTCGTGGCGTTTTTCTTCTACCTTAACGTCGCTCATGTCATGGACGGTATAACTGATCGTTGTACCACTTGTTTCGCGTCCTTTAAATATGATGTTATTAATGATGCCTGTCCAGGCATGTAACTCATCAATATTTTTATGAACCTTAAATCGAATAAGGCCTGGCATATGGTATAGAATCTCGATTTCTGTTCCTTCGATTCTGCCATCAGAATACTCTTTTTCTGCTGTGTAGGCACAGAGGTCATCTACATACAAGATAGGGTCATAATAAAACTTCTAGCATGTAACTGTCAAACCCGGCTACGTCGCGTCCTGTTAAACCAAGATCTATGGTCTTGCCTTTTTCAATGACTGCGGCAATCTTGTTGGTTATAACATCATGTGACCATGTACTCTTACCAAAGTGATTTAAGGCTCGTACTTTAAAGGTTTTTTCTTCAAATAAATCTGACCCATATAATTCGAAGTAGGTTTTACCATTGGTTTTATATGTTCGTTCATCATCTACCATTACTTCATAGCTAGTGGCTCCCTCAATTGGATCCCATGAAAATATTGAACTGTATCGTGTTGCCGCACAACGCACTTCTACTGGTTCTTCTAGCAGTCCTGCTGGTGTTGTTTCAGTTATATAATCTGTCCAATAACTTTCGCGGTCTTTTGTAAAAGCACGGACTCTGTAAGTGTAGGTATCTAATGCGTCTAGATCAGCGTGAGTATAATTAATGGAGTCTCCGGTAGTCGTCCAAACATCGTCTTTTGCTATTTGAATTCCGAAAGCATTCTCGTCATATGGTATTTGTATTACCATGCCATTAATCTCTAAGTCGTATCCAATAACAGAGTTGTCAGATTCGCTTTCGACCAAGGGCCACGATACTACAATTTTATTATTGTTATATACTGTTGAAATAATGTCTGGCCTTTGAGGTCTTTGTGCTGGTATAAGTGCTTCTGCTTCATCTGACCACCCACTGCCTCTAGGACCTGTTCCAACAGCTCTGACTCTATAAATATAAGATTCACCGACTTCTATGGAGTCTTCATCCAATGCATAATTGCTTTTAGTCCCCCATCTGACAACGCCCAGTTCGTCTAATCTGTCACTCACTAGTACCTTCTTTGTCATGGCTTCGCCAGCATCGGTGTCTTTTTTCTCTACTAGGTCATCATATGCCTTATCCATTTTTTGCTTTGCCACAGCAACAGCATCTTTGGCAGCATGAATACGTTCTGTCAATTCTGCATGGGTTTGTGGTGTTCCTGGTATTGCAATTAGTTCATCATATTCTGCTACAGCCTCATTGTAGTCTTCTTCTGCACTTCTATAGGCTTTAGCTTCTGCCGAATATTTTATGTCGTTTTCTATCTCAGCATAATAAGTGTGTGCGTTAAGTAGCTCATAGATCTCAGGCCATTTATCTGTTCCGTCTGATGGATTAGTGTAACGACAAACTTCGTAATGGTTAGCACCAGCTGTATCTGTCCAATAGATTAAAACGTCTTCATCTTCTGAATCTACCTTAAAGATTTCTGGCGATTGTATGTTGTAAAGTTGAGCTTTACCTAAATTTGACCAGTTATCTTCTGTGTTTTTATCAGGATTAATTTGCGTATAATTGCTCATGGCAATTACTTTTATACCGTAACCAGCTTAGGCACTGTGTCCCTTTTACACAGTAATTGGTATCCATTTAATAGATCTTCCATTCGAAATCAGAATCTTCAATGTTGGTGTCTATAAAAATGTCTGCTCCTGTATAAACTCCAAATTTAATTAAGTAGTAATCTGCATCTTTAACAGAGTCCCACATTACTTCTATTTTTTCATCGTTAGAAAAACATGTAGGTCGAATGACTTTATCAAGAGGTTCTTCTGTTGTTTTAGCAATGATTAAGTCTGACCATTCACTTTTGCCGTCTTTATTGCAGGCACGTACTCTAAGTGTTGTATTGGACCCAGGTATTAAGTTTTCATGTACATAAGAACTTGAATCATCTACTCGAACAATTTCTCCGTCCAATTCGACTTCGTAATAAACAGCTAAGGCACTTGCATCCCAGTCATAGTGGACTGATGTGTTTTCTGCTTCATGGGTAATATTAGTCACCTTATCTGGTCTTTAGTTTTAAAGTACGACAGACGAGATAGTCTTTGCTTAGTTCATCTGTATCGTTGTAAGCTACTAAATCGACCTGATATTGTGAATCTTCTTCTAAGTCTTCTATTATTACTTCTGTATCATTAACATTAATAACCTCTGACCCATTTATAAATACTGCATAATGGTCTGCGTCTCGATGAGGTTCCCATGTTAAATGAAGGCTGTCTGTTTCTGATGTAACTTTTGCATTAAAATAATGAGCATTCATATTTTGTACTTCATTAGCATATGGATCTCCGTATAATGGAGCTGTAAGTGCAAAGTTAACATCACCAAACATGCCATGGTTATATGTAATACGGTACTGTCTGTTTTCTTGGGCTCCATCAATAAGCAAAGTGTTGTCTGAGTAGTAGTGGACCTTTGATAGATCTATAAGAGTAGTTGACCCATTTATAAGTTCTTCTACCTTTTTAATGCCATTTACAGAACCTGCAGAATCAAGATTGATTCCGTTATTATAGGTTTTAGTTACCTTAGCTACAGGCTCAATATAAACGGTTCCGTTTTGGTATAATGGTACATCGAAGTATTGGCTGTATGGGCTAATGTCGTTAACCGATTCGACGTATTTCTCATAGAAAGTACGATTACTGCCTCTTTCTAGTTGTGCGTGTTTTAGGGTGATTGGTTGGTCGTTCTTGTATGCAACAAACCTCACTCTTATATTGTCATCTTCCAAATCTTTAGGAACTGTAAAATGAATTTCTCTCCATTCATTTGTACCTGCATGTACTGGATCAGAATATTGCATCACAGTTTTATCATCGTTATTTATTTGAATATAACCATAACCAGCTTCAGCATTTGTAGCATCAATATATCCTGAGTAAGTGTACATCTCTTCAGATTTTAATTTTACTGTTCCTATATCATTAACTACAATTTCACTCTTTATAGACAAAGGTGTATTCAAGATGTTCTTACCTACTGATGTTACTTGGTACTCTTCTAGTTCTGAGCTGTTGTTAACATATGGGTAAGCTTGGAGAAGTTCTTTAACTCCTTTGCCGTATTCATCTTCTGTTATTTCATAAAGGCATAGATTCTTCAATTGCGCGGAGCTCCTGCAATCCCTTGACTTGGAGTTTGCCTCATCAACGCCATTATGGTAGTTTTTTTCATAGTTCCCTCTGGAAGAGTTTTAAATACACTGCCTACTCTCTGCCAGTTATTTAAGTTGTTAAGATCTGTATACATTCTTTTCAAACATTTCCATTTACGAATGAATTTGAATCATTTGGAGCTATGCTCATATACTCCATATTTCTAGTATCAATAGCTTTTAACTCACCAGCAACCAAGTAATAGGTATCAGGCTTAGTAATTGGTTAGATAAACTCAATTGCAATCTAGGAACATCCCCTCCACCTTTACTTACCATAGTTTGAACAAGTCCATCAAACTCTCCTGTTACGTCGTTTGAAGCATTGTATCCATCAAGTATCCCATTATTATCGTTATCTTCTAACTTAATATACGGACTAAGCAAATTGTTTAACTTATAAGCTTTATCTTCCACATAGGGATGTTTGTCTATTAATTCTTCGACAGAGTACTTGTCATAATCTGCTTTTGTTATTTTATAGAGTGCTAGGTTTTTAATGTCTATAGATGCTCCTGCAGGATAGTTATCGTTTTCTTGATAGATCATAGCAATAAGTCTACTTTTTGTCATTTCTTGTTCTGGAAGCGTTTTGAAAGTACTCCCTATTGTTTGCCACTCGTTTTCTATAGACAAGTCTGCATATTCTCTTTTTTCACTACTACTGTCATGAAATCTTGCTGAATCTGCTGGATACAACCTAATTTGTGTAACATTTGTTTTATCTTTTATCATTACATCGCCTGAAACCAAATAGTAGGTATCAGGTTCTGTGAATGGAATAGAATGGTTTATTTGAACATAAGAATATCTATAATTCCTTTAGTTATTAGTGATTGTACTCCTTCTCCAACTCGCCTCTACCCCAACCTACACCTGTAAAGTAATCTGCTAAACCATCATTATTTTCATCTGAATTATTATGCTGAATAATATCAGACAAAATATTTGTAAGACCTGTTTTACTATAAGTACTTTTATCTTTTCCAGTCGCTTGTAATAAAATAAGAGTTACTAAATGCCTCATCCGTTACATTGAATATTTTAATGGCTTCTTTTTGCGAAGATAAGCTCTCGATACTTTCGTAACTAGATGTATTTTCGCCAGCTACTGAAAAACGAATCGCTTCTGTTTTTGAGTAATTGTCTATGCCATAGTAAGTGACTTCGTATTCATATGTACCTGGATCAGCAATAGAATCTCCAGAAGAATATGAAGCGACTTCTGTTCTGTCAGTGTCACTTAGTCTATAAAGTTTTTCTTGGGGAGCTTTTGAGACTCTTTCTATTTGAGTGCCCCAAGTATGTACTTCTAGTGTTCTAAGTTTATGATAAATACCTGCTTTAGGTTTGATGTATTTGACTTTATCAGATGCAATTGTGAACTCATTTGAATAATAGTTCTCTGTAAATCCAAATCTAAAGTAACCATCAAAAGAAGTAGAATGATATATACTTGAATCCGTTATTAAATCAGGTTCGTCCAATAAATTGAATTTCTCATCATAACAATACACGCCTAACAGAAAAGAACTTGTTGGACCTTCCAACTTTTCAGCATTAGTAGATATTTTGAGTTTCTCATTTTGATTAACCTTAATATAATTAAAAGCTGTTCCTGTAACATGATTGTTTGTTATTTTTCTTGTGTAACCAATTTCATCATGTAATTTAACATCTTCATTAACAACTGTGTCATAACGGTCATTGACTTCTATAAATTCATTTCCGAAATCGCCATTGGGGTTAAGAATCAAGTTTTGTTCATATCCTGGTGTAACAGAGTCTTGATATGTTTCACCTTCTTCTACTCCTGTAAATTGAATGACTTCTGCACTCCCACGAATAATGAGCTTGTAATCTATCTCATTCGATTTTCGATTTGTTTTTTATCTATTGCCCAAATTTTTCATGTCGTGTTGACCTTGACCAAGGTAGGTTAGATCTATTGGTATATTTACTGATTTTGTCTCTGAACTAAGAGATATGTTTGATACTGATTTGTGTGCTTCGCCGTCTTCTATTTGATGGTATATAT
>LQAH01000323.1_pt1 | contig 12096 bp, 20 predicted proteins | sample 1535791 | NCBI WGS metagenome assembly LQAH01 (sample SAMN04331585, study PRJNA305678) | bioreactor metagenome | isolation source: bioreactor_4 inoculated with Wadden Sea sediment 2nd replicate of a... | place: Germany:Bremen
TATCTTGCCGGGAATTTTCAGATTTTTCTTGATAAAACACAGCAAATGCTGATTGTTCTGTCTGAAATTATCTCATTTCTCCTAATTGTCTTAAGTATTCTCTATGGAATTGTACTTGTAATTTCCGGCGCAGGACGGAAGAAAAAGCATATAAGCAAATTCCTTTTTTTTTCTCTTTGCATCATTTTCCGCAACATTTTATTTTTTTCTTTTCTAAAATTATTCTTGTATGGGCCGGCTGAACAGACCGATATATAAATTATATTTATTTTTATCTGTGAATTATGTACATAAAACTGTGCATTATACACGCCGGAGCTTTATTTGACAAAAAATATCCCTTTAAAAACCAGTCTGGATGTTCTGAGAATAAAGAAGCCTTCAATGATTGCTTCCGGTTTACTCAAAGAGCTCTCTTCGCTTATAAAGCCCGGTATAACAACAGCTGATATTGACCGTTTTTCTATCGAATATATTAGAAGGCATAAAGCAGATTCCGCTTTAAGAGGATATAAGGGTTTTCCCGGAAATGTGTGTATTTCTGTAAATAATGTAGCTGCGCACGGAATAGGGGGGGGGGTATATTCTTAATGACGGGGATATTCTTACAGTTGATACAACTGTTTCGTATGACGGATGGAACGGTGATGCAGCATGGACATATGTTGCAGGAAAATCCTCTCCCGATGCCCGCAGGCTGATAAAGGGGCCTGGAAATGTCTGCTTGCAGGAATAAATGCTGCAAAAGCAGGAAACCGGTTCGGGGATATCGGTTATGCTGTTTCAAAAACTGCTGCTTCATACGGATGCAGGGTTTTTGAAGATTTTGCAGGACACGGAATAGGAAAAGATATCCATGAAGAACCGGTTGTTCTGCATTGCGGAGAAAGAGGCACAGGGCTTCCGGTAGTACCCGGAATGGTTTTTACGATAGAACCTATCCTGACTCTTGGAAGCAGTGAAGTAGTATACCTTGATGATAAATGGTCGATAGTTACCGGCGACAGCAGCATAACTGCTCAGTTCGAATGTACGATTGCTGTTTTTTCAAACCGCACTGAGATTTTTAACAAATAATAAAATTAATTTCCAAAATCATATTGACTTTCCTCCGATGTTTTAATAATATCGCAACATATCAACGAATTGTTGATTATGCCATCTTAGCTCAGCTGGCCAGAGCACGTGACTTGTAATCTCGGGGTCGTCAGTTCGAATCTGACAGATGGCTATAAGGTTTTTGTAAAGTAGTTGACATTTTGTCGCTGCTTTGATAAAACCATCATTACCGGGGAGGTTCCCGAGTGGCCAAAGGGGGCAGACTGTAAATCTGTTGGCATCGCCTTCGAAGGTTCGAATCCTTCTCTCCCCAAAACCCTGCAGGCAGCAGCCTGTAGGGTTTTTTTTTTGCCGGAAGGCCTGCTTCGGAACAATGTTTGAATTTTTATAATTAAATAGTTCTGTATAAAAAAGTTATTTTCAATATATGAATATTCATTGATAATTATCTTATGATATATAATTTATTGTGCGCAGAATAAATACTGCCTTGAAACAGAGCTGCAGGGAGGATTTTTATGGAAGAACCTTTTTATAAAGACGGATTGCATTTTGAATGCCAGAGATGTTCAGCCTGCTGCAGGTATGAACCGGGTTATGTTTTCTCTCAAAAATGATCTTAAGGATCTTTCAGGTAATCTCAAAATGAGTGAAAAGGAATTCTGTGATAAATACTGCAGGAAGGTTAATATTGGAGGTTTTCCAGAATCAGTCTAAAAGAAAAGGAAAACTATGACTGTATTTTCTGGGAAAATGGAGGATGTAATGTCTATACTTTTCGCCCCCTTCAGTGCAGGACTTATCCGTTCTGGAGACCTTATCTTGAGTCGGAAGAAGACTGGAATGCGCTTGCCTCTTCATGTCCCGGGGTTAATAAGGGAAATATACATCCGCGGGATGAAATTGAAGAAAAACTTGAGCAGCGTTTAAAAGAACCGCTTATCGAAGATTTTGATTGACAAAGGCTTAGATTCTTATAAACTTTTAGGTAAAGAAAATCCTGTTAATCCGCTATTGCGCTTAACAGTTTGAACAGCATTTTTTTTATTATTTAATTCTAAATCCGGAAAATCTGCTGTATATTTATAAAGGTCAGCAATATAATGAAAGTAAAATTCTGGGGAGTTAGAGGATCCATTCCTGTTCCCATGACAAACAGCCAGCTGCACAGAAGAATTTCTGCAGTTGTTCAGAGAATAAAACCGGAAGATCTCGAAAGTCCTGAAACCAGGGAAAAGTTCATGGCATCTCTACCTGAATATATATTTTCATATCTCGGCGGAAATACAACATGTCTGGAAGTTCGTCTTGATGATGACAATATTATTATTTTTGATGCAGGTACCGGTATTCGTGAACTGGGCTTAAGTCTTGCCAGAAACAGGGAACATGTAAGGCATTATCATATCTTTTTTACACATTTTCATTGGGATCATCTTCAGGGGCTACCGTTCTTTTCTCCTCCTGTATATGATAAAAAATGCAGAATTACTTTCTACAGTCCATTAAGCCGGCTTAAAGAATATCTTTACAAGCAGATGGAGACTCCGTTTTTTTCCGATTACCATGGATCTTTTTGATGCAGATATCGATTTTGTTAAAGTTCCCGATGAAGGGATAAGGATAGGAAACAGCAGTATAATCCCCAGAAGAGTAAGGCATCCCGGCGGGTGTTTTTCCTATAAAGTTGAGGAAAACAATAGAAGTGTGATTTTCTCAACAGATACAGAACTCAGAGAAAGCGATTTTGAAAAAAAATAATTCCAATATAGAGTTTTATAAAAATGCAGATCTTATAAATACTTGATACTCAGTATACCCTGGATGAAGCTATAGAAAAATATGACTGGGGTCATTCATCTTTCAGTCTGGGTGTTGAATTTGCTGCAGAATGGAAGATAGGAGACTTGTTATGTTTCATCATGAACCGCTTTATGAAGATAAGAAGATACATGACATTCTTAATAAGGCAAAATGGTATGCCGGTCATTTATACAGTAATAAACCTGAAGTCCTGATTGCTAAAGAAGGTCTTGAAATAGAGGTGTAGTCTTGGACCTTAGCTATGAAGAAAAAAAATCACTTTATAAATTCCTCCGTAAAAATGACAGTAATCTTGATAAGACATTATACAGTCTTAAATACAGACTTGAGAAAGAACTGTTTGCAACACTCACAATTGAAGAAATACAGGAAATTGAAGCGGATAAGAAATGAATAATTTAAAAATGAAGTACTCTTGATTAGAGGTTCCTGTTGTTGAATCAGCAGTGGCAGCTTCTGCGGAATTGAAATCGGGAAATAATAAAATCACAGGTATATAAGCTTTTTATTCTGGATTTCAGCACAGAAAAAGCTGCTTATAATTCCAATTATGGACGAATCAGAAAAAAAATAAAAATCTTTATAAAAAAAATCACTGATTATTGTCCATTAAAGCAGATAATAATTATATAAAAAGTAACATCTTACAGCCTAAGGTGTTTATAACAGTGTATTATCGGGATTAATCCTTAAGAGCTGAAAAAATCCGGTTTTGTGGAATTTACTCCCTCTTTATGTCAGGATTAAAAGCTGTTTTACGGCTGATATTTCTGAATAACATCCGGATAAATATCTGATTCCTGATATTTATCCGGTTTAAAAAAGGATTTGATTATGAAAATGAAATTTCTGCTTATGATTATAATTATTCTGCTTTCTGCATCATATATATATGCAGATTTTGATCCTCCGTCCCAGGGGATATGCTTTATGATTTTTATTCACCTGAAATGCTCTCATCGGGCAGTCCTCTGATTTCCACTGAAGCGCCTTTAGCCTGTTTTAATAATCCGGCAGCCGGTGGTTTTCTGCAGCGTAATACAGCAGCGCTAAATTATACAGCTCTTCACGGAAGCGGTTCAGATGAAGGGTGGGGTAATATTGTAAATGCAGGACTTTCAATTCCTTCAGATATCGGTGTTTATTCAGCCTCTGTTCTTTTTTAACAGCGGTTTTGATTCGCCTGATTATGGAAATCTGGGAAGATTCGGATTTGCATTTCAAAAGACCTTTCAGTAATCTTTCTGCAGGAGCTGCTGTTAATTTAACTGCAGGAAGCAATGACAGCAGTGACTGGGGACTGGGTCTGGATCTCGGTATACTTCATTACCTGATGTTTTTAATGATTATAATTTCAGATGGGTGCGGTTTTTAAAATATCGGCAAGGATATTCTGCTTCTGATTCATCAGACGGATCGCTTCCTTCTATTTTTACACCCGGAATCGGAGCAGGTATTACACTTATTGATAAAGAAGCTTTTTCTTTTGATTTAAACTTCTGATCTCCTTTTTCCATCTTTTCAGAATCTTAGATCAGAGATAGGTGCTGTTTTAAATATCAATAATCTCTTTGATATAAATCTGTCTTCAAGATTTGACCTGAATGAAATGTCTGATGATTTTAATCCGGCCCCTTCTATCGGCATCTCTTTCGGATTTAATGCTGATTTAAGAAAATTTACACCTGAGTCTTTCAACAGGAAAGACCTTGAAAAGACAGAAGTTCATACATCTTTTGCTTATACAAGAGTTAACGATAATGTTAATGCCTACAGCGCAGGATTTAGAATCCCGTTTGGAATACGGGATGAAAAAGGGCCTGATATTGATATAAGCTATAAAGATGCTGTTTATCTTTCTCCGGATAATGACGGAAAAAGCGATGATCTTGTCTTTCCGGTAGAAATTAAGGATGAGCGTTATGTAAAGGGTTATGAATTTATTATTACTGATACAGAAGGAAATATTGTCCGGCAATACGGTAATAAGGACGAAAAGACCTGAAAATTATTTCATTTGAAAATATATTCGACAGAATTACTTATGTAAAAACAGGGATAAATGTGCCTGAGAAATTCAGATGGGACGGTAATAATAACGAGCGGACAAAAGTTCCTGACGGTGAATATCTTTTTTATGTTAAATCCTGGGATGATAACGGCAATGTTTCTGAAAGCAGTAAGTATAGTACTGTTGTTGATACTGTGAATCCTGAAATATCAGTAAACCCTCCTCCGGCTCTGGATAGAATATTTTCTCCAAACGGCGACGGAAGCCGTGATTTTCTGACTGTAAGACAGAGCGGAAGTGTAGAAGATTTATGGAAGGGCGAAGTTAAGGATAATAATGGAAAAACTGTAAAAACATTTAAATGGGAGAATTCTTCACCGGCAGATGTTTTCTGGAACGGTACAGATGATGAGGGAGTTCTTCTCTCTGACGGTGTTTATACTTATGAAATCTCATCAGAAGACAAAGCGCAGAACAGCAGTATGGTAAGTGTTGCTAATATAATAATAAGTACAATGAGTACTCCTGCATCTCTTTCAATAAGCAGAGGAGCCTTTCTCCTGATAATGACGGATCGGCTGATTCACTGGATTTAAGTTTAATGTTCCGGTTAAAAGGTATATCCGGATGGGTTCTCGATATTCTGGACAGAAGCGGTAATATCGTTAATTCATTTGAAGGCGGAGAGGAAATCCCTGATGATTTTACTTTTCACGGACTGTCAAAAGATAAATCATTTCTTCCTGAGGGGAATTACAGAGGAAAGGCTTCAAATTGTTTATAAAAACGGTAATATGCCGGAAGCGCTTTCTCCCGGTTTTATTATAGATGTAACATCTCCAGATGCAGGTATTTCTGCAGAATATAATGTATTTTCGCCCAATAATGACAGTAAAAAGGATTTCCTTATTATCAATCAGAAAACAAGCAGTGAAGAGATATGGACAGGTCTGATTAAAAATAAAGAAGGCAGAATTGTTCTTGAAAAGAAATGGTTTAGATCTGCAGATCCTGTTTTAAATGGGATGCTGTCGCATCAGGCGGAAGACGTGCTCCTGACGGGGAATATACATACCAGCTTACATCCGTCGACAGAGCCGGAAATAAGGGTGTTTCTACAGCTTTGAGATTTGTTATAGATACAGAGGAAACACCTCTTATTATGACAAGAGAGTATGAAGTTTTTTCTCCTAACGGGGACGGTGTAAAAGACAGTATCAGATTTTTTCCTGAGCTTAAGAAGAAGGACGGAATCAAGAGCTATGTGTTCAGGATTAAATCAGATGACGGCAGAACTGTATTCGAAAAGAGCGGAAAACGGTCTGTTCCTGAATATATCAGCTGGAATGGAAAAGAGATTGAAGCTGAAAAAGATAAAGGCGGATATTCTGCTTCGATAAATGTTGAATATATAAACGGGAATAATCCTGCAGCTTCTACCGGAAATTTTGCAGCAGATACAGAATATCCTGTTCTTGAAATTAAAGAACAGTACCTTGTATTTTCTCCCAACAGCGACGGAAGAAAAAGATCTGCTTCCTGTTGATATACTTTCATCAAGCAGAGAGGAATTGTGGACAGGCGAGGTGACAGATCTTAGCGGAAAAGTTGTCCGTGAATATAACTGGAAAAAACTGGAAGACAGAATTTCCTGGGACGGTAGGGATAATTCCGGGAATATCGTTCCTGACGGGGAATACAGTTTTATAATAGCATCTGAAGATGAGGGAGGCAGCAGAACAGAAAAAGCTGTCAGCAGAATTATTCTGGATAACCGGATTACCAGCGCTATTCTTTCTGTAAGCAGTGACGGTTTTCTCCCAACAACGATGATTATTTTGATACGCTCGAGTTTTCCATTTTTTCAGCTCCTTTAGACGGTGTTGAGAAATGGAGTCTTGATATAACTGAAAGATCTGGAAAAACTGTAAAAACATTTAAAGGCGGAGAACGTGTTCCCGGTAACCTTAAGTGGAATGGTTTAAATAATAATAATGAAATAGAAGACAATGTCTACCGTGCTGAGCTGTCTGTGCTTTTTGAAAAAGGTGATAACCCTGTTTCAAAAACAAGGGAATTTATCCTTGATACAAATGCTCCTTCCTCTGATGTTGTAATAACACCATATCCCTTTTCACCGGATAATGACGGTGTTGATGATGAGCTGAGTGTGAAGCTAAATCTTGAGGATTTAAGCGGTATAGATAACTGGGCGCTTGATATATATGATCCTGCAGGAAATCTTTTTAAGACTTTTAAGGGTGAAGGCAAACCCGCAGAAAGGATTATCTGGGACGGTATGTCAGATACGGGAGAACTTGTACAGGCGGCTGAAGATTATCCATTTGTACTCACTTCCCGGGATACTCTTGGTAATGTAAATGAGAAAAAAGGAATTATTCCTGTCGATATACTTGTGATAAGGGACGGTGATAAGCTGAAAATACGTATATCAAGTATTAAATTTGCTCCTAATCTTCCCGATCTTGTAGAGGATGTTCCGGAAGTTAAGGCGAAAAATGAAAAATTATTAAAAGGCTTTCCGATATACTTAATAAATATTCCTCCTATAATATAAAAATTGAAGGTCATGCCAATAACCTGAGCTGGGCAGATCCTGCAAAAGCATCAGTTGAGGAAAAAGAGGAGCTTATACCTCTTTCAGATGCAAGGTGTAAAACTGTAAGAAATATTCTGGATAAAAACGGTGTTGACAAGGACCGGATTACAATGGAGGGCCTTGGAGGCACAGAACCGGTAGTTCCTTTCAGTGATCTTAAAAACAGATGGAAGAACAGGAGAGTGGAATTTATATTGATTAAATAATGAATTCCTGTAAATATTGATTGCTCATGAAAAGATAATTTATACTTTAATAACACTTTTATTTGTGCTGCTGACATGTTCAGCAGTATTTATTTACCTTTATAACTCCCCTTCGGAAAATATTCAGGAAGGCGGAGAAATTTTCATGGTCGGTAAGGGGGAGTCTCTATATGCTGTATCAGATAATTTATTTGAAAAGGGATATATCAGGTCTCCTCTTCTTTTAAAGATTATAAGCAGAGTCTCGGGAACAGACAGCCGTATAAAAACAGGTCAGTACAGGATAGAACCCGGAATGACAACTTTTGATATTCATTCTCTGCTTGTTTCAGGTTCCGGCGTGCTTTATAAGGTGACAATACCAGAAGGGCTGCCATTATCCGCAGTTGCAGATATACTGGATTCAAAAGGAATAACTGAAAAGTCCGGATTTCTTGAAGCAGTTAGGAGCAGTGAAATATTAAGCAGATTTAATATACCTGCAGATTCACTTGAAGGCTATCTGTATCCTGATTCATATCTTTTTCCTGCATCTTATCCGCCGGAAAAGGCTGTTGAATTTATGGTAGAGACTTTTTTTGAAAATACTGAAAGCCTGACTGTTTCAATGACGGCAGAGGAAGTATATGAAAAAGTAATTCTTGCTTCAATAATAGAAAGAGAATACCGGGTTGAAAAAGAGGCAGCTCTTATTTCATCTGTATTTGTAAACAGGCTGGATAAAAGCATACCGCTTGGTTCGTGTGCAACTGTTGAATATGTGATAACAGAAATCCAGGGGAAAAAGCATCCTGAATATCTTACATATGATGATATCAAGATTGATTCTGATTACAATACTTATATTCATGCAGGTCTTCCTCCGGGGCCTATTTGTAATCCCGGGATGGTTGCTCTTAATGCTGCTTTTAATCCTGAGGAATCTGATTTTCTCTATTTTCTATTGAAAGACAGGGAAAAAGGGGAGCATTATTTTTCAAAAAGGTTGTCCGAACATAACCGGGCAAGAGTTCTATATCTAAAAAAATAATTTAAAGCAGGAAATATGTTTATTCCGGACAGTGTAATTAGAGATATAACCGACAGAATTGATATTGAAGATATAGTCGGGAGCTACGTGTCTCTGAAAAGAGCAGGGAGATATTATAAGGGCCTATGTCCATTTCATCCGGAAAAAACACCCTCATTTACTGTTACTCCTGATAAAGGTATGTATTTCTGTTTCAGCTGTAAGAAGGGGGGTAATGTCTTTAATTTCCTTATGGAAGTTGAGCATATGACATTTCCTGAAGCTGTTGAATATCTTGCAGCTAAAGCCGGTATTGATATCCAGCATTTAAAATCATCCGGGAATACAGAAGCTGAGTCTTCAAGAAAAAGACTGGCTGATCTGTATGAAAAAGTAACTGGAAGCTTCAGCTATATTCTTGAAAAAAGCAGTACAGGAAGTGAAGCTCTGTCATATCTTACAGAAAGAGGTGTAAGCACAGAATCAATTTCAAAATTCAGAATTGGATTTGCTCCGTCTGATAGATTCTGGCTGAGAAAATTTTTAAGGGGTAAAAGCTATACTGAAAATTTTCTCGATGAATCCGGTCTGTTTTCCAGAAAATACAGAGATATCTCGCTGTTTTCCGGCAGAGTAATTTTTCCTATATTTTCAAAGCATAATAATGTCATTGCATTCGGAGGAAGAGCACTTGGCGACAATATGCCTAAATATCTGAATTCTCCGGAATCGGAAATATTTAAAAAGAGCTCTGAATTATACGGACTGAATATTGCAATGAAGGAAATCAGGAAAAATGATTTTGTCTACATAGTAGAAGGTTATATGGATGTCATTGCCATGAATCAGGGCGGAATTGAGAATGTTGTTGCACCTTTAGGAACTGCACTGACTGAAACACATGCTGCAGTGCTTAGAAGAAACTGTTCCCGTGCAGTACTTCTTTTTGACGGAGATGAGGCAGGTCTCAAGGCGACAGAAAAGGGCGCATATATCTGTGAAAAAGGAAAACTTGCCTGCGATGTAATTATTTTGCCTAAAAAATGACGATCCGGCAGATAATTCTTAAAAAAGATGGCCCACAAGCGTTGAAAAAATATTTAAAATATCCTATAAAATTGCTTTGAATTTTCTATTAAAAAAATATATGGAAAACTGTAATAAGAGCAGGCCTGATGATGTATCAGCGCTTTTAAACAGACTTTTTCCTTTTATTGATACACAGGATTCAGAAATTAATAAAACCAGCCGGCTTAAAAAACTTGCTGAATACCTGGATACTGACTACAGGCCGGTTTATGATGATTACAGAAACTACACCGGCAGGGAGAAAAAAAGAAACATAAAATCAGGAAATTATCAGAAAAGAAATAACTGTTACTCATGAATTATATTTAATGCTTGCAGTTTTGGATAATTTTGATTATTTTTATCTGGTTAGGGAAGAATTTGAAATTGATGACATTTTAGAAAAAAATGCAAGGGAGCTGTATATAATTCTTGAAGACTGTTATAGAAACAGGTCATTTTCCGCTGAACATGTTCTTGACAGAATCAGCGAGACAGATTTTAAAAATTTCATTGCAAAAAAAATGACATCAGAAGAATTTTCTGTTAATTCCGAACAGTTAATAAAAGACAGTATTATAGTAGTAAAGCTGAAAAATCTAAAAATTAAGAGACAGATCATTGAAAAAAAGATCTGCAGGGCCGGTGAGGATGCAGATCCTTATGAAATTGACGAACTGATAGCTGAAAAGCTGTATTTTGATAAAGAAATAGATAAATTAAAAGGGATGAATAAGAATGTCAGAATTGCTGAATGATCCAGCTGTAATTAAAATCATTGAATACGGTAAAACGAAAAAAAAAGATCACTTATGATGAACTTAATGATTATTTACCTGACTATATTGTGAACTCGGATAAAATTGAAGATGTAATAGCTCTCATTGAAAAAAACAACATTGTTATTGAGGAGGAAGGGCTTTCCAGTAATGATGATGAAGATGAAGAAGAAAACGAAAATGAAAATGAAAATGAAAGAGAGAGAAGCGGAAAACAGAACAGAAAAATTGTTTCAGGTGAAAAAGACTCTGCAATTGATGATCCTATTAGACTTTACTTACGGGAAATCGGTAAGGAACATCTTCTAACTGCAGAACAGGAAGTTGAGCTTTCCAAAATGATGGAAGACGGTGAAAATATTATAAAACGGGTTATCAGGGATTCAGGTATGCTTATTCCTGAGTTTTATGAACTTTCACAGAAAACTTTTTCACGTCTTGATCCGAGAGATCTTGAATTGTCAAAAAAAGAAAATATCTGAACTTCTTGCCGAAAGGCGAAGACTGAATCAGTTTTACAGAGAATCTCTTAAAGAGGTTTCTACACAGCTGAAAGGATATATGGATCAGAAAAGAAAGATTCTTACCCTGGGCGGGAGTATTCTTGAAGATGATGTATTAAAGAAAAAAGCTGTCCCTCTGTACAAGTACCTTAAAGAAGTTGATATTCATCAGGATGAGATTGTTAAATTTTCTGAAAAATTTATTAATGCTGAACGAAAGATTAATAAATACAGAAAAGATCAGAGAAAAATAGAAAAAAGACTGGGTGTGAAAAACCTTAAAGAGCTTAGAAACCTTGGAAGGGGACTTGCTACATCTGCTAAAAGATCAGAAATCGAAGAAAAGCTTCAGATGTCGGCTGATGAAATTAAGGAAAAGATCCGGGTAATTCAGCTTAACGAGAAAAAACTTAAGGAAATGGAATGTGATTTTGAAAATTCCATAGAAGAGATTCTTGTTAAGGCGGAAGAGATTTTTCACGGCCGTCATATGATGAAAAATGCAAAAGACCGGCTTATTAAGGCAAACTTGAGACTTGTTGTAAGTATTGCTAAAAAATATACAAACCGGGGTCTTCATTTCTTTGATCTTGTACAGGAAGGAAATATCGGTCTTATCAAGGCAGTTGAAAAATTTGAATACAGAAAAGGCTATAAATTTTCAACATATGCTACATGGTGGATCAGACAGGCTATAACAAGATCAATTTCCGATCAGGCCAGAACTATCCGTGTTCCGGTTCATATGATCGAACAGATAAATAAAGTTGTAAGAGAATCAAGGCAGATTATGCAGATTCTCGGACGCGAACCGACTGATGAGGAAATTGCAGAAAGACTCGGATGGTCTGTGAGCAGGGTAAAAGCTGTTAAAAATGTTGCAAGAGAGCCTATTTCACTTGAAACACCGATAGGAGAAGAGGAAGATTCACTCCTTGGAGATTTTATCGAGGATAAGGATGTTGAAAATCCTGCTAATCAGACAGCATTTACACTTCTGCAGGAACAGCTGCAGGA
>LQAH01000324.1_pt1 | contig 12071 bp, 19 predicted proteins | sample 1535791 | NCBI WGS metagenome assembly LQAH01 (sample SAMN04331585, study PRJNA305678) | bioreactor metagenome | isolation source: bioreactor_4 inoculated with Wadden Sea sediment 2nd replicate of a... | place: Germany:Bremen
TCACCGCCAGTTCATGGGCCGGATTCACGGCACCGGCATAGCCTGAGACGGCAAAGGCCGTGACCCCGTGGCGCTGCATCATCTCATCGGCGATCCGTCTGACCTGGTCCGGGTCCACGGGCACCTTTTCCCGGCCCGCGATGTCCAGTTTGCCAGTGATTACGGCTTTGGGTGAATAGACAATGGTGTGTTCGTCTATCCCCGGGGACGGCATCAAGAGCATGCCCACGGTCTGGCCTTCGTTTTCCACAATGGCGTTGGTGGCAAGGGTGGTGGACAGGGCCACCAGGGCCACTTCGCTGAGCTGATCCGGGTCCAGCTGCGAGAGCGCATTCTCGATGCCGATGGTAAAATCCCATTTGGTGGTCAGGGCCTTGGCCTTGCTCCCGGTGGATCGGTTCTTCAGATCATAGACCACCGCGTCTGTGTAAGTGCCGCCGGCATCAATGCCTAAACCGGTTTGGATTTTCAGACCGAATTCCGTGTCCGGACGGTCAGACGGGACCACGCATTCGGTTTCCTGGGAGGCCGCACTGGTACCCGGGTCCCACACCGGGCTGGCGGCCAGGGTGGAGCCCACCGGTTCAAAAGTGATGGTATGGCCGGGGGGTACCACCAGAATGCCGGGGGTGGATTCCGTAATGGTCAACATCCGGCGGATCTGGCCCTGGTCCCCCTTGATCCGTTCAAACCGCCATCCGTATTCATCGGCCATCTCCTTTGCCATTTGTTCATATTTGGCGGCCTGTCCGGACCGGGTTTCGATGAATGCGGCCCGTTGGTAGTTTTTTTGCCAGGAGTTGAGAAACGCAAAGGTCTGGTCGGCCGCTGTCCGGCCATGGGATCTTTTCACATCCTCATACACCAGCTGCCGGCCTCCGAACCAGGCCTGGCCTCGGCGCTGGGAACCGGGACCGCTTTTCCTCGCACCATCCGGCAGACAGATAATAGGTGCCGGGATATTGTTTGAACTGTTTCTGGTAGACTGCATCTCCTCCTAAAAACAGGGAGATGCAGTCATGCACTTTTGGAAGCACCAGGGGCACGGTCCGGGCGGTCAACCCCACCGTGCCTTTGCCGCAGACCCCGTAACCGATGATGATCCGGTCCGCGTCCTCATTGCTGTCAATCCGGTCGACAGCCTCCTGAACCTGGGTGTTGAGTTTATGGGGATTCTCATGCAGCCCGGCTTCCAGAAATTTGGTTTCCAGTGCCAGTCCCAGCTCATGGGCGACTTCCTTGATATCTCTGGCCAGCACCGCACAGGCGATGACATAGATTTTTTTCTTCACAATGGATTCCTCAGGGTTGTTCATTTGTCCAAGCTTTTAAAATAAGCGGCTGTCCAACCGGGTGTCAACTGTTTTTCGAAGTGGAGATCGGACCTGTGCCGTGGGGCACCTGTAGATCTTATCTTCTGCCGAGTTAGACAGGGAGAGGGGCATTGGCTGCCCCTTTGGCAAACCCGTAGGTGGCTTCATGGATGGACAGCCAACCGTCCCGTTCATTGAACGTGGCGCCTAAGGCTTCGGGCGCCAGAAACGGAAACCGCTGACGCAGATCGTTTGCGCCGATGTATTCCGCACCGGTGAGGCCGCTGGCATGGAACTGGTCCACGGCTTTTTTCAGGTTCGGCAGCTGAACCTCGTCATCCGTGACAAACAGATAACCCCGCTGGGTCACGTGGATATCGATATTGGGCAGGCCCACGACGTCCCTGAAATTTTCAAACATCTCCACGCTGGTCAGGGCCAGGTCGGCTATGGGTTTTTCCGTGAACTGGGTTCTGAAACACTCGGCACTGGCCGGCGTGGTGAGGCTTGACAACGCATCCCGCTTTTCCAAAAGAATGGTGGTGATGCCGGCTTTGGACAGCCAGAACGCGGTGGCTGCGCTCACAATGCCGCCGCCGAACACCACGGCATCAGCTGTGTTGATCCCGAATCGATTTGGTATGGTAATCTCACGCATGATTTTTTTTCTTATGTTCGTGTGTTAGATTTGGTTTTACAAAAAATACCGGGGTGGTTTTTTATGTTGAAATCCCGCAATAGTCAAATTGTTTTTCGTGAGGATGTTTTTTGCCACGAAGAGCACGAAGGGGGGATTCCGATGATCGCATCCTTCGCGTCCTTCACGATTTCCTAACCAACGTTCCGCAAATCGGGCGGTTTGATATTGAACCCGTCGGCATTTTTTCAAAATTACGCAAGAGTTTCATGCGTTGTTGGCCATTATCTTCTGCGGATTTTTCCATGATCGGTCCAGGTCCTTTTGAATGCCGGGACCCATGTCCGGGGCCTGGAAACCGGCCAGGATCTCCTTGTATTTGGCATTGGCCCGCTGTGTCATGGACAGGCTGCCTTTGGCGGTCCAGGTATCAAAGTTCTGGCGTTCCTCCATCATGGGAGGATAGAGCTCGGATCTGAAATACTGAAATGTGTGGCGGTTGGTGAGATACTCGCCGCCGGGCCCCACCTGGTCGATGACATCCACGGCCAGTTTTCCGGGATAATCTCTTCCCCTTTTTTGATGCGGCGGCACATGCCCATCATTTCCGCATCGATCATGAATTTTTCATAAGAAGCGGTCATATACCCGTCCAGGATTCCGGCCGAGTGCAGCACAAAATTGATGCCGGACAGGCAAGCCATCTGTAGGCTCATCATGGATTCGCACCCGGCCTGAGCATCCACGGTCTTGGTATCGGTCAACGACTCTTTCCCCCGGGACGGCAGGTTGTAGAAGCGCCCCATCTGGGCCATGGCAGCTGTGTTTACTGCCATCTCCGGGGCACCGATGCTCAGGGTGCCGTAATGCATGGCTGCGTCGGCATAGGTCATGATGCCGGCCCCCATGAACGGTTTGTCCGACAGAGTCATGGCCGCATAGGTCCGTTCGGCGTTCCGGATTTCCACGGGGATGTCATTGGATTCCATCATCATGCCGCCTGTGATATTTAAATGAGGAATGGCACAGGCCAGTTTGGCAAAGTTCCTGAAATCCTCCAGGGTGCCGGGCCGGCGGCCGTGGTCCAGGCAGTTGACAAACGGAGAGCCGTAACAGGGAATGAACGCGATGTTGTCCCCGCCGATCTCTACATTTTTTTCCGGATTTTTGGCGTGCTGAGTGAAGCGGGCCGGGGCTTTTTGAATCTGTTCCTCCACAAATTTCCGGGAGAAGAAAACCCGGACCCCTGAGCGGTCTTTACGAACAACAGTGATGAAAAGGAATTTCCCGGACAATGTCCGAAAGCGGATTCGGTTTGAAAACGGAAAGGTGATATTCTTCAACCAGAGAAACAGGAACCGGCAAAGAATTGTTCGCCCAGTCCATCCACAACCACAGTCCCAGAAAAAAGGCCTCGTTTATCCCGGTCAACTGCGCCGCGATTCCGGAAAACCTTTTGGAAGGAATCCTTTTCGGTACCTCCCGGGGATCTTTTACCGGTGCCATTGACCCTTCAGGTCAAACTGCTTCGGGTCATTCAGGAAAAAAGGTCCGAAAGCTGGGGTCACTCAAGGAAATCGATCTGGATGTAAAATTATATCTTCTGTGGGCAACTGCCCCTGAAAAATGTTCAAAACGGGTCTCTTCGCATGGATCTTTTCTATCGAATGGGGGTGGTCTCCATCATGTTGCCTCCCCTGAGGGAGAGACAAGGGGATCTGGAAATACTGCTGCAGCATTTTATTTCCAGATATAACCAGACCCAGGTCGATCAGGCATATTCGCCGGAATCCGCCCCTAACCTGATGGAAACCCAGAAATCCCGTGAACAGGAAATGATCCTGAATGCTTTGGCCCGGTCCCGGGGAAATGCAGCCAGAGCGGCCCGGTCTCTGGGCATTTCTCCCCAGTCGTTTCATTATAAAATGAAAAATTTGGCATTGATCGAAAAGCATTTGTGTAAAATTTAGATGCAAAAATGTAAAAATAATTGACTGTAAAACAAAAATTTTTTGACATTTTTTGGTACTGATTCATTTTGTAAAAGCCAGTTGCTATCGGGCGATATGTAATTTTTTAAAAAATCAATTAAAATATCGCGTGAAATATCAAGGAATCATAAATTTACGGCGTGATTAAATGACATTCCCGTGAAAAGCCGTGAATGACTGGTACACAAACTGCATAATTAAATATCAGTTTGACGTGTATGCGAAAAATCGCAAACAAGAAATCTTGATTTTTTGGAGGGAATCGTTATGGGTACGAAAAGAATTCTTCATGTTGTCGCGTGTCTCATGGCCGTGTTATTCTTTGCAGGGGCGGCGGCATCTGCTGCAGACAAAGTGCTGCCGGTGGGGCGATTGGCCCGTTTACCGGACCTTCTGCCCAGACGGGTAAAGAGTTCTAAGCCTCGGTGGAGGTGGCACTGAATACCATCGGCTATAAAGTGGGCGATCACAGGATTTTACCGGTATGGGTAGACTCCCAGTCAGACCCGGCTAAAGCCTCCGGTGCTTACGCAGAAGCGGTGGAAGGGAAAGGGATACAGGCCGGGGTACTCAATTGGCATTCCTCGGTTGCCATTGCGGTCATGGATGTGGCGGCCATGAGCGTGGGGTTTGATTTTACGGCCGGGTTTATTAATATCGCAAATTTCGAGTATATGGCCGTGGCCGGCGTCGGTGGATATACGTCTGCGCTGCTGGTGATCAATACGGGTTTGGCCCCTGGTTTGCCATGGTGGCCGGCGGAATTTCGTCGGCTGTTTTAGGGTTGATCATCGGCATGATCTCCCTGCGCCTGCGGGGGATTTTTGCGGCCTGCCTGTTCTGGTTCTTCGGTCTGGCTCTCATGGGCCTGGCCATCAAGATGGTCTGGCTGACCCGGGGCCCCTGGGACTGAGAACACCCCGACTGTTTGAGGCGGAATCCAATTTTCCGCTCAATTTTCTGATCATCATCCTTGTGTACCTCATTTACCTGATTGTGTAAATGGGTGGTTCCAAGATGGGACTGGCGTTCAAGGCCATCGGCCAGAATATGGATGCGGCCAGAACATCCGGGATCGATCCGGCAGCCCAAAAACCGGGCGTTGCGGTATTTTTTAAATGGCAGAGAAGCAAATGCATAGCGTATCAAACTAGAAAGGAGAGTGAGCAAAATGAAAACCAATGCAAGAGCGGTTGTCATCGGTGGCGGCGTCATCGGTGTGTCTGTAGCCTATCATTTGGCAAAATATGGATGGAAGGATGATGTGGTTCTTCTGGAAAACATGAACTGACATCCGGGTCCACCTGGATGGCGGCAGGCAATGTCTCCTTTTCCATTCTAATTATTACGGCACTCAGGTGAACAAGAAAAGCATCGAGATTTATAAGGAACTGGAAAAAGAGACCGGTCAGCCCGCCGGCTGGCATACCACGGGTTCCATCCGTACCGCGGACAATCCGGGCCGGATGGATGAGCTGGGATATGCTTATTCCATGAACCGTTGCCTTGGCCTGGATGTGTCTTATGTGACCCCGGAAGAGATGAAAAAACTGCATCCGTACATGGAGGTTGACGGGTTGATCGGCGGTCTTTACTGGCCGGATGACGGGGATGTGGATCCTAACTCCGTGACCCAGGCCATGGCCAAGGGGGCAAGGCAGAACGGGGTGGAGTTTAACCTGCATACCCTGGTGACCGGCATCTACCAGAAAGACAACGGTGAATGGGTGGTGAAAACGGACAAAGGGGATATCACCTGTGAATGTGTGGTCAATGCTGCCGGCTTGTGGGCCCCTGAAGTGGCGAAAATGGTGGGCCTGGAAATTCCCTCCATTGCCATTGCTCATACCCATATTCTGTACGAGAAGATCCAGGCCATTGACGAGGCGGAAGGGTATCTTCCCCTGGTCCGTGACCCGGACAAATCCATTTACCTTCGCCAGGAAATGGATTCCCTGATTCTGGGAATGTATGAAGCCAACGGCCAGCAGTGGAAGCGCCGGGGTGTGCCCTGGGATTACGCCCAAGAGGAACTGAATCCGGATCTGGATAACATTGCGGATTGCATTCAGGCAGGTATCGACCGGTTCCCCATTCTGGGGGACACCGGGTTCAAGCATATCACCGCCGGCCCCATCACCTATACCCCTAACGGTGATCCTCTGGTGGGTCCGGCAGCCCCGCTTAAAAATTTCTATAATGCTTGCGGTTACAGCTTCGGCATCACCCAGGCAGGCGGCATCGGTCATTACCTGGCCGGATGGATGATGAACGGCGAGCCCGAAATCGACCTGTGGCCGATGGATTCGAGGCGTTACGGCTCCTATGCCAACTGGGCGTATAACACCGAAAAAAATTGCAGACACCTATCCCAGGCTGTATGCCACCATCTTCCCCAACGAGTTCCGGGATGCGGCCCGCCCTAACCGCACCAGCCCGATTTATGAATACCAGAAACAGGCCAATGCGGTGTTCGGGGACTACTACGGTTGGGAATGCCCAAACTATTTCCCGCCAAAGGGAAAGGATGGGTATGAAAATCCCTCCTGGAGACGCTCCAATGTGTTCAAACATGTGGGAAATGAATGCAAGCACGTGATGGAGAAAGTGGGGATCATCGACCTGACCCGGTTTGCCAAGACAAAGATTTCAGGGCCCGGTGCCAAAGCCTGGCTCAATAACATGACCTGCCAGAAAGTACCGGAAAAAGACGGCCGCATTGCTCTGGGCCCCATGCTAGACCACAACGGAAACTTCAAGACCGACATGACCGTGAGCCGGGTCAATGAAAATGAGTTTTTCTGCGTCACAGCCTCTGTAGGAAAAAACACGACCAGCACTGGATGATTGAAAACCTGCCCAAAGACGGGGCGGTGTGTATGGAAGACCTTACCTACCAGATGGGATGCTTGGTCCTGGTAGGTCCCAATTCCCGGGAAGTGCTGGCCAAAGTCGCCTATGACGATGTGTCAACTGATGCGTTTAAATTCGGTACTTCCCGGGAAATTTACGTGGGCCGGACCAAGTGCCGGGTCAACCGCATGAACTATGTGGGGGAACTGGGATTTGAGATTTTTCATCCCATTCAGCATCAGATCACGTTGTATCAGGATCTCATGAACGCGGGCGCTGAATTCGACATCCGTCTGATCGGTATGCATGCCATGGATTCCATGCGTCTGGAAAAGGGTATCTGGCATGGAAGAGCGAGATGAACGTACATCACACCCCGCTGGAAACCAATGTGGCCTGGACCGTGAAAATGGACAAGGATTTTATCGGCAAAAAGGGCCTGGAAAAACAGAAACAGGAAGGTATTCCCCGGAAACTGGTATGCCTGGTGGTGGAAACCGAGGATTCCGACGCTTATGGGTATAACCCGATTTTGCGGGAGAAGAGCGGATCGGCATGACCTCATCCGGCGGTTACGGCCATCGGGTGGAAAAAGCATTGCCTTAGGTTATGTGCCGCCTGAGTATGCCAAAGAGGGAATCCGGCTGGAAGTGGAGATTCTGGGTCGCAAACGCAGTGCCACAGTAATGGCCATGCCCCTGTATGATCCTAAAAATGAAAAAATGAAAAGCTGAAAATTGATTGTTTGAGGATAAACTATGAAAATCTGTGTGTGTGTGAAACATGTGCCGGATACGGCCGCTACCATCAAGATCGACGGTGACGTCGGATTCAAGGATTCGGAAATCAAATTCGTGGTCAACCCGTATGACGAATACGGCATTGAAGAGGCGATCAAACTGGCGGAGAAAAATGGTGGTGAAGTGGTGATCATCAGCGTGGGAAACCCGAGGCGGACGCTACCATTCGGTCGGCCCTGGCCATGGGTGCGGAAAGAGGTATTCTGGTGACCACTGACAGCCAGTTTCTGGACTCCACCCTGACGGCCAAGGCTCTGAAAGCGGCCATGGAAAAGGATGGACTGCCGGATATCATTTTCACCGGAAAGGGCTCGGTGGATTCTGAAACCTTTCAGACTCAGTACCGCCTGGCCGGATATCTTGGGGTGCCGGTGGTAAATGAAGTCAGTAAACTGACCGTTGACGGCGGCAAAGCCGTTGCCGAGCTGGAAGTGGGCGGCGGTGACAAACAGGTGGTTGAAATGAGTCTGCCGTGCGTGATCGGGGCCACCAAGGGGTTGAACGAACCCAGGTATCCAAAATTTCCCGATATCATGAAGGCCAAGAAAAAGAAAATCGAGCAGATGAGCCTGGCGGACCTGGGAATCGATGCCTCGGCCGGTGCCGTGACTCTGGAAAAACTGGAGCCCGTGCCGGAAAGAGCCGGTGCCAAAATGATCGAAGGGTCTGTGGAAGAACAGGTTACCGAACTGATCCGGGTTCTCAAGGAAGACGAAAGGGTTTTATAATACAAGGAGAATGTTGTTATGGCCAGGACTGGCATATTGATAGAAACGGAAAACGGAATGGTCAAGAATACCTCACTGGGGGTGATGACCGCTGCACAAGGCCAGGAAATAATTGCTCTGGTAACCGATGCCGACCCGGCAGGCCTGAAGGATAAGCTGGCGGAGTATGGGGCGGCAAAATCGTGAAATTGGCGGCATCCGGCGGGAATGTCGCTGCCAGCCCTGACCTGCAGGCTGAGGCACTGGCTGCCGCCGTCGAAGAATTTGACCTGACAGCGATGCTGGGAACGGCATCCGCTATCGGCAAGGATTTGTTCGCACGGCTTGCTGCGCTGATGGACCTGCCTTTGGTGTCGGATTGTGTGGCCCTGGATGTGCCGACCAAAACCGCCAAAAAATCACATTTTTCCGGCAAAGCCTTTGCCACCCTCAAGGTGGAGGCAGCGGTGCTGCTGGCAACGGTTCGGCCCAATGCCGTCGAGGCAAAACCGGCCCTGTCTGCCGGGGAAATCGCCGAGTTCGTCGCAAATGTGTCCGATCCCGGGAAATTGGTGATCAAAGAGGTGAAAAAGGGAGATTCCGACAAGATCGATCTGACGGAAGCACCGATCATCATCACCGGAGGCCGGGCCATCAAGGCGGCGGAGAACTACAAGATGCTGGAAGACTGTGCCGCCAAGATCGGTGCGGCGGTCGGTGCTTCCAGGGCCGCAGTGGATGCGGGGTACGCCCCCCATTCCATGCAGGTGGGACAGACCGGCAAAACCGTGTCTCCACGGCTGTATATTGCCTGCGGCGTGTCCGGGGCGGTACAGCATTTTGCCGGCATGAAAACTTCCAAAGTGATCGTGGCCATCAACGAAGACAAGGATGCCCCGATTTTCGCCAAGTGCGATTACGGCATTGTGGGGGATATCTTTGAGGTGGTCCCTGTTTTGACCGAAAAATTATGACATCTGAAGCGCCTGGGTCTTGAAAAAGACTCCGGCGTTTTGTCAGCCGTCAGCATCCGCCCCCGGCCGACAGAGATGTCTGACAAACCAACAGATGAGGGAATCATCATGAAGATACTTGTTGCCTATGACAAGAACACGTCTACATCCAAAGTGCTGGACAAGGCGTTGAAGCGTGCCAAGGCATCCAATGCCTATGTGTATCTGATCCGAACCTGTGACCCGGACATAAAAGAACGGGAGATTCGGGAACTGGAGTACCGCCTCAATGAAATCCGGGAAGAAGTTTTCAGGAAACACGGCATTGACAGCGAAGTCCATATTCTGATCCGGGGCCTGGCTCCGGGAGAGGATATTGTCCAGTATGCCTATGAAAAGGATGTGGATGAGATCATTATCGGCATCAAAAACGCTCCAAGGTGGAAAAGATGGTGTTTGGATCCACGGCCCAGTATGTCATTCTGGAGGCCCATTGTCCGGTGCTGACCGTAAATAAACGGGAATCAGCAATGATACGGATCTTGAGGATGCTACGCATTGACTAACCATATACCAAGAAGGGAGTAGCTTTTATGAAAGACAGGTTTGATACGGATTATCAAGTCGGCCAGGACAATGTAAAAAATGGGGGATGGGATGTGCATCCTGTTTTTTTATTGTGGCCTCGATCGTCGTCATTTTTATTGTGTTAACCTTGTGGAATCCGACAGGGGCAAAAGGCGTCTTTGACGGCTCTAAATCATGGACCATTGAAAATTTTGACTGGTTTTTCATGATTTCCGGCAATCTGTTCGTGCTTTACTGCCTGGCTCTGATCGTGTTGCCCCATGGTAAAATGCGTCTGGGGGGCCCGGATGCCAGGCCGGAATTCACCCGAATGTCATGGTTTGCCATGCTGTTTGCCGCCGGCATGGGCATCGGTCTGTGTTTCTGGAGTGTAGCCGAACCTGTGGCTTATTACACGGACTGGTGGGGAACACCCCTGAACACACCGCCCAATACGCCGGAAGCGGCCCGGGCTGCCATGGGCGCCACCCTGTTTCACTGGGGAATCCATCCCTGGGCCATTTATGCGGTCACGGCCCTCGCTTTAGGTTTCTGTGCTTTTAACAAAGGCCTGCCGTTGACCATCCGTTCCACGTTTTTCCCGCTTCTGGGCGAAAAAACCTGGGGTTGGCCCGGTCATATCGTGGACATTATTGCAGTCATCGCCACTATTTTCGGTCTGGCCACTTCTCTGGGTTCGGGGCTCAGCAGGCAGCATCCGGGCTGCATTTTCTGTTCGGATTTGACAACACCTTGGGTCTGCAGCTGATCATCATTGCCGTGGTCACCGGGGTGGCACTGTTTTCCGTGTACAGAGGACTTCACGGCGGTGTCAAACTGCTGAGCAATATCAATATGATCCTGGCGGTCGTTCTGCTGCTGTTCGTGATTCTGGCGGGGGCGACCCTGCATTTTTTTGCAGGATTGTTCAAAAATACCTTTTCATATGCAGAATGGATCATTCCTTTGAGCAACTGGATCGACCGGCCGGATGAAAATTTTACAAAGGCTGGACCGTATTCTACTGGGCCTGGTGGATATCCTGGGCACCCTTTGTGGGGATGTTTATTGCCCGGATTTCCAAAGGCCGGACCATCCGTGAATTTATGGCAGCCGTTCTGCTGGTACCCACAGTGGTCACCATCATCTGGATGACGGCATTCGGGGGCAATGCCCTGCATCAGATTCAGAACGGTATTGGTCAGCTGTCGGAAAAAGGCCTGGGTGAAGTGTCTTTGGCCATGTTCCAGATGCTGGAAAACCTTCCCTTGACCGGGATCACCTCGTTTCTGGGGATCTGCCTGGTGCTGATTTTCTTTGTCACCTCATCCGACTCTGGCTCCCTGGTGGTGGATTCCATCACGGCAGGCGGCAAAATGGATGCACCGCGGTTCAGCGGATGTTCTGGGCCACCCTTCAGGGTCTGATCGCCGCCTGTCTGCTGGTGGGCGGGGGCTCCGATGCCCTGGGCGCCATCCAGGCGGTGGCAATCACCGTAGGCCTGCCCTTACAATGATAATGATCGTCATGATGATCAGCCTATATTTAGGGCTGCAAGATGATTATCGGAAAATGAAATTCTGATGTGGAAAATCTGACAAATATATGCCCTGTGCTCATTCTTTTGTCTATTTGACAGAAACTGAGAAGTGAAGCATTGATCACCCCGCTTTTTGCCGGGCCGTGGCCATGGCCATCGAAGTCATGGAGTTTGTGGAGGTGGCCCGGCTGAGGGGAGAAGGCCTGTGGTGGATCATCCGGCATGAGATACTGCCCAATGCCATGCCGCCGTTGACAGCGGAATTCGGGCTCCGGTTCTGTTTTGTGTTTTTGTTCATTGCCTCGTTGAGCTTCCCGAGCTTGGGCATACAGCCGCCCCTGGCGGACTGGGGTGGGATGGTCCGTGAAAATGCCGGTGCCGGCAAATCCACTATTGGTCTGGCCGTCATGGGATATACCCGTCAGGGTGCCGCCTGGCATCCGGCACCATCAACCTGAATGGGGTGGAGCTGATGGACGCATCGGAAGAAGACCTCCGTTTGGTCAGGGGTTCCAAAATTGCGTATGTGACCCAGAGTGCGGCTGCCTCCTTTCCCTGGATCCCGCCACCCTGCTGGCCAGTTTTCCCATCAATGTGACCAACCAGGTGAGCAACTGTCTGGTGGAAATCGGCCATGATTTTCAACCGATTCCTGAATTGGCGGAATCATGGGAAGCGTCTCCGGATGCCAAAAAATGGAGCTTTAACTC
>LQAH01000325.1_pt1 | contig 12038 bp, 23 predicted proteins | sample 1535791 | NCBI WGS metagenome assembly LQAH01 (sample SAMN04331585, study PRJNA305678) | bioreactor metagenome | isolation source: bioreactor_4 inoculated with Wadden Sea sediment 2nd replicate of a... | place: Germany:Bremen
AAATCCGGATTTTCACCTGAAACAATTTCAAGAATATTTGAAATAACAAGCCTCTGATATGGATAAATATATTTAACATTAAAAAATTCTGCTGCAGCATTAAGAAAGTCTTCTGAACATGGATCTGATTCAATATTTAAAACTCATAATAAAGCTAACTGACAAAAACACAAATCTGCTTCATTATCAAAGAAATAATTGAAAATATTTATATTTTTTTTGTAGCAATGAAATGCAGATGGCTGATATATTGTGTACTCTTATTTATAGGGGGCAGGAGAATATGAAAGATACAGCTTTTGATATACTTAAAAATATACTTTTAATTATAACAGGAACGTTTATCTGCACAGTTGCAATAAACGGGATATTAATTCCGCATCATTTTGTCAGCAGCGGTATTACAGGTCTGGGTATTGTAATACACTACCTTGCATCATCATCAAATCTTTCTCTTGTTCTGCTTTTGCTGAATATTCCTATATTTATAGCTGCCTTTATTTTTGTAAGAAAGAGATTTTTCTTTTACAGTCTTTTCGGCCTGTCCTGTTTTACACTGGCTGTTAATTTTGTAAAAATTGAAATTGCTGTTCAGGACAAGATACTTGCTGCAATTCTTGCCGGAATTATTTTCGGATTTGGTACAGGTATAGTTTTAAAGTCAAAGGGATCTGCAGGAGGTTCAGATGTTCTTTCTGTAATACTAATGAACCGTTTTTCGATCAGGATAGGTAAGACTGTTCTCGGATTTAATGCATTTGTTCTTGTTTTACAGGATATATATTTACTCAGATGATGCTCTATATACTCTTATATATCTTTATGTTTCATCAAAAATAATGGATCTTGTTGTAACAGGCTTAAGTAAGCGGCGTGTTGTTTATATTATCTCGGATAAGTGGACAGAGCTTATTACAGTTATCAGAGAAGAGCTTCATAAGGGGATCACAGTTCTTGACGGAACAAGAGCCGGCTCGGCCGGACTGCGAAAATGCTTTATACAGTTGCGACTGTTAAAGAGGCGGTAAGGCTTAAAGAAATTGTTAAAAAGCATGATAAAAGAGGAATGATTATTATTCAGGATACAATAGAAGTCCACGGCAGAAAAATGACAAATGTTCCTGAGTGGTAGGCCTCTCAGCTGGAAAAGTGGGTAATCTCTATGCCTGTTCCCGACTTAATATCTGTTAAAGCTTTTTTCCCCATAATCAGATCATAATAATCAGGGGGAGTCCCGGAGATATATTTTTTTCACTGCGAAGCAGAGCTGTATTTTCTGTTGTAAAAAGTTCTCCTTTTCTATATCTTTTACAGTAATCATCGACCTGTTTGTCGTTCTGTAGTTTTCTTTTTCAGCTTCTGCAAGCTTCTTAATTCCTGAACCTTTTACTTTTTCAACTTTCTCATAACCGTAAATGCTTATAAGCTTTTTTAGACTTTCCTCTGTCCCTGTTTTTCAGCCTCTCTTATCCCGGCACACATCTTTTTGAAGTTTTCAGGATCAAGGGCAATCCTGTCATCCAGCCCGCTTCCTCTGTTTGAAAGTGTAATATGTTTTTCAATCATAACACCACCCATGGCAGATGAAAGCACTGGTACAAGAACAGGATCTGATGAATGGTCTGAAATACCTGTTTTTATACCGAATCTCTCAGAAAGTGTTTTACAAGAAGCAGGTTGTATTCTTCCTCGGGAGCCGGATAGGAAGTAATACAGTGGAGCAGATAGCCTTTTTTTCCGGTGATTGCCAATGCTTTTTCGATATCAGATTCAGTTGATACTCCTGTCGAAAGGATTACAGGACACTGCCATGATGATACTTCTTTTAGAAGAGGGTAGTGATTAAGTTCAGGAGATGCAATTTTCACAGCTTCGGGCCCTAGTTTTTTTAAAAGTGCAGCGCTTTTAAGTCCGAAAGGAGTTGCCAGAAAGTCAATTCTCTTTTTACCGCAGTATGATTTTAAGTTACGGTAGAAGTTAAATCCTCCTCAAGTTCCCTGAAAACTTCAAAGAGAGCTGTTTTCCCGTTCGGCAGATCAACCATACCGGAATCAGGGTGGATTATTTCATCTGCAAATACAATCTGGAATTTAACACAGTCAGCGCCTGCTTCTGAAGCAGCATCAATAAGTTCATATCCTTTTATGATATCTCCGCTGTGAGATGTCCCTGCCTCTGCAATTATATAAGTTTTTCTTTTCCTGTATATTCATCTTTTTTATCTCTTAAGGAGTTTTTAATCCTTTTTGTTTATTTATAACACATATTTTTAATTAATAATAATTTCTGCATTTTTTCCTGTATTTTATTTCAGATACAGGCATATTCTTTATGCATTAATCATGAAATATTTTTCTATGGAAATAAATAATACTTAATCAATTCTGTAGTAAATAAATATCGGTGAAATATCAAAAAAATTATCGACAATAAATGGCTGATGATATAATATTTACATTAAGAGGTATTAAAGTTATGCAGTATATATCATGCGATATTTGTAAAAAAATGATAAATAGTCCTGCGCATGGACGAAATTACTTTACAGTAAGAGATAAACATATCTGTAAAAAATGCAAACATGCAGCTGACCGTGAAATACAGGATAAATTTGAAGCTGAAGGTGAATCATATAATTTTATTGAAAAAAAAGATCAGTACTGGGCGGAAATAACAGAACGTTGTGAGTAGTAAAGAAAAATACTCCTCCATATCTGTTGTGCACCATGCGGTTCTGCATCAGTTGAAAGGTTACTTCTTGAAGATAAAGAAGTAGCCTTTTTTTAGTAATTCGAATATCAACACAGAAGAGGAGTTTGAAAGACGGCTTGAATCTGTAAAAAAGCTGTCAGCTGTATTCAATGTTCCCTGTTATGTTGATGATTATGATCATTCAAGATGGCTTTTTGTAGTTAAAGGATTTGAAAATGAACCGGAAAAAGGGAAAAGGTGTGGAATCTGTTTTAATTATTCTCTTTCCCGGACAGCTTTAATGGCTGCATCTCTAAAAATCCCGAATTTTACAACTACTCTTACTATAAGCCCGCATAAGATTTCAAAAATTATATTTGAAAAGGGAGAGCAGTACCCCGGTTTTCTTTCTTATGATTTCAAGAAAAAAGAAGGCTTTAAAAAGAAGTCTTGAAATGTCAAGGGAACTGGACCTGTACAGGCAGAGCTACTGCGGATGTGAGTTTAGTTTTAACACCCGGAATAACTCCTGATAATTCCGATATTATGTATTTTATGTTTGTTCTCTGATATGTCTTTTTTCATAATAGTATTTTTTAACCTTTATTCCTTTAAACAGATTAATCATCATTTAATTCTGCAACAGTTTATCAAACTTTCCCATAAAAAAGTCTGTATAAAAATAAAGCCGCACATATTATGTGCAGCTTATATAATTATTACTCAGCTTTTACTCCGTCTCTTTAAATAAGAGGCGGCATGGATTTAAGTTCCTGAATTATAAAAAGCGGGATAGTATCAATATCTACATCAATTTCAAGCACTGTTTTATCCTTCTTTCTGTAATAGCCTTTCAGGGGAAGGGTATTTTCTCTGAAGATCTTTCAGTTTGTTTTCAATTTCCTCTATAGAATCATCTGTTCTCTCTGTCCGGTCTCCTCCGGAATTATATGCAATTCTGTCTTTTATTGTTGCTGCATCAGCAGAAAAATGAATAACAAGTTCAATATCTATTGCAGAAGATACTGCATCTGCCTGACCGGTATGACGCGGGAGGCCGTTAAGAATAATTATATCGTTTTCAGCTGAAACTGTATTGTTCTGAATAAACTGCTTAAGCAGTTTTCTGCAATACCGAAATCTCTGTCTTCAAGAAGAGCGTTTGATTTTAAGAGTGATTCAATTTTATCAACTTCTTCCCTGGATAGTACTTTCTGTTTCCTGATACTGATAATCTCAGCTGTTCTCCAAAGTCAAAATGATGATATCTTTTCCCCCATAGGTCCTGAGTTTCAAGCTGCTGTCCGAAAGGTGTTTTCCCGGTACCTGTTGCTCCGATAAGCAGTACTGCTTTGTATTTACCCATAGAATATCTCCTGATAATTATATTTATTTAAGTGAAATCAGCACTTTAAGTCTTATTTTTTTGATTCAGTCTTTATGAGTTTTACTGTTGAGTTTTCTGAATTAATACAGTTTTTTATAGCATTTTACATGAAATTATTAAATACTGCAGTTTAATAACTTAAATGAATTATGAGAAAGGTTTTTGTATTTACCTGAAGAATCTGATATTTGACAGCTGAATTAATTATAAGAGATAAATATCTGTTCTTCTGTCTTTAAAAACATCACACAAAGAGGTTATCTGTTTATTTCTTGCCTGTTCAGGATCAATTTCAACGCTGTAGAATCCCTCTTCAAATTCTCCTGCCTGTATCATTATTCTCCCGTCAGGATCTGTTATCTGGCTGCATCCGGAATATGTCAGGGATTTTTCTCCTCTGTTTTCAGTTCCGTATCTGTTTGCAAGAATCCAGAATACCTTGTTTTCAATGCTTCTTGATCTTGTAGTAACCTGGGCTTTTCCTGTAAGTACAAGATTGGAAGGGTGGCAGATTATATCAGCTCCCTGAAGGGAGAGAGTTCTTGCGGATTCGGGAAACATGTGATCAAAGCATACAAGAAGGCCTACTTTAACCCTTTACTGTGAAGACAGGGAATCCCTTATTTCCTTTTTAAAGTACAGTTTTCCTCATGAAAGAGATGATTTTTCCTGTATGAATGTATTCCCCCGTCAGGTGTTATAAGCACTGCGCTGTTGTAGTAATTATCATCATCCTTCTCAGACATACCTATTACAATTGCCATATCTTTTTTCGGGAAAGTTCTGAAAGCTTTAATGTAGAAGGACCGGGAACAGGTTCTGCAGTCTTTATAACTTCCTCTTTTTCAAGAAAAGATATCCGGAAAGGGAAAGCTCCGGCAGGACTGCCATGTCTGCATCGACTTTTTCAAGAGCTTCGATTATTGTATCCAGGTTTTTTTCAGGATTTCCGAATTCAGGATTAAACTGATAAAATCCGCATTTCATATAAATCTCCTTATAAAGTACGGCGTGTAATGTAACTATTTCTGTTTGCAGCTGTTATAAAAACAGTTGCTGTAAACAGTATATACTATATAATATCTGTTTTTATATGTAATAAATTAAAATATTTTTTAAGTTTAGAAAAATTTGTTTTGTTTAGTATAATGGTTTATTATTAAACATACAGATAAAAATGGTTTTTCTCTCTTGATTAAAATGAAAAAAGTAAAATAATACTATACCTTATTTTTATTTGGAGGATTTTTGATGAAAAGGTTTTTAATTATTTTAATGGTATTTCTGTTTATAGGATCTGCCGGTTTATTTGCTGTTGATGTTGAAGCAACACTTCCTGTTATAAATGGAGGGGCAATAGATATATCTGCATTGCAGCCTGCCCTTGATGCACTAGAAGTTAGTGCTGAAACAGATCTTGCAAAGTTTGATAATATGGACAAGGCAGCTGAAGCATTCGGCAATGCAGCCTCCTATGCTGCAGATGGAGCAAACCAGAGAGGACTTATGGGATATAAGTTTCTTACTATTGCAGTCGGCACTATGGTTGGCTTTCAGGCTCCGGGATCAAGTCTTGATAATATAGGCGATTATGTAACTCAGATAGAACAAGACGGAGATGCTTATTTCGGAGTAGGTATGCAGGCTCTTACTTTAAGTGTAGGATTAAATGCTGGCTTTTTAACTGAGGTCTTTATCTCTCTGCAAAAATCGGTAAATTTTCAATGGATAACTGATGAAAATCAAATATGATTCTTTTAATTTCGGGCTTCTTGCAAACTATCAGATTGTTGATCCTTTTTCAATCGGTGTGATCAAGTGGAGAGGTGTTCAGGTCGGATCGGGTCTTGTTTATTATAATTCTACAGCTGATATGACTATTGATGTTGGTACAATTTGAAGATAATACTGTTCTTATTGCAGGACAACCAGCGACATTGGTTCTTGATCCAACATTAAATGCTGAGATTACTTCAAGTGGTTTGAAAATGCCTATTGATATTCTTTCAGGTATTAGGCTTCTCTGGATAGCAAATCTTAATTTCGGTTTAGGTGCTGATTTAAATTTAGCTAGTAAATCTGAAGTTGCATTAAGCGCAGACGGAAGTACAACTTTTTCGACTGTTCCAGCCGCTGTAACATCTGTTACTCCTGGATCTGTATCTGTTACTCTTGATGAAGGCACAGGTACTGTCGATTTTATCAAACTCAGAGCAATGTTCGGCCTTGGTTTTGCTTTAGGCCCGCTGAAGCTTGATATTCCGTTTACATATTACTTTGACGGTACAGGATTTGCCAACAATATCGGTATAACTGGAGCAATAACACTCTAACAAGTTAATAATTAAAAACAAATAAATATATGAGGTATTCACTGTCTAAGTGCAGGGAATACCTTTTTTAATATCTGAAGCAAATGCGCTGAAACCTTGTTTTTATAGAGTAAATATTGATAAAAATTGAGGTAGAAAAACATGGGAGATTATGTAATGAAGCAGGAAGAGCTTGAAGTAATCGGCGGTTATGTTAAAGCACATATTGCCCAGTGGCTTAAAGACAGTAAAATAATACCTATTGAAGCCGCTTATCAGAACCGGGATTACGAGCGGGGAAGTCTCACTTGCAGAACGTATTGTCCGTGTTGAAGAAGGGATTAAGCATCAGGGAGAACTTCTTGAAAAATTCTTCATCAGATGGATAAGCGCTTTGAACAGATAGAAAAGAATATGGAAAAGCGATTTGCCCAGGTTGATAAGCGTTTCAGTCAGCTTCAATGGAGTATGGGACTTGGGTTTACTGTAATTTCTGTTCTTATTGGGTGTTTTTAACTTTTTCTGATAATTTATCCTGCAGTCCTGAATAATCATAAATAGTTTTATCTTCTCATTTATTTCTCAAGAGTAATAAATATATGTTATATTTAAAAAAAGGGGAAAGTCTTATGCTTGAAAATAAACTCTCTGTAGAAGATCTTGTTAAGAGGGAATATCCAGAGAAGAGGATATGAGAGGATATTTTTCAGGGATATTACAGCCATAATCCATTCCTATCCCTACAGAAGGTTAAAGCATAAGACTCAGGTGTTTTTCTCCCCGAAAAATGATCACATCTGTACAAGAATTGAACATGTTATGCATGTTGCAACTGTATCAGTTACTATCTGCAAAGCATTATCTCTTGATCCTGATCTTGCATGGGCAATAAGTCTCGGGCATGACCTTGGGCATACCCCTTTCGGCCATACAGGAGAGCATATTGTTTCAGAATTAATGGAAAAGAAAGGCGGATTCCGTCACGAAGGCTATTCCCTCCGTGTTGTAGATAATCTTATCAATTACGGGAAAGGGCTTAATCTTTGCTATGCAGTAAGAGACGGAATACTTAATCACTGCGGAGAAAGTTTTGAAAAGATTTATAAACCTGATTTTAAGGTAAAAAAACTTTCCTATCTTGAAGGACGGATGGCATACCCCTCTACATGGGAGGGTATAGTTGTAAGGGCAAGCGACAGAATTGCTTATCTTGGTAGAGATCTTGAAGATGCTATTCATCTGAAAATAGTAAGAAAAGAGGATATTCCACCTGTTGTTACTAAGGTGCTTGGACAGCGGAACAGCGATATGATTGATACTCTTGTAAGAGATGTAATTGCCTTTACAGAAAAAGAGGGTGTTGTAGGTTTCTCCGATGATGTCTATGAAGCAATGCTTACACTTAAGAAATTCAATTATGCGTGTATCTATAACAGTAATCCTCTTATCAAGTATCATCAGTTTTATTGAGAGAATTATCAAAACTCTCTGGAATTATCTTTCAGAGACATTTGACAAATATGGATTTGATACTGATAAATACAGCGAAGAAAAGAATATGCTGATGGACAGATTCGGGGATTTTCTTTTCAAGATGAAGGATTTCTATATAAATCAGGAAAAGTCGGAAGCAAATATTGTTCTTGATTATATTGCAGGAATGACAGATGACTATGCTATAGACTGCGTTTCCGAGCTCTTTGTTCCCGGGAAATTTGACTATAAGCAGTATTTGTAGGATACAGGATATCATTTTATATAGTCTTATAAGAATAAGCTGTTCTGAGATTTTTGATATTCAGTTTTTTATGCAGACTAAGTAGTATTTCCGGAAATTACTTAAGTTATGCATGTAAGACAGACAGGTATTATTCTTTAAAATAATTTCCAATTTCTTTCTTTGCTCAGCATACTCCTTGAGGCATCAATCCAATATCATTATTATTGACTCATGAACATAGTAGTCTGTATGAAACAGGTCCCTGCGGGCAGCAGCGGATCTATTGATCCGATAACAAAACGTCTTAAACGTGAGGGGATAGAATCTGTAATTAATCCGTATGATATATACGCTCTGGAAGAAGCTCTGCTTCTGCGGGAAAAACCGGAGGAACTGTAATTGCTCTTTCAATGGGACCTCTGAAGGCTGAAAAAGTACTTAAAGATGCATTTGCGCTTTCTGCTGACAGATGTATTCTTCTTTCCGACAGAAAGTTCGGAGGATCAGATACATGGTCTACAAGTTATATTTTGTCAGAAGCTGTAAAAAAATCGGAAATATTGATCTTGTTATCTGCGGTAAGCAGGCCATTGACGGTGATACTGCACAGGTAGGTCCCGGTATTGCGGCTCATCTGGGCTGGATGCAGGCTGCTTATGTTTCTGATATTTTTCTGAAGGAAATAATTTCATTGCAGAAAGAATGGATGAACACGGCTCTGATACTGTTCTTCTGGATTTTCCGGCAGTTATTACAGTTGTTAAAGATATAAATAAGCCCCGGCTTAAAACACTTAAGGGAATGCTTGAATCACGGGAAAAAGAAGTTGAAGTCTGGAATATTGAAAACCTTGAATGTGATGAAACAAAGATAGGACTTGACGGTTCCCCTACAAGAGTTGTAAAAACTGCTCTTCCTCCGCCCCGGGATAACAGTATTATCCGGATAGAAGGAGATACGGATTCTGTTTCCGGGAAAATCATGGATTTTCTAAAAGAAAAAATGGTAATTGAAAACGGATAAAGCAGGAGATCTGAAAATTGAAAATATCCAATCAGAATGACAATAATGAATATAGAAATATCTGGATAATTGCAGAAACTGAACACAGCAGCGGCTGCTGTTTAATTAATCCTGTTGCTCACGAAATAGCAGGAAAGGGAAGGAATCTTGCAGATATCAGGAAAGTTCAGCTCTGGATAATAGTTATGGGCAGCCTGAACAGTACAGATAATTACGAGAGTTATAGAAAAGAATTTTTTTATGCTGATCATGTAGTACTTGCAGATAATAAAAATCTGTCCGGATTTCATGATGAGAGTGAAGCAGCTCTTTTAAACAGGCTTATAAATAAATATAAACCTGAGGCTGTTCTTTTTTCTGCAACTGCACGCGGAAGGTCTCTTGCCCCTCGTACAGCAGTACTTGCTGATGCAGGACTGACAGCTGACTGTACATCGCTCGATATTGAAGAGAGCTCTGGAAATCTCCTTCAGACAAGACCTGCTTTCGGCGGCAATATTATTGCAACAATTAAAAGCGAAAAACACAGACCCCAGATGGCAACAGTCCGCCCAGGAGTAATGAAAAATTTTATCATCGAAAATACAAATACGGATTTATCTTTACCGGAATTAACAATTGAAAATCCTGATAAAAATGAACTTGCTCTTTTGAAAACTATATTGAGCACAAAAAACGAAGCGGAGCTGTCCATTCGATAGCTGAATCTGATTTTATAATTTCCGGCGGAAGAGGAATGGGAAACAGTGAAAATTTCAAGGTAATTGAAAAGTTTGCTTCTTTGACAGGAGGAGCTCCTGCCGCAAGCCGGGGTGCTGTAGATGCCGGATGGGTCCCTTATTCATATCAGATAGGACAGACAGGACAGACTGTTCAGGCAAAATGCTACATTGCCTGCGGTATATCAGGACAGATTCAGCATCTTGTCGGTATGCAGTCCTGTGAGCTTATTGTTGCTATAAACCGGGATCCTGAAGCTCCTGTCATGAAAATCGCAGATCTTGCAGTTACCGGGGATGCTGTTGAGATTCTGAAGAAAATGTCAGAGCTTCTTGTAAATTCCAGGCAGTAGAATTTGGACAGGTATGAAAGTTAATAATATTGTATAATGTTGTGACTTTTCTTTAATAGTAAAATATCAGGGGGATTAAAGTGTATTTCAAGCTTTTAAAAAGCAGAAAGAACCGGAAAGTTCTGATTATTCTTTCAGTTTCATTTCTTGTATTCTGTATCTGGATATTCTTAATTGCAGATAAAGTTTTAGCTCTTTCAGCATCAGTAATTTCTCTGATTATAATTATATTTTTGTTTTTTGAATCAGTTAAGCCCGGGTGGTCCTACGCTGTGGAGAGTGACGGTATAAGAATTAAAAGAACTTTTAAACAGTATTTTATTTCTTTGAAAATATCGATAAAGTAAAAGAGATAAGCAGACAGCAGGCCGTAAAAATTGTGAATAAAAGTGAATAACGGGAAATCAGATAGAGACCTTGGCTCCCGGATTGAACTCGGCAGGCTGATTGGCTACAGCTCTATTCCTGTAACAGAAGCCTCTGATAAAGATATATACAGCAGCAGTAATAAGCTTTACATTGATAAATTTGTTTTAGTTCAGAAGAAGGAAGAAGGCAGTTATATTTTATCTCCTTCTGATTCTTCCGGTTTTGTAAGAGAATGCGGGAAATATTTAATTAAATGAATACAGGATTTTCCTGATTTTTTTGCATTATTAATATTTGATTAGAATCCCGGACTTTTTAATCGCAATTGTTTTCCGGTTTTTCTACAGCATTGATTAACTTTTCAGATAGGCAAGGGGGGGCATCATGGATTTTCAGCCTGGAATAATTTACAGAGGAAATAATAACAATAAAGATAATAATTACTGGTTAATATTCAGAAATGCAGATCTTCTTGAAAGTGTTGAAAACGGGGAATTTAAAATTCCTGTTTTAAGAAGCCCGGAAGAACTTGGAATAAAGGCAGCTTTTTCAATATGTATTGGAACGATTAATGGAAAAAACTCTGGGTATGTGAAGTTTCTGAAGAGGATTCAGCTTTAGGCAGATGCTGCATTTCAGGAAGCTGTGTATTTAAAAATATCAGGGAATTATTTCCTTTTATGAATAGTGAAATGTTTGCTCTTGTCTTAAGAGCTGTTCATCTTAAAACCTGGGATGGAAACTGGAAATTCTGCCCTGTCTGCGGCGAAAAGCTTAAGCTTTCAGAGACAGAAACTGCTAAAATCTGTTCAGATTGTTCCCGTGTTCATTATCCGGCCATTTCCCCTGCCATCATTGTAGCTGTACGAAAAGGGAATAAGCTTCTTCTTGCTCACAATAACAGATTTCCCGCCAGAATAAGATACAGTATCCTTGCAGGTTTTGTGGAAGCAGGAGAATCTCTTGAAGAAACTGTAGAAAGAGAAGTTTCGAAGAGGTTGGGATTAAAGTAAAAAATATCAAATATTTCGGCAGTCAGGACTGGCCCTTTCCTCAGTCATTAATGCTTGGCTTTACTGCAGAATATGAGTCCGGTGAAATAACTGTTGATAATGTTGAAATAGGTCACGCTGACTGGTATTCTGCAGATAATATGCCTCAGATTCCTCCTCATGGAAGTATCAGCAGAGAGCTTATAGAGGATTTTAGAAAAACTACGCATAATTAAAAGTATCCTGCAGGCTGTTTTCACATTGTCAGCAGGGTATTTTATTGACCTTCCCTGATCTTTATACCGGTTTTCTTTGAAATCTCTGATAACCCTTTATTATGAAAATCTATTCCAAAAGTTATAAATACTGTTTTATTAAGAACAATCTGTAATTTATGCGTTAAATTTATATTTCAGGATTTTCTATATTATAAATAAAAAATAATTCTTTGATAAAATACTGAAAGAAAAAA
>LQAH01000326.1_pt1 | contig 12021 bp, 9 predicted proteins | sample 1535791 | NCBI WGS metagenome assembly LQAH01 (sample SAMN04331585, study PRJNA305678) | bioreactor metagenome | isolation source: bioreactor_4 inoculated with Wadden Sea sediment 2nd replicate of a... | place: Germany:Bremen
TCCTAAGTAATTTGGTAAGATATAAATGAAATAGGAACACCGAGATCCTAGAAGAGAGATCGGTTAAAATCAATTTCATTAAACAAAATCAACTAATATCTAAGCTTTGGCACTTTTAACCTTAGATATACCTATAACTATATTCGCAATCAGGAGGTTTATTATGAAAAAGTAAAAACAAGCAATAAAGTCGTTATCATTGGAGCAGGATATGTAGGTTCAACATTAGCTTTTTCCTTAATGCAAACGAGTATGATCTCAGAACTTGCAATCATTGATATTAATCCAGAGAAAGTTGAAGGCGAAGTCATGGATTTAAACCACGGTCTCCCATTTGCTAAACCTATGACCATTAAAGTAGGAACTTACGAAGATTGCAAAGATGCAGACCTCATTGTAATGACAGCTGGTCCAAGTATTCAACCAGGCGGAACACGATTAGATTTAGCTAAACAAAACGCTAATATCATGGAATCAGTTATGTACGAAATTGTTAAGCATACACGTGACGCCATTATACTTGTGGCTTCTAATCCAGTCGATATTCTAACTCAAGTTGCTGTAGAATCAGTAGGTTATGACCCTAAAAAGTCATTGGATCTGGTACTGTCTTAGACAGTGCACGTTTCAGATACTTACTCAGCCAACATTGTGGCATTGACGCACGCAACATTCACGGCTACATCTTAGGAGAGCATGGAGATAGTGAAGTTGCTGCATGGAGTTTAACTAACATTTCTGGTACACGACTAGATGCATATTGCGAAACATGCATTAACCATTGCGACATGGAAGCACGCGAAGAAATTTTTAGAAAAGTAAGAGATGCTGGATACGATGTTATTGCTCGAAAAGATGCAACACAATATGGTGTTTCTTTAGCCATAAGACGCATAATTGAAGCTATATTAAGAAATGAGAACTCTATTTTAACTGTATCCAGCGTACTTCAAGGTCAATACGGTATTAATGACATTGCCCTCAGTGTGCCAACCATTGTTAATTCTGAAGGAATCGAAAGAGTGCTTGAACTCCCCCTCGAACCTGTAGAAACAAAACAACTCCTCGCCTCTTCTCAAAAATTAAAAGGAATTTTGGAGCATATCGGGTACAGATAAATATTAACAACTATATACTTTTGTGCATAAGATATTAGTTTCTATCTTAATCTCATTTAGGCTATTGAATCTTACTTTTCAGTAGGATTAGGTTTTTCTTTGATTTCAATTGATTTTCCTAGAAATGATTCGTATAAAAAGAGGACGATTTTTAAGCTGCGAGAGTTAGGACGACTCCTTCTCAGCGTTAGAATTATTTCTAGGATAGATTCCATTACTTCAAATTAGAAAAAGCTCTCCTAATGAAAGGTAAGGTTCAAAAGCCGGGATTACAATAATAAAAGGCTAACCATAATTCTCATGGTTAGCCTTTCTTAATTAATTCTATAACGCTTTAAGTCGCTCTAATCTCACAGTCATTTCCTTCTCAATTTCACTGGACTCTTTATCATACCTTGAGTATTTACCAATGATTGAGTTGAATAAGTAGTGAGCATTAAAGACTTTTTTGTTGGTCAATATTGCATAGGAACCACTGATTAAAAGATGGTCCATACGATATGTTTTTGAATCTTCTTTTAGGGTCTTATATAAATGCTTCATTGTGTCTTTACACGAAATATTTAACATATTAAAATAGAAACTTAATTCTGAATTACCATATTTCTCATTAATAAGTTTAGCAACATACTCTACACCTTCATTTTGTGCCATTCTCATTAGTGCAAGTAAGTCATATTTTGTTTCTCTAAATCGTACGTCAAATGCTAAATAAGTAATTACAGAACTACTGAAATCATAAGTTTCATCTTCAGTATGTTCAATAAATCCTGGGTAGTGTAAATTGTTTAATAAGAAATCATCACCCAATGTTTGTAGCAAATAATTTGCAATCGCATCTGATGCAAATCCTTGTTCAATAAGTAATAGGCCTACACCTAAAATAACAATTTTGCCATAATAGATATCGCTTCTGTCAAAATTATGTGCATAGTTTCTTACAATTTCCTTGAGCAGATCATAATGAATACCATTACAAACCAACATTGCAAATAAACAATAGGTTCGATCAATGTCATAATTAACAGATTTCTTAAGATCTTCAATGTTACCGTCAGTTGCTAAATGAGCTTCTTTATGAATTAATTTAATATAATCATAAAGTTTAAATTTCTCAGGAACTGGAAGCTTACGTATTCTGTCAAGATCAAAACTCTTTGAAATATCTTCTAGTACTTCATACTTGTTCATCATATTGCCGCATCCTTTCTGATCACTTGCACAAAGCCAATGCAAGTAAGTATTTTGTCTTGCTCTATTTATAACCCAAACAAATATCAAAACTAACAATTAATCTCTCTATATATATAATAAAGTTCTATATAAACTTACAGAAACCTTCTTTATGATTGACTTAATTTGTTAAATTTAAATAAAACCAGCCTTCTTTTTTCCAAAATCAAGAAAAAACCTGTAAATATGCTCCATTTAAGAACCACTTTTCAGGTTTTAAGATTCATTTATCGGATTATTAGTAACATATCATTTACCTACCTTTACACCCTAAATATTCACAGATTTCAGTATTAATGAACAGTTTGAGAAACTCGTTTATTTTTAACACGTTTTCGATCTGTGTAATTGGTATAAACACCTCTACCTACAACAGCCGTTACCACTATTATCCCACCTATTATTGCAAGTGAACCTGGTGCTTCACCAGCAAACATAAATACCCAAACCGGATTGAGTAATGGTTCTATTACAGGTATCAGTATGGCTTCAAGTGCATTTACATGCTTAATTGCTTCTGCAAATAAAATATATGAAATACCCAGTTGGAATACACCTAATAACACAATGCCTATGATACTGTTCATATCAGGTACTGATTTTAATATAAAGGGGATACTCACAACAAAGGTAATCAAGTTTCCAAGATAGGTCATTTCAACAGGAGAACTGTCCTTTTGCAACCTTAAAGCAACAACCGTTGCTGCAAGGGCAATACCACTCAAAACTGCGATTCCGTTGCCTAACATTTGACCTGCTTCTAAATCGCCTAAGAAGAACAATACCATTCCACTCATAACGCAAACAATGGTTACCCAATCGCGTACTTTCGTTTTCTCTTTTAAAATCCATCCGGCCATTAAAGCCACCCATACAGAGCTGTATACTGAAGTAGTATGGTATTGCAGCTGTGGTCATTTTATTAGCAATGACGAATAAAATAACGGTTGATGCATAACATGATGCACCAATGGTTTTTTGTTTAGTCATAGTGACCTTTGTTTTCTCATATAAAGCATCATAACAAGTGCAGATATACCACTTCTTGTCCCTGCAATAGCAACCGGATTCCAGTCAACCAACTTTATAAGAATGCCACCCGTGCTCCATAAAATAGAAGCTAATACCAAAAAGATTACTGCTCGTATATGGTTGTTTTTCATACTTTTGTCCTCAAACTATAGATTAGATAATTTATTTTACGACGTATATTCATTTTTCTTCAAAAAGATTCAAAAAATACCCATAAATGCATTAAAATATATTTTCAGATTGATTAATCGCGATTAAAACATCTGATACCCTCATCCTAGCAGGGGATTGACCTAGAGTCTATAATAGATTGTAAAACTGTACCGGTTTGTAGTTTTTCAAATTGAGTTTGTAAAATTTACAACCCACTCATGAAAAGCGTTTAACCAAATTAAATACTTGGTTAAACGCTTTATTTAGTAATACTATTTCTAATTATTTATAGTGTCCAAATTTGTTGCCGCGATCTTTTGGATCTTCTGGTTTTTCAACATCTTCATGACCAAATTTATTACCTCGTTCATGTGGATCTTCTGGGAACATTTCGACTACATCGGTTTGAATTACTTCATCAAAGAAGCAAAATCTTCCTCGAAGTCTTCCGGATTAAATACATCTCCACCTGGTATACCAACTTCGCCATGTACTGCAACAAATAAGTCTATACCTTCTTCTACTTCTGGAACAGTAATTAAAACTTCATCTTCAAAGCCTGCAAAACCGTCCGACTTATCATTGAACTGACCTGGACGTGCGCTTTGTGTATTATCTTTATGATCTTTGACTTGCTTCTTACCATTGTCTTTATCATCTACAAATTCTTCTGTTACATGAATATGGTATTCTAACAGTTGATATTGCATGGTACCTGTCGCAACATTTAATTGGAAAGTAGCAGTTGTGCTACTGAATTCTACAGTCCCTACATCAATCTTTTGACCTCCAACTAAAGGTACAGGGTCACCTTCTGGATCGAATTCAAAGAAACCGCCCCAAGATTTACCAAATGATGTGAAAGCATCTTCATCAATCACGAATGTATCTTCGTCAAACTCATCCACATCAAATTCACCTGGTATAGCCCAGAAACCTTCTACCATTTCAAATGGTCCAACATTTTTAAATACTAATTCATCTGTAAATTCTTCATCGTCTAAATAATATGTTACAACCGAGTCGAGAACTTCAATTTCGTACTCATCTGGTCCATATGGTAGATAGCCATCCATTTTCATTTCTTTAACTTTATACATACCATCTTCTAAATCAACACTTGCACCACTTTCGAAGAGACCTATCTGAACATATTTACCATCTATTTTTCTCATAAAGTTTGAGAGGCCAACCATCTACTTCTTCAAAGTCTTCATCTGTTAGATTACGTCCGCATCCACTAATTTGATTGGTAATTCGACTGGTACGTCACCTTCGCCAGCCATTGAAATACTGAAAGTACTAAAAACCATCAACATCACAAGAACTAAAGCAAACTTTTTCTTCAGCATGTTTTCTAAACCTCCTTTCATTGATACACTTTCTCTTTGTCTATATATCATGTAATTAGATTTACTATTTGAACACCCCCAATCATTATTATTAAGGAATTTAATGCATACTTATTTTTGTTGTACACCATAGTATTCGCACAATAAATAATAGAATTTGAGGTCATTTGATAATTTACATGATTACATGCGTGTTACGGTATGAAATGTGACGTTAATATTTAATGTCCGAAGTAATACAACAGCCCAGTAAGACGATGTTCTTGTTTTCACGAAAAAGAAAACTGCCGATTATAAAATCGACAGTTCAATATTAAGTTTCTTTCTTCAGAGTCTTCAGTGGCTAATTTATTTTGATCTTGGTCTTAGATTCGGGCGGCGCAAGACCGCCCCTACACTGGCTTTTATCTTTTCATTATCAATTCTACATTCTCAATTCTCAATTGCAACTTCGTTTGCTAAATAGCCTTTTCTTCCTCAATCACCGTCTCTATATCCGCTACATAACCTTTATACATCTCACCTTCAACAGCAGGATGCAATATGGCTTTACCATCTTCCGTAGCAAATCCATTACCATATAGAACTCTCGATTTACCTACCGGCCAGTACACCCCTTCACCTTTTGACTCATGGGCATGAAGGTATTCTGGAACAACTTTACCGATATCTTCAAGTAAACGATCTACATCTACTTCGTGATCTTTATTACCAAAGATCTCCATGATCTCTTTTATTTGATCAATGTTTGTCATTTCTACATGAGGTTGGACAGCACCTTGAACATATTGTATCTTACGGTCTTGTCGGGTCATAGTACCTGACGTTTCCACATGGGTAGGCATTGGTATAATAACATCTGCTTGTTTACCTAAGTCAGATAGAACATCTTCTTGTACCACTAAGAACTCTAAATCTTTACTAACTTCCATACTTGCATCGCCATCAAAGATCATAAGACCTTTAACTTGACCTGCATCTAGCTTATTTAAAAGTTCTTGCGTGTTCATATTAATGCCCATATCGACCATACCTTGTGTATTTCCGTCTGGTCTAAGTTGTACCAGTCCATTACGTGGTCTACCGATATGCCCTGAAAGAACAGCAATTTGAGCAATCATAATAACAGCTTCGTCTGTAAGGCGTTCACGATCAAATACGATCATTGCATTTTTCGCACTCAAAAGTTTATCAGAAATCGCTTGAGCTTCATTAGAAACAAGTGTGTTTTCTAAACTCTTAGCAAGTTTATCGTAACCAATAACATTTTGAGGTTGCCCTTAGCTGTTAGTAAGCCTTAGCAATACCGTTTAATAGATTCATATTATCTTCAGTATAGTATGCATTGTTAGCCCAACTATCTGCTTTAGACTCGCTATCATTGATGACTATAAGTTCTACTCCTTTATGGGTTGCTTTTCTTATACGAACACCCAATACAGGTTGTTTTTCCATGATATGTGTTCCAACCGTAATGATTAAGTTGGTACCATCAAGTTCTGAAACAAGGTTAGATGAAGCATCATACCCTAAAACATCTTTAAGTCCTTTTTCATATCCTTTTGTTGCATATACATAGTCTGTTTTAAAGGACTCGTTACACATACGTTTTACCATGTGTAGAGTTTCGTTAAAATAGTTACCTGATACCATTGCTGCTAGGCGTTCTCGCCATATCTTAAGTAGAGCGACTGTGCTTTCTTGCCGTATATAAATGGCTTCATTCCAAGAAACTTTTTCTAGTTCGCCATTTTTACGTACCATTGGCATTGTTAAGCGTTCTTGGTTTTGAATTTTTACAAGATCGAAGCGTCCTTTTTCACACAGTAATCCACCATTAACAACTTCTGTTCTTTTAGGTAGAGAACGTAGCAACAAAGAACCACGAGATTCAAGTTTTAAGTTACATCCTAAGCCACACTGATTACATACACTGTCTGTTTCTCTTGCTTTTACAGGAACAGGTTTATGAATAAGGGCTTTTTCTTGTAATGCTCCTGTAGGACACAAGCTCACACATTGGCCACAAGATATACAATCCGTTTCTTTAAAGGTTTGATTAAAGGCAGGTTGTACTACTGCATCAAAACCACGGTTTGCAAAACCTAAAATACCATGATCCATGACTTCGTCACACACTCTTACACACATACCACAAAGGATACACTTGTTAGAGTCGCGCATAAAGTAAGGGTGTGCTGTATCAATTTCTACGTCTTCAGAAGGGCCTTCAAAACGTACAGGTTCTACATCATAATCATTTGCATAGTCAAATAAGTTACACTCGTAAGCATCCATACATCCACACTCTAGACACCTATTGGCTTCTTCAAGTGCATTTGGATTTTTATAACCATGAACAACTTCTTCAAAATTATGCATTCTTATTTCTGGATACTCATGGCCCATATATGCTTTTGCAGCAACTTTAACATCTTTAAAGTCTGCAATGGTTAAGTTTTCTTTTTTTACTGTATAAAGTGGTTTTATTGGAAGGACCACACCGCGTAAGTAATTAGTAATTACTTTGGCTGCATTCTTACCGTCTGCAATGGCTTCTATTGCGATGCCTGCTCCACGTTCAACTGCATCTCCACCCGCAAATACGCCTTCAAGGTTGGTCATAAAAGTACCTTTATCAATGGCAATATTTCCACGGTCATTAAGTGCAATTTGCTCTAAACCTTGAGGCGCTAGTTTTTGACCAATAGACATAATAACTGAGTCTATTTCAATAATTTCTTCTTCACCAGTTGGGCTAACACTGCGACGCCCCGATGCATCAGGTTCGCCTTGAACCATTTTTTGTAGACGCATATGAGTTACCTTACCATCTGCATCTTTAACAAATTCCACAGGATTAGAAAGGAACTTAAAGGTTACGCCTTCTTCTTCTGCTTCTTCAATTTCGATATCAACAGCAGGCATGTCTTCTTTTGTACGTCTATAAATCGCATAAACTTCTTTTGCACCAAGTCTGATCGCTGTACGGCATGCATCCATGGCTGTGTTACCACCACCAATAACTGCTATTCTGTTCCCTGTTCTTACAGGTTCATTAATGGCAAATTTATTCAAGAACTCAATACCACCAATAATACCTTGAGCATCGCTCCCTTTACAGTTCATAAAAGCACTTTTCCATGCACCAATAGAAACATAAGTTGCATCAAAAGATTCTCTTATATGATCTAAAGTTAAGTCACGCCCGATTCGCATATTAGGAATGAGTTTAACACCCATTTTTTCGATTAATTTAACTTCTTTATTCAATACTTCCTTAGGTAGTCTGTAAAGCGGAATACCGTATTTTAGCATACCACCAAAGTCAGGCATGGCTTCGTATACAACAACATCGTGACCAGCTCTTCTTAAGAAGTAAGCTGACGATAAACCACCTGGTCCACCACCAATAACTGCAATTCGCTTACCTGTTGAAGGAGCAATTGAAGGCATGTAAGATGCATCTTTATCAAGATCCATATCTGCTACATAACGTTTGATCCAAGCGATTGAAATGGAATCATCTACAATACCTCTACGACATGCAGTTTGACATGGATGCGGACATACACGTCCAATACTTGCCGGTAATGGTAAGTCTTCTTTTATAAGTTTAAGTGCTTCATCATACTCTTTATTTGCTGTTAAACCAACATAACCTTGAACATCTACATTAGATGGACACCCAAGCATACAAGGTGCTTTACAGTCTCCTTTGTGGTCAGAAAGCATGAGTTCTAATGTTGTTTTACGAGATTCTAATATGCGTGGTGTTTCTGTTTGAATCACCATACCATCTTGAATTTGTGTAGAACATGCACGGTTTAATTTTGGATTGTTCTCTATTTCTACTACACACATGCCACATGAACCATAGTTCTTAAGGTTGTCATCATGACAAAGTGTAGGTATTGTTATACCATTTTTATTCGCTACTTCTAATATAGTGTGACCAGTATGGGTATTTATTTCCATACCATTTATATTTACTCTAATATGTGCCATTCTTATCTCACCTCTCTCCTAGGCCTTCGTAATAGCTTTAAACTGACATTTATCAATACATTGTCCACATTTAATACACTTGTCTTGATCTATGCTATGTGGTTTCTTGAGGTCGCCAGCAATAGCATTGGTAGGACAAACTTTTGCACACAGTGTACATCCGATACAGTCAGACTCAATGATGTCATATGTTAAAAGGTTATGGCATGCTGCTGCACGACACTTTCCTTCAAGTACATGTTCTTCATACTCATGTCTAAAGTATTTTAAAGTAGTTAACACAGGGTTAGGTGCTGTTTGACCTAAACCACAAAGTGATCCTTCTTTAATTTTTCCCGATAGTTCTTCGAGTAAGTCTATGTCCTTCATAGTTCCACTACCAGAAGTGATACGCTCTAGTATTTCAAGCATACGACGTGTCCCTATACGACAGTAAGTACACTTACCACATGACTCACGACATGTAAATTCTAAGAAGAAGCGTGCCATTTCGACCATACACGTATCTTCGTCCATAACAACCATACCACCCGAGCCAACAATAGCTCCTGTTTGGTTAATGGCTTCATATTCAACCGGTGTATCTAAAAGTTCTTGAGGAATACAACCACCGGATGGACCACCTAGTTGTACTGCTTTAAATGCTTTGCCATCTTTGATACCGCCACCAATGTCGAAAATAACTTCTCGTAGACTCATTCCCATAGGCACTTCCACAAGACCACCATTTTCAACTTTACCTGTTAAGGCAAAACTTTTGTACCATTGCTTTTTTCTGTACCTAAATCAGCAAAGGCTTGTCCACCTTGTTCAATAATCCAAGGTACATTTGCTAATGTCTCAACATTATTTATATTAGTTGGATAATCGTAATATCCTTTTTGAGCCGGGAAAGGTGGTTTTAATCTTGGCATACCACGCTCGCCCTCTAATGATGCAATAAGAGCAGTTTCTTCACCACATACAAAAGCGCCAGCTCCTGCTTTTATAGTTAAATCGTAATCGTAACCTTCAATACCAAATATGTTTTTACCTAAGAACAACTTTTCACGTGCTTGTTCAATGGCTTTTTCAAGCCTAACAATAGCAAGTGGATACTCGGCTCTTACATAAATGATTCCTTTTTTTGCACCCATGGCAAAACCAGATATCATCATACCTTCGATAAGGCTGTGTGGGTCGCCTTCTAGAACACTTCTATCCATAAATGCCCCTGGGTCACCTTCATCAGCATTACATACCATAAACTTCTGCTCACCTGGAGACTTAAGGGCTGCATTCCACTTGAACCAAGTTGGGAAACCAGCACCACCACGACCTCTAAGACCAGACGTTTTAATCTCTTCAATAACACGTTCTGGCGTCATTTCGTGTAAGCACTTTTCAATGGCTTTATAGCCACCTTTTTCAATATAATCTTCTATTCGCTCTGGGTTAATAACACCACAGTTACGCAATACAATTCTGTTTTGTTTATCCAATTGCTCTTCGACAGAAGAGTCTGATTCCTTAGCATCTGTGAATAGTGTTTCATTCTTAGATGCTTCTATAAGTTCTAAAGTTAATTGCTCATCCATTTTTACAAATCGTTTCATTTTTCCATTGTGGTATACATCAACAATAGGTTCTAAATAACAAGTTCCGATACATCCTGTCAATTCTACAGAACCTTTCGTGTTTCCCGATTCTATTTGTTCATTTATTAGCTGATAGACTTTATCAGCTCCTGCGGCTATTCCGCATGATCCAGATCCGACTACAAATCTCATATGGCTTCTTTCGCAACCTCCTCTTTTCTTAATCCGTTCAAGATGACCCCTACTTTTTTAGGAGTTAATTTCGCATAGGTTTGATCATTGATCATCATAACCGGTGCTAAACTACAACATCCTAGACAAGCTACATTAATATAGGTAAATAAGCCGTCTGTTGTTGTTTCTCCTTCAGTAGTGCCCAATACATCTTTAATGGCTGTTTCAATTTTACCTGCTCCATTTACATGACAAGCAGTACCTTGACACAACATGATCAGGTACTTTCCGACAGGTTTTAATCTAAATTGTGAGTAGAAAGTTGCAACACCATAGATCTTTGCTTCTTTGATACCAGTTTTTACTGCAATTTGCTTGAGTGCTTCCTTCGGTAAGTAACCGTAGGCACCTTGAATCTCTTGTAATAATGTAATCAAGTTCGAACTTTCTGCATCATATGTCTCTAAGATGCCATTGACTTGATCTAAATTAACACTTGGTGCATTTGAAGCTTCAGCATTATTTGTACATTTACATGCCATTGACTTCACCCCTTAAAATATACTTTAGTAAATTAGACAGCGCGCGTATGAGTAACGATTTATGTCATTGACTCACATTGAAAACATGGTCTCAACATGTCTTCAATCTCAATCAATTACCTGAGCTTTTTCTAATCACGATTATATTTTCAGTCAAATTGCAAGCTATACAAGCAAGTTTATCATTGAAGATTTCTATATTCAAGCATTTCGAAGTCTAAAGAAAACGTTTTCACCTATTATTCGTTAGAAATTTGCAATTATCGCCTGCATGTGTTTCATTTTAGTATACAATTGCGACACTTTTCAAGGTTAAAAGCTAATCTAAATTAATTTTGGACAAGCACACAAAATAATCCTTTAAGTTATGATCATATGGTCTTCTTAAACAGATTCATTTGTATATAGTACACAAGACTAATTATAAAAGCATATCTTGTACTATTAAATCCAATTAACTAGCAACTATATTATTGTATACAAATTGGTTCGGCTGAAACCTTGTCGTTTAGTGACGTACACAAATATTCCCCTTACCCAACTAGTTAATATGCCTATATTAACCCCTGTGTTTTAGGCAATATGCTCAATGGATATACCTTCATTACATATATAGTTTTTTTACAAACACCTGCACTATATCTTGCATCATTTCAAAACACTATGCATTTTTGCATGATTATTGTCATAAAAAAGATGAAACCATCTTTTTAAAGGTAAAAGGTATTAGGTACAAGATAACAGTAAAATCTTAGTTAACATCAAAGTCCTATAACAAGCCATAAAATTTATTAAATATTTTCAATACGAATTCCATAATCATATAAAAAGA
>LQAH01000327.1_pt1 | contig 11980 bp, 11 predicted proteins | sample 1535791 | NCBI WGS metagenome assembly LQAH01 (sample SAMN04331585, study PRJNA305678) | bioreactor metagenome | isolation source: bioreactor_4 inoculated with Wadden Sea sediment 2nd replicate of a... | place: Germany:Bremen
TTTTTGAGTGGGTATGGGACATCGGCCACTTGCTGTTTTTCGGCGGCTTCTGGTATGCCATTGGAATTCTGGGGGCTGGAATGACCTACTGCATTGTTAAGGCGGCCATGGATACCATGAATGATTCAGGAAGCAGCCACTGAAATTGAAATCAAAGGCATTTGATTGGTAGATAATCACCGGCCCGGCTCTGAAAGTCAGAACCGGGCCATTTTTTTGTCAGGACGGCATATCCGACTGCCGCTTTGGATCCATTTATTTTTCGGGCCACCGCTATCCAGTAAACAGCCCAAGACAGAATCACCGGCACCAGGCCGATAATTGCAAAGCGCAGCCAAGGTCCTGCCCAGGCTTGATCGCCAATGCGGCAGAGGTGGGGTACAGCACCGAGGCCACTATGGCGGCCCTTTTTTTTCCAGGATAACCGGGCAATTTTTCTCCTGGGAGTGTCGGTTGACTGGGGTTTGAGCACCCTGGGTAAAATCAGGATGCCGGATATCAAAAGAATCAGAACCAGAATTTCGCTGATACCGGTCACACTGTATTTCCTTTTTTAAACAGTTGCAGGTAAATGGGGGTTATATCCCAGAGAAGCCGTGATTTGTCAATGCCGGCGACTCATTATTCCAGATGGGTCTGAATGAAGTCGGCCATGTGTGTCAGGACCCGGCTCGGTTGTTCGACATGAGGGGCATGGCCGCAGTCCGGAATAAGCCAGGCCTCGCACTGGCCGGTTTTTCCTGGATGGCTGCCAGCTGGGCCGCGGTTCCGTAAGGATCTGCCGCACCCTGGACGGCCAGAACCGGGACCTGGATGCGGGGTAGAAATTTTTGAATGTCCCAGTATACAAATTTCGGGTTGAGCCAGGCCCGGTTCCATCCCCAAAAAGCGTTGTCTGTGTTGCAGCCATGATATCGGGTCAGTTTTTCCCTGAGACGGCCAGACTCAAAGGCAGTGCGTGCGGATCGGATGGAACCTAAGGTGACAGGTTCGCAGAACACATGGGCTGCTTCCGTGATCACAGCCTTCAATCCGCGGGCGCCATGCCGGGCGCCTGCATGAATCAGGGCGATGGATCCGCCGTCAGAGTGTCCGATCAAAATATAGGTGTCAATGTGTGCCTCAGCCAGTATGGCCGGCAATACATTTACCGCCTGAGTGTGCATGAAATTGAGTTTCCAGGGCAATGGGTTAGGATCCGATTCACCATACCCTGAACGGGAAAAACAAATGCATCGCAGTCGGTCAGCTCGGCCAGACGTTCGGGAAAGTTTTTCCACATCTCGACACAGCCCAGGCCTTCATGAAGAAACACCAGTACCGGCCGGTTTTGTCTGCCGTACCGGTACCGGCGGATCTCATACCGGGTATCGGCGGCTGTGAGAAACCGGGTCATGGTTTGTTCCGTTTTTGAAAAAAGGTTCCAGGGAAGCCGGTTGTAGCGGATCAAATGATAAATGGCGTATACAACCACTCCGTCATCCACCCATCCCAGGACCGGGACCAGAAATTCGGGAATCAGGTCCACCGGCGAAATCAGATAAACCAGTCCCAGAAAGGCCAGTAACAGTTTGTGGGACGTTTTTATGGTCGCCATGAGTTACTCCAAAGCATTCAGCACATCCATCATGGTGAACACCCGTCCGGTTCCCTGAGAATCAGCCATCTGCTTTTTCAAAAACACCACCGCATCGAACGTGCCTTCCACATAGATCCGCCGGCCGTTGATATTGTGCTTGAATTCAAACAGGGCGGTTCCATCCGGTGCGGTCAGGGTATAGGTGTGCCAACCGTGTCCGGTCAGATATTGCTCTGGAACATGCCACACGTTTTTCTGGATTTCAGGGTCCCTGATCTGCTGGATCTGTTCCGGTTGGAAATCGACGCCCAGACGGTTGAAATATCTTACCATGGCTTTGGCTGTACCGGATGTGTCCGCCTTTCCCTGTTGGTGGCTTTCCTTGATGTCAAGGGTGTAGCCGGTGAATAGGCCTGGGAACTGGTCGGCGGCAAATGCCATCATGGCCTGAAACCCGACGATCTGTTTGGCCATGTTGGGCGCAATCACCGCTGGAACCGCCCCTTCAGACACATCTGTTTCCAGGGCCTGCCGGTCTCCGCCGGTGGTTCCCATGACAAAGGGAAGTCGGTGCCGGATGTAAAACCGGGCATTGGCATTGACGGCAGACGGGTGGGTATAGTCAATAACGGTAATATCCCGGAACTGTTGCTGAAGTTTCGAAATTGCGGTTTCCCGCTCTCCCGGCTGGATCAGTGTGACATGGATACCGTCGATCCGTACACTGTCATCCGGGATATCCGGGCCGGTCAATGACGCGGGAATGAGCTGAAACGGGGATCAGACAAGGCGGCCCGGGCCATGGCCGATGCCACGTTGCCAGGCAGCCCGTTGATCATCACAGGAATTTTTTCCATGGTACTTTCTCCTACAGGCACATAACCAGTTTTGTAAAGCGGCGCAGGCTCTCGGGTGCCCTGGTCCTGACCCAGTGTTTCAGGGATGCGGTCGCCGGCGGGATAAAGGTTTCAAACCATCCTTTATTTTTGACCTGGCTCAAATATGCGAATGCCCCGAGTATTTGAAGGTTCCGGGTTAAAGAACAATAGTCAAAGCTTTGGACAAACCGCTGCCGGCTGTCCAGGGATACCATGTCCAACCGGTCCATTGCATACGCAAGCAGGTCTGTCTGAACCGGTCTGGGCAGCATCACATAAGGATCGATCAACAAGGAAGCCAGGTCATACTGCAGTGGCCCCAGCCGGGCAGCCTGAAAATCAATAAAAAACGGCTCATTGTTGTGGATCATGATATTTCTGGACTGGCAGTCCCGGTGCATTAAACCCTGCATGCCGCCGGCCAGGGCGTGGTCGGCAATCAGTTCAAATTCATGTTCCAATGCGTCAAAGTCAATGTTTTTTCCCAGATAGCCCCGGACAAAGGCCTCCACAAAATACCGGCATTCTTTTTCCAGGATCAGCGGCTTTGAATAATAGGCGGTTTGGCAGGTCCAGGACAGGTCAAACGCCTCAGCCCCTTTTGTGAGAACCGGATCAGCCGGTCTATCACCTTCCGGTAAGGGCGTTGATCTCCGTGTTGTCGGATGTCTGTTTCACGGCATCCGACAGGTGGGTGCTACCCAGGTCCTGGACCGCCACCACTCCGGCCAGAGCATCATGGGCCAGTATCCGGGGAACCGCAATGCCTTGACGGTCCAAGTGATTGCCGATGGTGATAAAGGCATTCACCTGGGCACGGTGGTCTGTTCCCGAAAGAGAGATGCCGTGATCGCAGACCACTGCGGATTTCCGGCTGCCCACTGGAGAAAATGATTTGGAGCCATCATGGGCCGGCATTGCCCGGAACCATGATCGGTCCGAACCGTCTCCGGAAAGGGGCTGGACGTCCAGGTGCCTGACCGGGATATCCAGGGCAGAGGCACCGACCCAGGCCCTTGCCGTTCGGGAATAGGTCCTGATGGTGCCGATATCTTCCCAGAAAAGGTCTCTGGCCACATACGCCTTGACCTGTCTGGATGAGCACAGTCGCGTATACCAGTCGATACTGGAAAATACCGTCTCATCAGGCAGATGGTCAAAGATTTTCGGAGACAGCACCTGAATGCCGGTGAACGCCAGTCCCCGGCCAGGATTACGGAAACCGGTGATCCAGGCATCCGGATCCATGGTCACTTGGTTCAGGTCTTTCCGGTCATGGAGCACCAGGGTGGCCAGAGCCCGGTTTTCCAGATGAAATTGCCAGATCTCAGTCAAATCGATATCGGTCACCACATCGCTGTTGATGACAAAAAAGCTGCTGTCTTCCATGTGTTTTCTGACATTGGCAATGGCGCCACCCGTGCCCAGAATCAGGGGTTCATGCTTTTCACGGATCTCCACATCCGGGCCGGAGTTCAACGATGAGAGAAAATCAGTGATCTGATGCGACAGATGGTGGGTGTTGATCAGAATCCGCCGGCACCCGCATGCCGTTAACCGGTCAATGGTATGCTTGAGAGCCGGAATTCCTCCCAGGGTGAACAGGGGCTTGGGCAGGCTTCGGGTATAGGGAAGCAGTCTGGTTCCGAATCCGGCTGCCAGAATCAGTGCATTCATTATCAGTGATCAGGAAGCGATCACCCGGATCAACCGGGTGATGATCTGTTTGTAGTAATCGATCTGAATCTGGTCTTCAGATCCACTGATGCCATTCCGGGCGAAGAAACGGGCCGCATTCCGGTAGTTGATCAGGGACAGGGACTCTTTCAGGGTTACCTGTTTGCGCTTGTACAGCCGGATCCCGTGGGCATGGATTTTTTTGGCCAGTTTCTTTCTCATCCTGGGGTACTTTTTTTTCTTTTTCAAAGAAGAGCAGTGCCGTTTCATAGGATTCTAGAAACGGCAGCATGAATGCGGCAAACCATTTGAGTCTGCGCAGCCCCGGGATGTCAGGTTGAGCATATCCATGCGGTCAGGATCCGGCACCAGAATCCCTTCGTTGATAAACCCTTTGATGCAGTTGGAAATGTATTCTTCACAAGTGGTCTCCTCGTCGTTGAAGAACTCATCGTGAAACAGTTTGTCTAAAAACCGGTATCGCCTGACCAGGTCCGGCAGTGCAAATTTGAAACGGTCCACTTCCAGAATTGCCACAGCCGTATAGGCGGCCGGAACAAAAAAAGAGATCACGGAATTTTTGTAATAATCCAAAATTGCGCGTTTGTTGTGCTTGACGATAAAGTAGGTGTCATCGGTGACGTCCTCTTCATCTTCATCCACCAGTTCTATGAAATTTCTGGACAGAAAATTGTGAATCACGGTGTTGTAAGTATTGTCCAGATCCAGAAGCAGGGTTTCAGACAGTTCCACCTTGTCGTTCATCAGGATGTTGAGATAGGTATTGGCCCGCTCGATCATCTGTCCTTTTGAAAAACTGTTTTTGTGACCGTTCAAAATAGCGCTGGCAATAATGCCATGGGGGGTGGCTACCGCCTGCCGGTTAATGGCTGCCATCAGTTTATAACTAAATTTTTTGACAAACGTCATGAATTCTTCATTGGTGGCCCGGGAGGGATTCATGTGTTTGCTGTGCATATAGGATTTGATGGAAATGGGTTCATCAAACCGGATGTAGACTTTGCCATATTTTTTTTTCAGAAATTTGCGGGTACTGATCAATCCTTTCAGGGTTTCCGGGCTTTTACTGCCACCTTCGATTTCTTTGAGATAGGCATCTTCCTCCAGGACCCGGTCATACCCGACAAATATGGGCACAAAATACAGGTTATCACAGGCTCCGTTCAGGAACGCTTTAATAATCATGCCCATTCCACCTGGCCGGGGAGTCAGCAGTTTGCCGGTGCGGCTCCGGCCTCCTTCGATGAAAATTTTGATATTGAATCCTTCATACAGCAATTTTTCCAGGTATGCAGCAAAAATTTTGCTGTACAGCCTGGCCCCTTTGAAGGTCCGTCTCAGGAAAAATGCCCCTCCGCCTCTGAAAAGGGGGCCCAACGGCCAGAAAGACAGATTTTTCCCGGCTGCAATATGGGGGCAGGGCATGTTGTTTCGAAACATGACATAGGGCAGCAGCAGATAATCCAGATGGCTTTTGTGGCAGGGAACCAGGATCAAGGGGGCTTCGGTGTATTTTTCACGCATTCGGTTGATCTGTTTCTGGTCCACCACCAGACCTTCGAAAATGTTGTTGAAGATCCAGGTCAGAATCCAGTTGCCCAGATTGATGATCCGCAGGTTGTAGTTGGCCGCGATTTCATTGATATAGGCGGCTGCTTTTTTGTTTGGTTTTTTTCAATGAAATATTTTTTTCTGCGGCATATTCCGCCAGAAATTCCCTGAGAGACTGACGGGTCAGAATATCTTCAGTGATTTCCTGGCGCGATTTGAGCACCGGTCCGGTAATGCTTTTTCGCTGCCGGTTCAGGATATCCACCAGATAGCTTCTGAGCCGATGGGTCTGGAATTCAGAATCCAGGCGTTCAATGTCTGGTCTGGAAAGAAAATCTTTGAGATTCACGGGGCGAGCCAGTTCCACCCGGATCTTTTCCGGATGGCGCAAAAGAATCGTCATCCGTTTCAACCAACCGGGCTTTTCATTGGTTCCGAACAGAATTTCGCCCAGGCCAGGATTTTTGTGCATGGGTTTGGTCACATAGATGATGTCTTCCGGGATGATAATCAGCGGGCGTTTCATGTGCTTCTGATATTCAATCAGATGATACAGCGGATCCGGGGTGGCCCGGATGAACCGGTTGTAGAAATCATCTTCTTCAATCAGATGCACAAACCCGGATGTCCCGGAGTACAGCTCCTGAAACGCATACCCGGACTTGTAGAAATCCTTGAAAGTGAAATGATGACAAAAATAATCCAGATGGGACAGCCAGGTCCGCAACACCCGTTTTGCGGGCAGCAGAAAAAAGAAATGCAGGTCAAACCCCAATTCCGGGTAGGGCAGATCCAGGTTTTTGAGGTGCGTATGGAAATACAGAAAGTCAAATAACCTTTTGTTTTGCTGGCATATATGATACATGAGTTTTTGTCTATCGCCTGTATTTTTTCCAGATTGTGATCATCTAAATGGACTTTTTGTGCCAGGCGGTTCATTATTTTCCGGGTCACATAGCTGTGATTGCCTGGATAGAGATTGGTGAAGTAATCAGACGTGTCTCCCAGCAGGTAATGAATGGTACAGCGTATCCTGCCCCTGATCCGGGGGATCAGGGTTTTGAAAACTGGAAAAGGTGCATGGATGATCCCTATATGGTTATAGCTTTACAACAGTGTGATATCCAACCGGTATCTAGTACCAGACCTGACCTTTAAAGGCAATATGATTGTTGAAAACCAAGGGGGCCCACTGCCAAAATGGCCTTGATATATCAATGGTCCTGTGGTATTTTTCAAAAACTGTTAACAAGAAAGCTTTTTTTGTGTGACCCATTTCGGGTGGTGAAAAAAAACAAGGAGGAGTTAATTATGAAAACGTTGATCGGCGGTGCAATTGCAGTGCTTCTCGGTGTGGTTGGACTGGCAGTGTGGTTTGGTCATTTTTTGAATCTGCTGGCTGGGTGTATTCCGCCGGTTCTGCTGCTGGGCGGCGGGCTTGCATTGTATCTGGGATTTGATGAACTCAAGGATTCGTGGAAGAACAAAGAAGGCAAAGAAGCCCCTGCAGAAGATCAATCGCGGATCGCCGAACTGGAAAAAGAACTGAACGAACTCAAGAAAAATAATTCAGGCGGTTCAGATGAACCGGTTTGCTCTGTTCGAATATCAGAAGGGCCAGTTTCAGACCGGCCCTTTTTATGCCCGTTTGTATCCGGCGGACCTGCGGGCCGGATATGTTGTTTTAAAGAGTGTCTCGCACGGTTATTTATAAAGGTAACAGGTCTGTGAATCGGTTTTAAATGTTTCCACTTCGGATTTCCACTGATTCCTGATTTCAGTGATGTCCTTCAATGAGCAAAGATCATTGCGGATGGAGGCATCCCCAATGATCAGGTCCAGCGGAAGACGGTCGTATTCATATTCATACGGGGGCGGTTTAAAAGCCACGGCTTCCGGATGGTGCCTGATGATCATCTGTAATGCCAACAGGGAAGCGGTATAGGGGTCAAACCGGTTTCTGTCCGTGACATGGATGTGAAATCCTTTGCAGACCTGATCCTGCCACTTGCCGGAAGTGGGCTGAAAGCATACCGGCCTGAAAAATGCTCCCGGCACGTCCCGATTCAATATGGGCGCCATGGCGGCCGTGTCCAGAAACGGGGCTCCGAATTGCTCAAAAGGCAGGGTGGTGCCGCGTCCTTCACTGATATTGGTTCCTTCAAAGATCACCTGACCCGGATAAACCATGCAGGACAGCGGTGTGGGCAGGTTGGGCGAGGGGGAATCCAGGCCCGTCCGGTGTCATGCCAGTACATATTCCGCTCCCACCCGGACATGGGCACGACGGTCAGGTCGCACCCGATCCGAAAGGTCTGGTTGAAAAACCGGCAAATTTCTCCGACAGTCATGCCATGACGTATGGGAATGGGAAACCGGCCCACAAACGAAGCAAATTCCGGTCTTAGAACGTTGCCGGCGACCTGGTTCCCGCCGATGGGGTTGGGCCGGTCAAGAACAACCACGGGTTTTCCGGTTTGGGCCGCCACTTCCATGCAGTAGGAAATCGTGTAGATAAAGGTGTAGACCCGGGTCCCCACATCCTGAATGTCCACCACCAGCGTGTCGATATGGTCAAACATCTGTGCTGTCGGAATCCGGGTGTGGCTGTAGAGGCTGTATATCGGGATATCCATCTCCGGTTCCCGGCCGTGGGGGATTCAATCATGTTGTCCTGTTTTTCCGCATGAAATCCGTGCTGGGGAGAAAACAGGGCGGTCAGATGACCGGGAAGCAGATTCTGGAATATACGGACCGCATGATAAAACCGGAAGTCCACAGATGCGGGATTGGCAAGCAGGCCCAGGCGCCGGTCTTTGAGCAGTGATAAAAAACCATGTTCCAGGTTTTCCAGTCCGATGGTGACACAAGGCTGCATAGGTTTCTCCACAGAATCAGTTCGTGTTACAGGTTATCATTGACAAACGACCAAATCCTAACTATGTGGATGCCTGACTGCAACCATTAATTTGTTTTTATTTGTTTTTTAGGGAAGGAAATCTGTCCATGTTGTTCAAAATCAGTGATTCCATCGCATCCCTGAAGCCTTATGAGGCTGGCAAGCCGCTAAAGGCACTTGAACGGGAATTCAATATTCACTCGGCGGTAAAATTGGCCTCCAATGAAAATCCGGCTGGGATTTTCGCCGCTGGTCACGCAAGCAGTGATGAAAAACCTGCATGGCATGAACCGGTATCCGGAACCGGTGGCCCATGACCTGTGCCGGGAACTGGCCCGGTATCACAAAGTAACACCCGAAAATATCGTTTTGGGAAACGGATCGGATGACCTGATCGCCTTGCTGGCCCATGCGTATCTGAATCCCGGGGATCAGGCGATGATGCCCCTGCCTTCATTTCTCATGTATGAGATCTGCGTGAAAACCGCCAAAGGGATTCCGGTGATGGTGCCCCTTTCCGGGTTTGACACCCCGTTGGCAGCCATGCATGGAAAAATCTCTGCCAAAACAAGACTTGTGTTTGTCACCAATCCGTTCAACCCGACAGGCAGCATCGTGACAGAGAATGCATTTGCCACCTTTTTGAAGCAGGTCCCCCCGGATGTCCTGATCGTGGTGGATGAAGCTTATATGGAATTCGTTCGGGAAAAGACCGTGTACAATTCGCTGAAAAATCCTCTGGCTGATCCCCGGATCGTGACATTGAGGACCTTTTCCAAAGCTTATGGCCTGGCTGGCTTCAGGATCGGTTACGGGATCATGGACCGGGAGGTGGCAGAGATTCTGAACCGGATCCGCCAGCCTTTCAATGTCAACGGGCTGGCCCAGGTGGCGGCGGAAGCCGCCCTTTCAGATCAGGACTTTTTGAAAAAAGCATCCATACGGTTCATGAGGGAATCGACTATCTAACCCAGGAACTGTCCGGTCTGGGGCTGGACCCATTGCCCACCCAGGCCAATTTTCTGATGGTGGATGTCAAAACCGATGCTACGGAATTGTTCACCCGGCTGCTGTATCACGGCGTGATTGTCCGTTCCATGAAATCGTACGGATTTGATACCTTTTGCGGATCAATGCCGGTATCCCTGAAGAAAATCAGGCCTGTATCGCTGCATTGAAAACGGAGCTGTCATGACCTTTCGAATCATAACCATTGACGGGCCGGCCGGTGCCGGTAAAACAACGGTCAGCCGCCTGCTGGCAAAAAAACTTGGCTGTGTCCGGGTGGACACAGGGGCCTTGTACCGGGCGGTGGCTTTTGAAATCCACAGGCAGCAGATCTCCTGGAAAAACGATGAAGATCTCACGGGTTTTTTATCCCGGTTGGATCTGAATGTGATGCTTGAAAATGAGGAAATGCGGATTTTATCCTCGGGCCGGATATCACTTCTTTTATCCGCACTCCTGAAATCACCATGCTTGCATCTGCCTCCTCAGCCAGACCACCGGTCCGGGCCGCCCTTCTGGAAATCCAGCGCCGGATCGCCCGGAAGCAGGATGCGGTGTTTGAAGGCCGGGACATGGGCACAGTGGTTTTTCCTGACGCCACGGTCAAGTTCTTTCTGGTGGCGGATTTAACGGTCCGGGCCCGCCGCCGATATGACGAAATGCCGGATTCTGAAAAAGACCTGTCCCGGATCCAGGCGGATATGGCAGCCCGGGATGAACAGGATTCCCGGCGTGCCCAGGCACCCTTGAAACCCGCTCACGATGCTATTCTCATCGATTCTTCCCAGCTGACAGCCCCCAGGTGGTGGAGGAGATGCGCAAGTATCTTTAGAATCAACAGACAGATTGATTATTTTATTGATTTTTTATTTACTGATTGCTATAAAGATAAATTGTACTCACATTCTTTGAGCCGGTCTGACCGCCCAGGGATGCGGGTAACTAAATTCGATTAGGGGGATTATTATTAATGAACCACATTGCTGAAGAGAACGAAAACCAGGAAATGAATACTGAAGAATTAGAGACACAGGACGTGGACATCGAGGCCCGGGAAACGGAATTGGACACAGAAGAAGAATCCAGTGCACCCGAAGAAGTGAATGCCCTGTCACCGGAAACGGAAATCACCGGTGAAGAAACCATGGAAGAGTTACTGGGTATCTATGAATCCAGCCTCAAGAAATTTGAGGAGGGGCAGGTCGTCACAGGGACGGTCATCTCCGTGGGCCGGGACATGGTCCTGGTTGATGTGGGATATAAATCGGAAGGCCGGATCTCTATTCAGGAATTCATTGATGAGAAAGGCAATGTCAATGTCAAAGTCGGTGACCAGTTTGAGGTCATGATTGAAGTGTGGGATGAAGAAGAGGAAACCGTGCTTCTGTCCCGGGACAAGGCCAAAAAGGTCAAGGTGTGGGATGCCATCAAGGATATCTATGATGCCGATGGTACCATTGAGGGTGTCATCACCAACCGGGTCAAAGGCGGATTTTCCGTTGACATTGGCCTTCAGGCATTTTTGCCCGGATCCCAGGCGGATCTGCGCCCCATCCGGAACATGGATGAGATGGTCAACAAGACTTATGAATTCAAAATTCTGAAGTACAACAAACGGCGCAATAACATTGTCTTGTCCCGGAGGGTTCTGCTGGAAGCGGAACGGGAAAAACTGCGGGCCGCTACCCTGGAAGCCATTGAAAACGACAAGGTCATGGAAGGGATTGTCAAGAATATCACGGAATACGGGATTTTCGTGGATCTGGGCGGTGTGGACGGTTTGCTGCATATCACCGACATTTCCTGGGGCCGTGTCAAGCATCCGTCAGAACTTTACTCAGTGGGCGACAAAATCACAGTCAAAATTTTGTCCTATGATTTCGAAAAGGAGCGTGTGTCTTTGGGCATGAAGCAGCTGACGCCGGATCCCTGGACCACGGCGGAGGAAAAATACCCCATTGGTTCGAAAATCACCGGAAAAGTGGTGAGCCTGACCGATTACGGTGCGTTTATTGAACTGGAGGAAGGGGTGGAAGGCCTCATCCATGTCAGTGAAATGTCCTGGACCCGTAAAATCCGGCATCCGTCCCAAATGGTTTCCGTGGGCGAGGAAATCGAGGCTGTGGTACTGGACCTTAAACCAGATAACCGGCGAATTTCTCTGGGCATCAAACAGACCCAGGAAAATCCCTGGGAAGTGATCTCCCAGAAATACCCGGTAGGCACCATCATCGAGGGCAAGATCAAAAATATCACAGAATTCGGCCTGTTCGTCGGTATTGATGACGACATTGACGGGCTGGTCCATATTTCCGATATTTCATGGACAAAACGGATCAAGCATCCGTCCGAGGTGTACAAAAAAGG
>LQAH01000328.1_pt1 | contig 11959 bp, 15 predicted proteins | sample 1535791 | NCBI WGS metagenome assembly LQAH01 (sample SAMN04331585, study PRJNA305678) | bioreactor metagenome | isolation source: bioreactor_4 inoculated with Wadden Sea sediment 2nd replicate of a... | place: Germany:Bremen
CATCTGGAGCCGTTCAGACAGGGTTTCGACAAATTCCTGTTCATCATCCACCAGCAGAATTCTCAATCCCATATCAGAATGCTTTCTTTGATGATCCCGATGGTGCCGGGTATTGCATTCCATTTTGACATATGCTACCTATCCCATTGACATCTTCCTCTTTATTCGTTAGGTGAAAATTAATTAAAGAACTTAGGTCCAAAAGTCAAGGCGAAACATGGAAAACAAGGTGCCTGAAAAGGCGAAGCTGCTGGAAAAACTCAGGGCCAACGGATTCAATGTGCCCGATTTTCTATATGTGTCAGCCAGAAATTCAAAAATGAGGAGTTTAATGACCTGAACGCGTTTCTGGACGTTCACAAGGAAAGTTACAAGGTGATCGCCCGGAGTGCCCATCCCCTGGAAGCGGAGTACAAGGGCGGTACATTTGATTCCCTTGAAACCTATGCGGACGTGGGCGGCATCATCTATGCCAGAAACCGGATCATCAAACTGGCAGAGACCGCCAAACACCTGTCCATCAGACGTCAGCAGATTTTCAACGATGCCCCGCCCATCGATCTAGGGGAGATGGGGGTGATTGTGATGCCCTTTGTCAACGGATCGTCGGTCATGGCCAAGATGATTCACAATCACTGGGAGTTCGGATATTGTCGGAACCGAAACCAGAAAGTGCAGACCGAGCCTCATATCACCCGAGTCCCCCATGACCGGAGCCTGTTTCAGTTGTCCCGGGCCATCCAGAAAAGACTGGGATTCAAATGTGAGATCGAGTACATTATTTCCACGGAAGGGGATATCCATGTGGTCCAGGCCAAGGACATTTCCCGCATTGAACCCTGGAGGAAAGCAGAGTGAGCGCTCTGTCCGGCTGGACGGCATCCGGCGTATCCGCAAACACCGAAACTACCGGGAACGGTCGGTATATGTGATGAACAACAAAGCATTCTATATCGATATCATCAGCCGGTGCGAAGATCTGGTTCAGTCGGGACATGCGCCTGATCCGGCAGATATGGGACAGATCGTCGATTGTGTGACCGCCTATGAAGCGGAGCTGGAATCCTTTGCCCTGAGGCATCAGCGGTTTGCTGTGATGGGATTTGCCATCCATGATTCAGGAGAGCTGTACCAGATCGCCAACCATTATTTGGATGATTACCCGGAACTTCAGAAAAAACTGTCCAAAGCCCTTCATAACAACCTGTATAAAATCGATATTTTTCTGGCTGAGGCGGATACGTTGATCGCCAAGGACAAATTCAGGGTGAATCTGTGCAGCCATGATGCCTATGGGATAGATACTGTCAGAAACCCGCTGTGGTGTGCGTTCTGGCACGAAGACCGGCATGATGCCGTGGTCAGGGAATTCAAGCGGCTCGGCTTCAAGACCGGCGATACCATCGGTATCGATATCGGTGCGGATGACCGGCCCATCGTTTACCGCCATTGATCCGCTTCAATGGGACCTGGTTCAGCCAGCCCTTTTTGACTGAATCTGATATAATGAAATCCGATTCAACAGAATCCGGTTCAAGAAAATCTGTTTCAAATTGAAACGAAAAATTTCACAGCCCCTTGACAAGTCCGGTGCTTTCTCATAAGAAAAGCGGATCTTGCAGTTGAAATAAATCAAAAAAAGGGGTGTGAGAACCGATGACTCAATTTTTTGCTGCCATCAGTCTGATTCTGGCAGGCGGGGTGGTGTCCCTGGTGGCCGCCCGCCATCACCTGTTTTCAAGAGCGGCTGCGGCGCTGCTCATCAGTGCCGGGTGTGTGTGGGGCCTGGTGGATGCAGTGGCTGCGTTGACAGGATCCGTCACCCATGCGGCATCTTTTCAGTATCTGAATCTGTTTTTCTGGCTTTTGAGATGGATGCCTTGTCCGCGTTTTTTCTGGCGGTGATTTTTTTGTGTGCCTGATGGCTGCGGTTTACAGCTTTCATTACACAGCCGATAACAAAGCTTTCGTGAAAACGGCGGTGACCGCATTTTTCTTTTCCATTCTGGCGGTGTCCATGGCCATGGTGGTGACGGCAGCCAACATCATCACTTTTATGCTGTCTTGGGAAATGATGTCTTTGTCTTCATTTTTTCTGGTGATTCACAGTTATGAACAAAAGGAAAACCGGTATGCCGGTTTTTTGTATTTTGTGTTTTCCCATGTGGGGGCCATGTTCATCTTTGCGGGGTTCGCGGTGATATACACCCATACCGGCAGTTTCGGATTCACGGATGTGAATACACTGACCCAAGGGGCCAAGATTCTCGCATTTGTTCTGTTTTTCATCGGGTTCGGGTCCAAGGCCGGGGTATTCCCCTTTCATGTATGGCTGCCCCATGCCCATCCGGCCGCACCCAGCCATATCTCGGCGGTCATGTCCGGGGTGATGATCAAAACCGGGATTTATGGCATCCTGCGTATCTATTCGTTGCTGGAACTGCCGGCCCCGGTGTTCGGGTATCTGGTGGTGGGGGCCGGGGCCGTGTCCGGGATCCTCGGGGTGGTGTACGCCCTGGGCCAGACCGATATCAAGCGGCTTTTAGCCTACAGCAGTGTGGAAAACATCGGGATTATCCTCATCGGTACGGGTCTGGGCATGATCGGGGTGGCCTCTAAAAATCCGCTGATGGCGGTGCTGGGATTTTCAGGGGCCCTGTTTCACGTGCTCAACCATGCATTGTTCAAATCTTTGTTGTTCATGGCAGCGGGTATGGTGGTGCACCAGACCGGAACCCGGTCCATGGATGCCTTAGGGGGCTTGCTCAAAACTATGAGAATCACGGGTTTCTCCTTTGTCATCGGTTCAGTTGCTATCTGCGGTCTGCCGCCATTCAATGGGTTTGCCGGAGAATTTTTCATTTACCTGGGCGGATTCAAGGGGATTGCCCTGGATAAAATCGCCTTTGCCTTCAGCGTGGGTGCCATTATCAGCCTGGCTGTCATCGGCGGCCTGGCCCTGGCCTGTTTCACCCGGGTGCTGGGCATCGTGTTCCAGGGAGAACCCCGGACCGCTGCGGCACAAGAAAAAACCGAGTCCGGCGCCACCATGCTGACATCCATGGGGATTCTGGCCGGGGGCTGTGTCATTGTGGGAGTGTTTCCCGGATGGTTTTTTAACCTGTCCGTATCAGCGGTGAGCGCGCTGCACCTGGGGTATGCCCGGATTCCCATGGCACCGTTTGCACAAATCACCAGCCATATCACCCTGGGGGCGCTTGTGATCCTGGTGCTGGTGCTGGCCGTGGCCGGTGTCCGGTTATGGTTTTACCGGGCCAAGCCGGTTTCCCGTTCTGGAACCTGGGGGTGCGGATTCACCCGTCCGACAGTGAAAATGCAGTACACCGGGGCGTCCTATGCATTTGAAATGGTGCGGTTTTCCGCCCGGCCGCCCCCATCGAGGAACGTCATTCACCAATATCCGGCCGGTTTCCGACCGCCACCCGGTATGACAGTCGGGTCCATGACATTGCTGAGCGGTATCTGGAACCGGGGGTGGTCCGGCCGGTGCAGTTTTTGTTCGACCGGCTGCGGTGGATTCAGCACGGGGATATTCATCTGTATATCGGGTATATTTTACTGGCCATCGTTCTGCTGCTGTTTTTTGTATAACCGGCATGGCCGGAGTACGATTGGCCACAAGAAAACATGGAAGGTTTGACCATTTGTAAGGCTTTGAAACAATGGTGTTTGCTAACCCTCTTATATAAACCTCATCAACCAAGCAGGGAGAGTGCATGTTAGAATCCATTTTGCTTTGGCTGGGCGCTATTCTGACGGCTCCGTTTTTCTCGGCCTTGATTCTCAAGGTCAAGGCGTTTTTCGGCGGGAAAAAGGGGCCACCTTTGCTGATCAACTATTTCACACTGGTCAAGCTGTTCCAAAAAGGATCGGTCTACAGCGTCAGCACCACGGCAGTGTTTAAAATGGGACCGGTCATCTCCTGTGCCACGGCCCTGGCAGCGCTTTTGTTTTTGCCCATCGCCGGGCAGATGCCGGTAATCTCCTTTAACGGGGATGTGATCCTGGTGCTGTACCTCTTAGGTCTGGGCCGGTTTTTCACCATTGCCGCAGCCATGGACACAGCCTCGCCTTTCGAGGGCATGGGCGCGGCCAGGGAGGCATTTTTTCCCATCATCTGTGAAGCGGCCATGTTCATGATTCTAATTTTTTTCTTTCGCATGACCGGGACCCTGTCCTTTGCCGCCTATTTTTCCGGTTCCGGCACTTTGACCCTGTGGCAGGCCGCAGGGCCGTCACTGCTGTTCATCGTGATCGCGTTCTTCATTATTCTTCTTACGGAAACGCCCGGTGCCTGTGGATGATCCCGCCACCCACCTGGAACTGACCATGATCCATGAGGTCATGGTTCTGGATCACAGCGGACCGGATTTCGCCCTCATCGAGCTGGGAGCGTTCTGCAAGCTGTTTTTTATGGGGCCATCCTATCCGGACTGATTCTGCCTTTTGAAAGCGGAGTCATCGGCATGAGCCTGCTGCTGTTTATTGCCGGGCTGTTTATCGTCTACCTGGTGGTGGGTATCATCGAGTCCGTGATCGCCCGGTACCGCATGGACAAAGTGCCCCAGTTCGTGCTGACCTCATTCGCCCTGGCGTTTTTTGCAACCATCATCACCCTGGAGCTGATCCAATGACCCTTTACACTGTCGACACACTTTTGTCCCTGGTGCTCTTGTCCGTGCTGTTCGCATTCGGCTCCAGCCGGGTGCCGGCCCTGATCAAGGTCATGGCTTTTCAGGGAATTGTGGTGTCCATTATTCCGTTTTTCATCACCCCGGATATGGAGACCGGTGCAGTCATCTTTACTCTGGCCACCCTGGTGATCCGGGGGGCAGTCATTCCGCTGAGTCTCCATATCGCCATCAAAAAGTGGCCATCCAGCGGGAGGTGTCCCCGATTGTGGGGTACCATGCCTCTCTGTTCAGCGGGCTGGGCCTGATCGTGGCGGCGGCCGTGATTTCCCGGTACCTGAACATTCCGGCCATCAGTGATTCGGCCCTGCTGTTTCCGGCGGCCATTTCGTTGCTGGTGACCGGCATGTTTCTGCTGATGGCCAGAAGAAACGCCATTGCCATGGTGATCGGGTACATCATGCTGGAAAACGGGATCTATCTGACCGGCACCACTTTTTCCACCCAGGCAAGACATATCGTGGAATTCGGCATCCTGCTGGACGTGCTGGCCGGAGTCATGATCATGGCCATTATCCTCCAGAACATCAAGCAGACCTTTGATGATGTGGATACCTCGCTTCTGAGAACCCTGAAAGAATAGGAACGGCCCCATGGTTGAACTGGTTTTTATCACCCCGTTTGTCACCGGCCTGCTGGCCTTTGTCCTGCCCAAAGCACTGAGCCGGCAGCTGCTGGTATTCACCGGTGCCGTCCACCTGGTGTTGTCGCTGCTGCTTTGGAAAACAGCCCTCAGGCCATTTTTGCCGAATATTTTGCCGTGTCCCGGAAGGACTGCTGTCTCTTCTGGTGATCTCGCTGCTGTTTTTCTGATCGCCATCTACACCACCGGGTATCTGGCGGCCCACCAGCTGAAATCGGAAAACGTATTTACCGGGTTCATGCTGCTGTTTTTGTCCACCATGACCATGGTGACCCTGTCGGACCATATCATGGTGCTGTGGATCGCCATTGAAGCCACGACCCTGGCCAGCGCACCGCTGATCTTTACCCACCGGTCCGGTGCATCCCTGGAGGCCACCTGGAAATATGTGCTCATCTGTTCGGTGGGAATTGCCATGGCCCTATTGGGATCCCTGTTTCTCACCTTGTCCATGGAACTGGGGGGCGTGACTGCGGCTCTGTCTTTTCCGCCCTGTCGCCTGTGGCCGGTCACCTGGATCCGTCATGGCTCAAAGCGGGATTCATTTTTATCGTGGTGGGATACGGCACCAAGATGGGGCTGGCCCCATGCATACCTGGCTGCCCGATGCCCACAGCGAAGCGCCCAGCCCGGCCTCGGCCCTGTTGTCCGGGGTCCTGTTGAACTGCGCCTATTTAGGCATCTTTAAGACCAACAAGGTTATGGTGGCCGCCGGCTTGAGCGATTTTTCCGGCACCATCCTGATCGTGTTCGGGCTGCTGTCCATCGTGGCAGCGGCCACCTATATTCTGAAACAGACCGAGTACAAAAGGATGCTGGCCTACTCCAGCATCGAGAACATGGGAATTATCGCCCTGGGCACAGGCATCGGGGGCTTAGGGGTCTATGGGGCTGTGATCTGTATGATTCACCACAGCCTGATCAAGTCTTCTTTGTTTCTGTCATCCGGCAACATTCTGATGGGATATGAGGACCGGCTCATTGCCAACACCGGGCAGATGGCAAAAAAGATGCCCAAAACCTTTGTGGCGTTTTTTTGCCGGGTTTGCCGGTATTTCCGGGTTTCCCCCTTTTGGTATTTTCATCGGGGAGCTGTTCATCATCATGGCAGCTTTCAAGACCGGCCATTATCTGGCAGCCGTTATTTTTATCTTCAGCCTGTGCGTGATCTTTGCCGGATTTGCCAGGCAGATCATGGCTATCTGCTTTGACACTCCGGCAGAAAACGGCAACGCCTCGACACCTGATTCCAGAGAGATACAGTTCAAGGAACCCCCCGGCATGGTATGGCCCCAGTATGTACTCCTGCTGACCTCTTTGATTCTGTGCTTTTTATTCCGGATGCCCTGTATCAGACCATTGTGGATGCAGTGCATGCCATTGGTGGAGGACTGCAATGACCCAGTTTTTACCTATTCCCAACGGCGGGCGGATACCAAGGGCCGAGATTCCCCATCTGCCTTTTGACACGTTTCGCAGCGAGGCCCTGAACATCGTGAAAAATGGCGGCAAAGTGGTGCAGTTTTTCGCCTATGAGGATCAGGGAAACCTGAAGATTCTGTCCGTGCTTCGGACGGACAAGCTTTTGGCGGCCGGATGTGATGCGCCTGATACATGGCTGTCACTGACCTGTGAGTGTGAGCCGTTTCACCTGTTTGAGCGGGAGATGGCCGAGCAGTTCGGAATACGTCCGGAAGGTCATCCCTGGCTGAAAATGGTTCGGTACCATAAAAATTATAGGGGAGCCGCAGATCTGTTCGGCAACGACTATACTCAGGATATTCCCGGTAACTATGACTACTATCAGGTGGCAGGAGACGACATCCATGAAGTGGCTGTGGGGCCGGTGCATGCCGGCGTGATTGAGCCCGGTCATTTCCGGTTCAACTGTATCGGGGAAAGGGTTCTGCACCTTGAGATCCAGCTGGGGTATCAGCACCGGGATGTGGAAACCCTTCTGTACAAAGTGACCCCCAAACGCTTGCCTTTGCTGGCGGAAAACATTGCCGGGGATACTACCATCGGACACGGGCTGTGCATGGCTCAGGCTGTGGAAGCCCTGGCAGGTCTTTCCGTGGATGACGGGGGAAAAATCATCCGTACCATCGCCCTGGAATTGGAACGCCTGGCCAACCATATCGGAGATCTGGGCGCCTTGTGCATGGATGTAGCGTTTCTGCCCCCGGCCAACTATTTCGGCCGGATCCGGGGGGATTTTCTGAACCTGTCGCTGCTGTTGTGCGGGAACCGGTTCGGCAAAGGCCTGGTGCGGCCGGGCGGGGTGCGGTTCGACCTGAATGATGAGGTCCGGAAAACCCTGAACGATCGGATTCTGGAACTCAAACCCCAGGTGGAACATGTGCTGGATCTGATTTTCGGGGCCTCCACAGTCCGGGCCCGTTTCGAGGGTTGCGGCCGGGTGAGTACGGAAGATGCAGGTCACCTGGGGCTGGTGGGGCCGGCCGGCCGGGCCAGCGGGCTGGCCTATGATGTGCGGCGCTGGTTTCCCACCGAGCACTACGCATATCTCAAGGTGCCGGAAAACCCCAAACTGTCCGGGGATGTCTATGCCCGTGCCCTGGTCCGGCGCGACGAAGTGCTCCAGTCTCTGGAGATGATCCAGTCACTGATCGACCGGCCTGTGGCCACCCGGGTGATGGACGGAATCTTTCCGGCTCTGCCGCCGGACAGTCTGAGTGTCACGCTCAACGAAGCCTGGAGAGGCGAGGTATCCCATGCCCTGCTCACTGATGGGGCAGGGGAGATTCTGAGGTACAAGGTCAAGGACCCGTCCTTTCACAACTGGAACGGCCTGGCCATGGCGCTCCGGGACACGGGGATTTCAGATTTTCCTTTGAATAACAAAAGTTTCAACCTGTCTTACTGCGGGTTTGATCTGTGATGATCAACCGGCCGGCCCTGGTGCCGGGCGGATCCGGGTGATGGGTTTTTCTGAATTTAACGGATAAAGAGAGTTTGCCACCATGCTCAGCGTATTAAAAACCGGTTTGAACAAGGCTACCGCACCTGTAATTACCCCAAAGAGAAACCCGCGGTCTTTCCCCGCTACCGGGGACGGCCTGATATCAACATGGATGCGGATCCTTCCGTGGTCCGGGCCTGTGCCGATGCCTGTCCCCAGGATGCCATCAATACGGCGGATAAGACGATCGACATGGGACGGTGCGTGTTCTGCGGTACCTGTGAACGGGTGTCGGAAAAGACTTTTGTCTCTTTTACTAATGATTACGAGATTTCCACGGCAAACCGGTCGGATCTGATTACCGACGGGACCCTGCCGGACCTGGCCCGGCATTCAAAACAGCATTTCAAGAAACTGTTCGGCCGGTCCCTGCAGCTGCGCCAGGTGTCGGCCGCCGGGTGCAACGCGTGTGAAGCGGATTTGAACGTGCTGGCCACCCCGTTTTTCGACCTGGCCCGGTTCGGTATTAATTTTGTGGCCTCGCCGCGCCATGCCGATGCCATTGTGGTCACCGGCCCGATATCGCGGAACATGAAAACCGCACTGCTACAGACCTATGAGGCGGTGCCCGAACCCCGGTTGGTGATTGCCGTGGGCAGCTGCACCATCATGGGCGGGCCGTTTTTCGGCAGTCCTGAAGTGGCCAAAGGTCTCGAAAGCATCCTTCCTGTGGACCTGTTTATTCCCGGGTGCCCGCCACATCCGCTGACCAACCTCCACGGATTTTTGACTTTTTTTAAATAATGGCCGTGTCCTGCCGGAATCATCTGAAAAGAAAAAGATTCCGGCAGGGACGGTTGTTTTTTCAGTTGACCGCATCATTTCTTTAGATTTAAGCGTTTTGAAAAATCTGTTCTCGCATCCGGCTGAATGCAGCCCTCTGATCAGAAAGAAGAAAGTCGATATGTCTTGTATCCAAGTGTTTTCCTATGGTATATGAATCGGAATGTATCCTTCATGCAAAATAACAAAGCATGCATATTCAAGATTATTTAACAATGAAAGGCACGACAATGAATCAGTTACAGCAATTGGCCGACCGAATCATCAGCCGTGTGAACGTGAACCTGGATGAGTTTGAATTTGATACCGAACCCTTTGTGACCCATGCGCTGGATCATGAAAAAATGCTCAAATTCTACGCATTCTATGGCATCACCTCCCAACATCCCATCTATTTTCATTTCAGAAATTCCAATATTGCCGGCAGTTATTTTCTTGGCAAATGCTATGTGGGGAGATCTGCCATCTATAAAAGCGATATCCGGGGAGATGAGCTCAAGCGCGAAGGTGACAACATCCGGTGCGCCAAGGCTATCCTTTGGTGGAAGATGAGGTGATCACCATCCGGGACAGCCTGTTGTATAAAACCCTGGTGCACAGCAACTCCCATAACCCGGAAAGCCCGGAAGAATTCGGCATCCGGAACACCATTTCCACCCATTATGTCAACATCCACGGGTCCACCCTGGAGGGATGTTTTTTAGGTCCCTTTGCCACGGTGGATCTGATGAACCTGCATTCGTGCATTGTGGGGGAATTTTCCTATGTCCAGATGGGTGAGCTGTTCCACCGCAAGATTGATCCCGGCACCATCTGGATCCGGAGTCAAAATTTCGAGTTCAAATTCAAATATGATAAACAGGCACTGGATTATTTTGTGGGGACCAACGATCAGCACCAGCCCCGGGTATCATGTATGATTTGTTAAAGAAAGAGAGGAATCCTACGAAAACTCTTTGATGTCATGAACCTGGAGCCGTACCAGGCACCGAATACGTCTGCCGTAAACCGGTATGCCGTTATCCTGGGGAAAACCCGAATCGGCAATAATGTGTTGGTGGCACAGCGGGCGTTCTTGGAAAATGCGGTGATGGGGGACGGGTCCAATGCCCAGGAGAATACCTATATTGTCAATTCCCGTCTTGCCGGTATGTGTATTACCGCCCATGGCGGCAAAATCATTCATGCGGATGTGGGACAGGGGTGCTTCGTGGGGTTTAATGCGTTTCTGAACGGCAAGGAAACCGCCCGCATCCATCTGGGGGAGGGCTGTATCGTCATGCCCCACACCATCTTGGACCCGGAACACCCCGTTCATATTCCGGATGAACATCTGGTGTGGGGGCTGATCCGGTCCCAGGAAGATGTGAAAGATCACACCATTGCCCTTGATGACCTGGCAGAAGTGAGAGACAGTCTGAGCATCGGGAAAATGACATTTTACGGAAAAGGTTCGGTTTTTATCGAGGCGTTCAAGAACCGGCTCCACCATATCCTGCTGCTCAACGGCGCATTCTACAAAGATGGCGAAAAAAGGGGACATGCCCAGGACGACCAGCATATCTCTTTCAACATTATCCAGCCTTACCGAACCGGAGAACGTAAGGGCCTGTATCCGTCCATCCGGATCAAGCCTGAGCTTTTTTGCCCCTTGACTTAGTCAAACATTCTCGACCCGGCCTTCCAGAAAGTATGGCCGGGTCATCTTTACTATAAAAGTTTCAGGTCCCAGTTCCACAACCCGGGTCTGTTTTTGAGAAACACCCCTTTGGGGACCGGTTCCTCCAGGGTGACAAAGCAGGTATATCCGGCCTGTTCCAGGGTTTTTCGGTGGGGGGTCAGGTCCAGGGACCAGTTTGGATAAATGTAATACAGATCGTTGGACCGGGTGACCCAGGCCCCTTCATTTTTGGGGCTGGTGAAAAAATTTCCCGGAGACAGTTTGGGCGAAAGCGTTCGGGAGACAGCCAGGGGCCAGTTCCCACGGACCACGATCCCTAAAGGAAGCACAGACGCTTCCGGCAGGGACAGCACGTTTTTTTTTGTTCATTTCCGGAGAAATGACCACCCCCTTGAACCCGAGACGTTTCAGTACCCGGATGGCAGGGGTATTGGTGATGTTGCAGAAAGGACCGGCCCACAGATTCAGGCGGTCCGGGTTCTCAAACAGACCGATCTGCATGGTGCATTTAAAACAAAGTGGCGGGCCCCTTTTTTCAGGGCAGTGGCAATGAATTGCCGGCACAGGGATTCCTCTTTCGGGAAAATGGACGGATCCAGCCACAGCCAGGTGGCTTTGTTCGGGCGGGTGCTGTATCGGCTGCCGGAGATCCAGATGCCTGAACTCCCAGATCTCTTTAATGATCCCTGGATTTTTCGGGAAACGTGAAGATCTATGATGCGGTTTCGGGCTTTGGCGGACCGGGGTTTCTGGACAGGGTCTTTGGCTGGCTTCTTAGTTTGGGGCAGGGGCCGGACCTGGACCCGGTCAATGGCGGACAGCTGTGCATCCAGGGATTCGAGCAGCTGAGACAATTCATCGGTCCGGCGATCGATCAGAACCACCGGGGCCCCTTTTTTCACTTTTTGCCGCATGTGCCGGGGTAAAACAAATTTTCCTTTTTTGGGCACACTACGGGTGACTTTGTGAATGAAGTGCCCGGCATCTTCTTCATTGCCGATGCGCAGCAGATCCTCAGTGAACAGTGGTTCTCTGGTGATGAAAAAGGGGGCGGCCGGGTTCCTTACCCAGCCTAAAAACAGGCCGGATTCCGTGTCGTTTTGATGATCCAGTGGGTTTTGCGTGCGGTGGGACAACAGGTGATAGTGGGTGAAAAT
>LQAH01000329.1_pt1 | contig 11926 bp, 22 predicted proteins | sample 1535791 | NCBI WGS metagenome assembly LQAH01 (sample SAMN04331585, study PRJNA305678) | bioreactor metagenome | isolation source: bioreactor_4 inoculated with Wadden Sea sediment 2nd replicate of a... | place: Germany:Bremen
ATATGAAACTATTCCCTTTTCAATATAAGGAGCAAGTATTTTCTTGAACTTTCACTGTCGCCGTTATCATATAGAAAGAAATGCTCAACACCGACAATTTTATGAAATTCTATCCATTCCTTTAAATACTGATCCTCGCCTTTAAAAATTGCAGCAATTACAATTTCATAAGCTGCATTTTCAGGACCTGAAAATAATTCTTATTATTAAGACTATATTTTTCCTTATATACCGGGCCTGCAGCCTGTTTCTTATTGTTTTGCATATAATTTTCTGCATATGTTAATAAAGACATTTAAAACCTACTTTTAATTATTATTTTATTCTGTTTTATAGATATTATACTGCTGTAGCAATTTATTTATTCCATTCTTTCTGTCATTGTCTTCATGACAACAGAGGCCTCGTATTTTTTTGCTTCATTAAGACAATTCATTTTTCATCTTTAATATCTGCTGCGGATCTGCAGCAATCTTTTCAAGAACAGCAACAAGTTTTTTATCTCGGTCTTCTCCATCAACTCCGTATACTATGCCTGTTTTTCCGTTAGTTACAATTTCACTGTTGTAAAGCCAGTCAGTTGCAATAACAGGAAGCCCTGATGAAAAGCATCAATAAGAGTTCCCGGAAAACCTTCACCGGAGTAATAAGTCGGAAAAAGAAGAGAAAAATAATTTTGAGAATATCTGTTGTCTGACTGTATTCTGCAACTCCCCTGTATTTGATAAAAGAGCTGTTCTCATCAACCGCTTTCTCAAAATCCTTTTTGAAATCTTCATCAATACTGCCGTAGATATCAAGTGAAAATATGTTACGGCCTGCTTTTGAATTTAATTTCTTTAATACTGTTTACTGCATCAAGTATACCTTTTTCTCTTTTTACCCTTGAAAACAGCAAAGCGGATATGGTTCTGAATAGGAGTCAGGAAGATCCGAAACTTCTATTACCGATATATTTTTAAAATTCGGCATATATACCGCATTGTCTATGCCTTTCTCCTTAAGAGCTTTATTAATTGACTCAGTCTCTACATAAATTATATACATTTTTTTAAGATACTTTATCATCCAAGGATTTTCTGTAAGGTAGGATGGAAGCCAGCCCCTATTGTTGAAAAATGGAGTTTTCTATTAAAAACAGAACAGAGAACTGCAAAAAGGGGCGCAAGTACCCTGATACCTCCGCCTGCAGGCATAATAAGAATATTCCTGCATCCCAGCACAAGTTTTACACAATTTAAAAAAAAGTCCGAATGGATGTTTTTTCCAGCCGAATGTATCAACAAGAGATATTTCTCTGCTGCTGAAATGTTTAGTAAGTTCTTCGGTTAATATCTTTGTCTTGACCATCTGACCATTTATATTTTCACTAGACCCAAAGTGTCCGCATATTCCAAGTATTTTCATTTATTATTTATATTCTTCCTTTCTTCATCCACTTTCTAAGTTTAAGAAAAATCTTTTTCTTAAACCATTTTCTGTTCGGAAGCATTTTTGCTAAAAATTTTAACTTTTCTTTTAACAACAATATGCATAAATATTTTCTCAACAAAAGAAAAATCCTTCCACTGCTGAGTCCTCTTTGCAAATTCCCAAGCTTCTTTAGGAAATGTTAAAGACCTTAATGCTTTAACTGTATAATCATTTCTTCTGCTGCTTTTTTTAAATCCACGATCAGGTGTCTGCCAGTTATCTCCATAACATTTGCAAGCTTATTTCCGTTTATTTAGATATATACATCATGACCGTAGAATTTTCTTTTTAAGAGGAAGAATTATATCCTGTTTTCTCATATGCAACAAGTAGCCGTAAATCATCCCGTCCTGACACCATGTAGGCATAATATCTATCCTGTCAATATCATCAACTTTCCACCTGAAATATTTATTTACAATAGAATAATTATCTCGAATGAAATATAGATCCTCCCCTGCATCAATGAGAGTATCAATTATTTCTATTATTTCTTTTTTACATCTTCTCCGGTGGTAAACCGGGAAAAATATGAAACATCCATATCCTTGTCATGTTCAAGAAAATCATTTTCCCTTATATATCCAAGAAGAGTTCCTCCGATAAAATGAAGGCTATAGTTAAATTTTTCCTCCATTACACTGTTCATGTGCTCATAAGCATCTAAAAATACATGAGCCTTATTTCTAATTCTAGACATACCTAATTCCTTACTCTTTATCTGCTGTTTTTTCAAAAATATCCAGAATATTTCTTAATTTAGTACTGGACGTATGCTTTGTATACGGGAAATAACATATTTCAACACCCCGTTTTTTAAAATCCTTTTCAAGCTGTTTCCACTTATCACTGCCTTTCCAGTTCGTCACCGACAAACATTTTATTAAAATGCAGATTATTCCATGCCTCAATTTTATCATAGTTTGTCTGAGGTACGACTTCATCAACAAAATTAATGTGTTCTACAATCTCCATTCTTTCTGCAAATGGGATAATAGGCTTTTTTGCCTTTTTTCTGTTCCGATAATTCATCACTTGTAACACCAACTATTAAGTAATCACATTCTAGTTTTGCATTACGCAAAATATTTAAATGCCCAATATGAAACAGGTCAAAAACACCTGTTGTATAACCAATAGTTTTCATTAAATTTTCCTGCCTTATAATATTTCAAGTAATTTTTTATATTTGATTTTCCCGGCTATGCGGTTCCATTTTCTTTTCTTGTAAAACGTCTTTTTTGAAGTTCCACTGGATTATCAGCTATATCCATAAAAGCTTTTTTAATTGATTCCTTATCAAATACATCTGCAAAATCGGCTTGTAACAATGTTTTTTTGCAAAATCCTTTAATGAATATGCATCTTCAGGGAAAATTACAATTATAGCTAACTCAGAAACACAATAATCACAGACCTTCCCTGCAATTATTATTGGAGAATAATTAAGATCATCATTTACATTTAATCCAACATCAGCTTGTTTCAAGTTTGCACGCATCTGCTTGTTATCAACAGGGTCTAATACCAAAGTATCAAGCTCTGTTTGACTATTAATTAAATACTTATTTACATTCTTCACTACGCCCTGAATGATTAATGCAAATCTTTTACAAAGATATGAATCACTTACCAAAATATCCAGAAAATGATTTAATGCTTTTCCTTTTTTCCTTGTATATTGACACTGCCTGTTCCGGCATAATAAAGAATAACTTTATTATTGTTTCTTGCGTTTTTAACAAATTCAACAATTTCATTCTGTGGTGGCGTATCTTCTACATTATTAAAACCATTTTCAACAATAAAGTAATTATCTTTAATCTCATATTCGTACTTCTGTAAAAGCTGATTAACAGCAGCATGCATGCCAATACTTACTACTATGTAATAATCAGAAGCAACCAGTAATTCAATCTCTGTTTTTTCCTGATGCTTATGATCTTTCTCTTTTTTTCTCTGATTGTCGGGTGGATACTGGAAATATCCCTAAAATCTGCGATCCAGTATAATGGTTTATCTGACTTCTTTTTTAATAAAAAAAGCAACTTTCATTAAATGCAGAGGCGGAGAACTTGAAATAATTGTAGCAATTGAATATTTCTCTAATAATTTCTTACAAAAATAAAACAATAAACCGGTAAATATAGATCTACAGAACTATCAAAAAAAAATGCAGATATTTTTTTTTGCAGCAGACAGCATTTTTCTGATAATCCACAAACATGCGGGAAGTTTTTTGAATGGTCAAAATATTGAAACGGTGAAAAATATTTATGAATTGTTATATTTTATGGAAAACCGGTACTTCCCTGTTTTTGCATACCTTTTGGTATTACAATATGGACATTAAAACCGTTATCTGCAAGGAATTCAGCTATTGTATGCACACGAATACTTGCTCCAATTCGGCCTCCATCATATGGCGGAAAATTGCTTGCAAGTAGCATAATTTTATTATTCATTTATTATCTCTCAATATACTTTCACTATCATAAAGATTATCAAATACACTTACATTTTCATATAGAGGCCAATCTTCAATAATTTTTTGATCCCAATTTATTTTTATAAAAAATGTTCTTAGAAATTAATGCAAAATCCTCCGGGATACCTCTTATCTTAATTGCTCTTTTGAAGAAAAAAAGTATTATTTTCAATAATAATTTTTGATCCGGCTATTTCAGAACCATCTTTTCTATCACGTCCTCCATGCATATCAAAGCAATGAGAAAGAGAATTTTCCAGCTGAACATTATTTCGTGCAATATATCCACTACCGGGAGTTCCTGATCCGGCTATTGAATGACGATTATTATTAAAAAGATTATATTCTATAAGAGAAAATGACTTACCATGACTTACACCATAACCAAGACCCTGCCTTTGATTATGGTGGATATAGTTGTTATTTATAATATGCTGATTACCTGATTTTAATAAAATTGCAGAGGCACTCCAGCCCCAAAATTCACAATTATCGATCTGTACAGAATCATTTTCAACAACAACACCAACAGCAGCAGGAAATTGATAATAATATTCACTTCCTGTTTTATCCTCTATATTTTTTTATTGAATGCTTCTAAATAATGATCTAATCGCCGTTCTTTGTCAGGACCTTCAATTCTTATACCTGATATTCGAACATTCCGTCCCAAGACACTGATAAGACCTTCTGTCTCAAATGATAATGATCTAATAATAGCACCGGAGGATCCATTATATCCTCTGTCACTTGCAAGAATAACACCTTCCGGGATCTGTATTGATTTATTTTCTGTATAAACAAGTGCAGTTAAATCAAAAATAGTATTGCCAGGTAAAAAAATAATATCGCCAGATAATGCTTTTTTAAGAGCTTCAAACAACTCAATAACAGTTTCTGCTGTATAATCACCTTTTATAATTACATTTTTATAGCCAAAACCTCCGCCAATAGGACCCTTATTATCAGGTTTGCACCGTATATAGTTTTTATTTTCTTCAACCCAAGTTTTTTCATTATAGGAAGAAAATTTTTCATATTGTTCGAACCAATTATTAGAAAAAGGAATTGATATACAATTAGTAAGTAATAATTATAAAAACAAATAAAACTGCTGTTTTTTTATAATAATGTTTTGATAATTTTTTTCTCCTGCATTACCATTACCATATAAATCTATCCAAACATCGGGTTTCGGAGGATTATTCATTGCATTAAGGATCTTATTTGTATCAGCACCTACAAGCATGTTTGCTCCTTCCGCCACTGTCTCTACCCATTCAGTTTCTTCTCTTAAAGTAATACATGGTGTTTCAAAAAAGTATGCTTCTTTCTGAACACCTCCAGAGTCAGTTACAATAAAACGAGCTCTGCTTTCAAGCGCAATCATATCAAGATATCCTACAGGATCAACGGTTATAATATTATCTGCAAACTTCAAACCAAATTCAGTAAGCATTTTTTTTGTCCTGGGATGAAGAGGCAGCAATCCTTTAATATCTTTAAAAGAATTAAGAGATTCAACAATATTTTTCAATCGATTAATATCATCTGTATTTTCCGCTCTATGAAGAGTTATTAAATAAAATTCATCAGAGATTTTCAGTGACAAATCATGGTTCAAAGATCTGTAAAACAGAGATGCATCAAGCATAATATCTCCTGTTCTAATAACTCCCTTATTAATACCTTCCTTTTTTAAGTTATCTACAGCTATTTCTGTAGGACAAAATAGATACTCAGATATATGATCTGTAAGAATTCTATTCTGTTCTTCCGGCATTACCTTATTAAAAGAACGTAATCCTGCTTCCACATGAGAAACAGGTATATTCAATTTGGAAGCTGCAAGCGCTCCTGCAAGTGTACTGTTAGTATCACCATAAACAAGAACTAAATCCGGTTTCTTTTCAAGAAGTATACTCTCTATTTTCTCAAGCATACGCCCGGTCATAATTCCATGAGGCCCGCTGCCTACAGATAAGTTTATATCAGCTTCCGGAATCATCATTTCACGAAAAAAAACTTCAGACATATTCTCGTCATAATGCTGACCAGTATGAACAAGTGTCTCTTTAATTTTTATCAGAATATTTTTCTCTTATCAGACGGCTGATAACAGCAGCTTTTACAAATTGGGGTCTTGCCCCAACAATAGATACAATATTTATCATTAAAGTTTATAGACCTTTTCAGAATAATCTTTTACTGCATTTCTCAAATCAACAATTGAATTCGATTTTTCGACAATATTTTTAATATTAAAACTACTATGATTAGTTGTAATTACAACACAATCACAACTCTTTAAAAGATCATCAGATAATTCACAAGACTTGAGCATTCTACCTTCAGGAGTTGTCAATGTATTTATAAATGATCATTATAAACAACTATTCCCCCTTTTTTAGCTACTTCATCAATTATTTTCAAAGCGGGAGATTCTCTTTCATCTGCTATATCAGGTTTATATGCAACACCTAAAAAAGTATTTTGGATCCGTTAATTGCTTTTTATGCTTGTTTAAAGCTGTATTGATTTTATTGTCATTCGATGAGGCATAAGATTATCAATTAATCCGGCAGTATGAATCATTGTTAAATCAAAATTATAATTTTTGCAATATATTCAAGATAAAAAGGATCAAGTGGAATACAATGTCCTCCTATTCCAGGGCCCGGATAAAATGCCTGAAAACCATAAGGTTTACTTTTAGCAGCATCTATTACTTCCCAGATATTTATATCCATTTTACCGCATAAAAGAGCAAGCTCATTAATCATGCTGATATTAATAAGCCTGTATGTGTTTTCAAGAATTTTCACCATCTCTGCAGCTTTTGGACTTGATACGGGAAAGAGATTATCAATAGCTTTACTATATAAAGCAATACCAACTTTTAAGCCGTCTTCTGATACAGCACCTATAACTTTTGGAGTATTTGCAGTTTTATATTCATTATTACCGGGATCAACTCTTTCAGGAGAATAGCCAAGCCAGAAATCTTTACCACAAATATAACCGGATGTTTTCTCAAGAATAGGCTTCATTACATTTTCCGTTGTTGTCGGAAAAGTAGTACTTTCCAGGGAAATAAATACATTTTTCTTCATGTACTTGCCGATTTCCCTGCAAGCACTTTCAATATAACTGATATCAGGTTTTTTGAATTTATCCAGAGGTGTAGGAACACATATAATCAAGGCATCACATTCATTAATTCTTGAAAATCATCTGATGCTTTTAATAATTTGTTATTAACAACTTCTTTTAAAACTTTATCATCAACATCAGAAATATAATTTTTTCCATTTATTTATTTTTTCAACTTTTATCAGAGTTTTTTTCAAAACCAAGAACATTAATACCTTTTACTGCAAATGTAACAGCAAGAGGTAAACCAACATATCCCAAACCGAGGATGCCGACTGTTATTTCGTTTTTCTTTATTTTATTAAGATATTCATCTACTAAACTCATTTTACAGATTTTCCTTTATTCCATCTTCAGTTTTAATATACTCTTTACCGCATTCAGTACATTTTAAGGCTTCATCAAGTTTCACTCCACAGCTGCACATCCATCCTTTTACTTTTGCGGGTGTTCCGTATACAAGCGCATAGGCAGGAACATCAGAAGTTACAACACTGCCGGCACCTACAAAACAATAAGAACCAAGAGTTGATCCGCAGACTATTGTAGCATTAGCGCCTATTGAAGCGCCTTTTTTTACAAGTGTTTTTCTATATTCATGTTTTCTTTCGACAAAAGCTCTTGGATTAAAAACATTTGTAAAAACACAGGATGGTCCGCAAAATACATCATCTTCCAGAATCACATCATCATAAATAGATACATTATTCTGAATTTTACCCTGTTTCCAATTACAGCTTTTCCCCCGACATTTACATTCTGACCAATTTGAGCATCCCGAACCGATAACAGCACCAGGCATAATGTGAGTAAAATGCCATATCTTTGTGTTATCACCGATTTTACAGCCGTCATCGGCATAGCTAGATTCATGAACAAAATATTTATTTTCCATTTTTTACAGCCTCTTTTGATTTTTGTCTGTTATATAATCAATTTTCATTTTCTTTTAAAAAGGGGTGCATAGGTAAGCTGAAAACATTATTTGATAAGTTTTCAGCAACAGCACAACTTGTATTATTATTCAGATATGAAAATGCCTGCTGTTTATGAAGAGGTACAGGATAATGCACTGCTGTAGGAATATTATTTGATGCAAGATAATCTCTTATATTATCTCTATTGCTGTTCCTGACAGTATATTGAGCCCATGCAGTACTGTTGTAATCTGCAATAACCGGTGTATCAATTATATCTTTTAGTCTTTCTGTATACATATTCAGCCGCCTGCTGTCGATTTTTAATTCTTTATTCAAATGTTTTTAACTTTACAGAGAGTACTGCCGCTTGTATTGTATCAAGTCTGCCGTTTATACCAATAACAGAATGCTTATATCTTTCTTTTTGTCCATGATTCAGTATCATCCTGATTTTTTTGCAAGTTCCGGATCTTTTGTAAAAACAGCACCTCCGTCTCCATAACAGCCGAGCGGTTTTGCAGGAAAAAAGCTGGTTGCAGCAATATCTGTTACTGCACAGGATTTTTTACCTTTATATTCAGCACCAAAAGACTGAGCGCCGTCTTCCAGAATCCACAGAGCTTTTTTATCTGCTATTTTTTTTATTTGATCAAAATCAGGACACTGACCGAATATACTTACAGGAATAATTCCAACTGTTTTCTCTGTAATAAGACTTTCTATTAAATCAGGATTTATATTAAAAGTTACAGGATCAACATCGCAAAAACAGGAACAGCTCCCAGAAAAGATACAACTTCGCCTGTAGCAATAAATGTAAAATCAGGAATTATTATTTCATCTCCCGGTTTAACATCCAAAGCCATTAATGCAAGAAGAAGTGCATCTGTACCGCTTGCACAGCTTATAGCTTCTGTTTCTCCTCCAAGATATTCTGATAATTCTTCTTCAAGTTTTCCTACGGCAGGACCTTTAATAAATGCAGCAGATTTAACTACATCTAAAATTGTTTTTTCCATTTCACCGTTGAAAGAATTAAGCTGTGCTTTAAGATCACAGAACTGTATATTTGAATTTTCCACTATTTATCCTCTTTTCTAATAACTGAGTTTTTCCATTAATCTTATACCCGAAAGAATATCTTCTTTATTCGGAAACATTTTCCCATTTTTTCTTCTTCTATATATTTTATATAAAGTGTCATGTCCTTTACCGTATACATGATCAATTGTAAAATCCAGATCAGGTTTTTCCATTCCGTCAACATCCCAGAAGTCAATCACATTTAAATTAGTTCCGGATAAACGGATTGTTCCTTTTTCTGCAATTATTACAAATTCCGTAACATAATTTTTCCTGAAAGTACTGACAGTTGCATTAACAGTACCGATAGTTCCATTCTTAAATTTACATACAGCAGAAACAGAATCATATACTTCCAGATTTCTCATAGAACCGCCAATTCCTTTGCTTTCTTCTATTTCACCAAAAAAGAAATGGATCATATCAACATAGTGACTTGCCTGTGTATATAAAACACCGCCATCCAGCTCCTGTGTTCCATGCCAGTCAATAGCAAAATATTCATCATTTCTGTTCCACAGAACATTACAGTTAAACTGATATATTTTTCCTAATTTACCGGAATCTATAACCTGCTTAATAAATGCAACAAGAGGATTATATCTGTTCTGATAAACCGGTAATAATTTCTTTCCGGCTCTATTTATTCTGCCAAACAACTCATATGCTTCCCTGACAGTAAGACTTATGGGTTTTTCAACCAGTATATATGGAACATCTGTGTTCTCTGCAATTTCCGCAGCATGAAGAGGATGTTTTCCTGATGGTGTTAATACTGATACACGTCAACATCTTTATCTCTTTATAATCTGTAGTCCATGGAACTCCAAGTTCATCACCTGCTGCTTTTGCTCTTTCTTCATCTATATCACAAACAAGAGTAATTTCAGTATTTTCACATGTTGATATAGCTTCTATGTGACGCTTTGATATTCTTCCGCACCCGACTATTGCAATTTTTTTTCATTTATTTTTCCTTAATAGATATATACTTGTTTTTTAAGATACCAACAATTTTTTTACTATATTCAGTAATTGCAATCTATTTTTTTCAGAATTTAATTCTGATGCTGCAATATCTGAGTTACACTTTAATTTATATTATTTTATCTAAATCAAGACATGAGAGCTTTTCAGCCATATCAACTATATTAAAAATCATCAGAATAAATACCATTTTGATATTTATCAATTATTTTTTACCATTTCCTGAGAAGGCCAAATTGCTATTGCAAGTCTTGCCTGAATAAAATTCAAAAATTTTATTAGGCAATGCCATTTTTGATTAAAAGTATTAGGCTGCAACATATATAATCCTATATCATATTTACTGATTGTATCAGAAATTTCAGGCATAGCTACAGGTTCAAGAAAATGTATTCTTTTATCATTTTCTGCCAGTTTTAATTAAAAATTTACCATATTCTGTATCCATTTTAAGCATCATAAAGTAAAGTTCAAATCTTTCATCAAGATGTTTCATCAACTTTATCATGTTTTCAATTTTACGCCCTTTCTGTGCAGCACCTATGGTGAACCATTTTATTTTCCCATCTTTTCTATCAATTAGGTTTTATTTTTTTCTAGAAAAGGCAGATTCATCATTTACATCACAATCTACCCCAAAGTTTTTTGAATATTCTTTCAGCAATTCCATCACAAACGGTCATCATATAATTAACTTTAGGAAGATATTTTTTACATATATAAAACCAATAATCACGATAATAAGTGTTAAATTTCTCATCATCAAAATGAAGCGGCTCATATTCATGTGCATCAAGGAGAACTTTTGCTTTTTAATATTTTTGCAAGCTTTATACCTAAAGGTAGAACAGGTATATCATTTAATATGATTAAATCACATTTATTAACTTTTCCAGATAATATTTTTATAAGTTTTGTTAATAATAAAATTGTTCCAATAAAAATAATTATATAATTTAAGTTTTTTAAAAACCAATTATTTTGTTAAGTAAAATATTCTTGGAATATTTAAACATATTTTTTTTAAACTAAGATCTTTCCAAATAGATTCATTACAAGAAAGAGGCATTTGATAAAACTCATCTTCCAGTCCTGAAGGAGATTTTCCAGCTGTAATTACGTAATATCCTTCATTCTTTAAATTTGATATTTGTTTAAAAACACGCGGGTCTGATTCAAGCTTTTGATTTTGATATAATTAATATTTTTTTTCATTAATCAATTTCCTTAAATATTTTCAATTTGTTCAAGTGTTTGTTTGATTTTTTCTTCCCATCCTGGTTGAAATAATTGATCAGCTATTTGTATATTTTGTTTTTCGTTAACATTAAAGGTAATTTCTTCAACTTCATTTATCAATATGCCATAACCGGATTCTATAAAATCATACATATATTCAATACCGGAAAAAATTAAATAAATATGTTTTACATCCCAATTTATACCCTTCAAATATTGCGGTTGAATTAACACCAACTTGAATTAATGATTCAGCAAGTAATTCATATAAATCCTTATTTGATTTTCCTATGACATTTTATTATTCCTTTTTGTAAGCAGTTGCCAACCACGGATATTCTTTATCCCATTCTGCAAATTCACCGGGATGAAGCTTGTAAATAATTTTATAACCATTATTATTATCAGATAATTCTACAGCTTTCTTTGATAATTCTTTTCCAGTAATTCCTTGAGATATAAATATAATCTGTTTCTTTTTTATGGTATTCATATATTTTTATATTTTTCTTCAAAATATGGATAACCAATTGTAATTATTCTATTACTAGGTATTGGAAAATTTGCAGCTGTATTCCAATAA
>LQAH01000330.1_pt1 | contig 11896 bp, 14 predicted proteins | sample 1535791 | NCBI WGS metagenome assembly LQAH01 (sample SAMN04331585, study PRJNA305678) | bioreactor metagenome | isolation source: bioreactor_4 inoculated with Wadden Sea sediment 2nd replicate of a... | place: Germany:Bremen
GTATCGGATAGGAGCCGAATGGTAATTTAATTCAGAAAAATAGAATATGCTCGATCTCCCTGGCAGGGACTTGTAGATATGACATCCGGAATTCTGCCCGGCATTACTGCCTTAATTACAATGATGCAAATGCTGCTGCTATTGGGGAAAAGAGATTTGGAAAAGCAAAAAATTATACAGATTTCATTGTTGTTACGCTGGGAACCGGAATTGGCGGCGGTATATTTACAGATTCAAAGCTTCTATACGGGAAATACGGTTTTGCAGGGGAAATAGGCCACATAAAAGCAGTACCTGACGGGAGAAAATGCAATTGCGGAAGAAAAGGCTGTATAGAAAGATATGCTTCAGCTACCGGCTTTGTTGAAACAGCAAAAGAAATTCTGGAAAGAGACAGCAGTTCTACAATTCTCAACAGAATAGATCTAAAACACCTTACTGCTAAAGATATTTATGATGCGGCTCTTCTTAAAGATGAAACAGCTCTTGATGTTTTTAATTACACAGGAAAACTGCTTGCATCTTTCTTTGCAGATCTTGTGCATATTTTTCCCCGAATCAATTATAGTCGCAGGCGGACTGATAAAAAGCGGGGAAATACTGCTGAATCCAGTTAAAAAATATTTTGAAAAAGAAATTCTTGAAACTTATAAAGGCGGTAAAGTGGAAATCACCACTTCATCCCTTCCGGAGCAGGATGCGGCAATTCTCGGAGCAGCTTCACTTGTTATCTGATTCATTTAAAAGTGTGTTAATTACAGCAGAACAGCAAATCTCAAGCTCTTTGATTCCCTTCCCTGCCGGATATTCAGTACAACTGCGATAAAGAAAACAATCACTTCTTAATTCTTTTAATTAATGATAATTACAGGAGATGCACCTGAGTTTACTTCAGTGCCCCTTTTTCTTATCCTTCTTCCTGATCTGTTTAGCCGAAAATTTCTCCCTTACACTCAACTTATTCTTTTTTTCTGCTGTTCTTTCTTCTTCAGCAGATGCTCCGACAGGCCTGTATTATATATATCACAGGCCGTCCTTCTTCCGGAGGCATTTCCTTTTTACATTTATGCTGTGATTTTTTATACGATATTTTTTTAACTGCAGGTTCAACACTGGAGACACTGCATTCAAACAAATTTCATTCTGTCAAAATAATTCAGATAGAAATCAAGAATTTCGCTGTTCGAAGGTTCAGATCCAAATACATAGCGTGAAGAAAATATACAGTTTTCTGTATATCTGACACAAATTCCGATCCAGTAAGGTTTTTCAAAAAAGATAGTAAATTCCATCCTGTCCACAATTTCCCCCTTAAATTTCTTAAGAAGGCGATGAACGGACATTCAGATAATAAATGGATACATGAAATATGATTTAATCAGTCAGACATATCTTCATAATACATAAAAATCATAATTCCCTACCGGGCTACCTACCGGTACGCGTTTTAATCATTGCCGATTTTTGAGTTTTATTTTTATAATTTCAGTATTTTATATTGATTTGCAGAAAACAGTCAATATTACTGTATAAAGTACTCAGCATTGCTCTATCATATCTATAAGTATTATGTTATAAAAGACGGAACCTGGCGAAGAGTTACGATGATTAACAATGTCGATGGAACTGATTTCAGATTCCTGCCGGGGCAGTTCAGTTATGCCGGAACAAATCCTGTTTCGGAAGTATTTTTTTTACTAATATCCTGCTTATAACTTAACAGAAGAAAAGTAAGACTACAACTTGAGATGCCCGATATATACCTCATATTCTTCTCCCGGGTCAAAAACACAGAAAGATGTTTTAACTCCCGAAACTTTTACGGGGCATCTCTGAATACAGAGATTCAACAAAATCACAGGATGGTAAAAAATTATTAAAGAAACAGACTCATTTGAAACACTGGGCTTATCAGAAACTACTCTAAAGGCGCTTAGAAAAAAAGGATTCGAAGAACCGACAGGAATTCAGAAAAAAATCATTCCCCTTCTTTTAAAAGGGGACAAAAGATATTATAGGACAGGCGCAGACAGGAACAGGAAAAACCGCTGCTTTCGGACTTCCGATTCTTGAAAAGATTAAAGCAGGCGGAAAAAACATAAAAAGCCCTGATCCTCACTCCCACCAAGAGAACTTGCAATACAGGTTTCAGAAGAACTCAATTCTCTTAAAGGCGACAGCGGATTAAAAATAATTCCTGTTTACGGCGGACAGGCTATAAGCCAGCAGATAACAAAGCTTCGCGGCAATGTAGACATAGTTGTCGGTACTCCTGGAAGAGTTATTGACCACATAGGCCGAAAAACAATGAAACTGGATAAACTTTCATATATTGTTCTTGATGAAGCAGATGAAATGCTTAATATGGGATTTATAGATGAAGTAGAGAATATCCTTGAAGCTGTAGGTGATGATAGAAAATGCTTCTTTTCTCTGCAACAATGCCTGACAGAATTAAAAAAATCGGTGAAAAATATATGTCTGATTATGAGCATATTGTTTCTGAAAAAGAGCAGCTTGTAACAGGACTTACTGAACAGATTTATTTCGAAGTAAATGAAAGAGACAAATTTGAAGCACTCTGCCGTATTATCGATATAGAAGAGGACTTCTACGGTCTTATATTCTGCAGAACAAAAGTGGGCGTTGATGAAGTTGCATCAAAACTCTCAGGAAGAGGATATGATTCTGCAGCTCTCCACGGAGATATTACACAGGCTCAGCGTGAAATTATTCTTAAGAAATTCAGAAAGAAGAATGTTACAATACTTGCTGCAACAGATGTTGCGGCCAGAGGTATTGATATTGAAAACCTTTCTCATGTAATAAACTATTCACTTCCTCAGGATCCTGAAAGCTATGTTCACAGAATCGGAAGAACAGGACGGGCAGGAAACGAAGGAGTTGCAATTACTTTTGTAACACCTTCTGAATACAGGAAACTGACTTTTATTAAAAGAATAACAAAAACTGAAATTGTAAAAATGAAGATCCCGGAGTCGATGATGTTATTCAGGCTAAAAAAGAAAGAATCTTTTCTGATATCGAAAATATTGAACAGGATGAAATCAGCAGCGATTTCAAGAAAATGGCTGAAGAACTTATGTTAAAAGGCAGCCATGACAGTATTCTTGCCGCAGTATTACAGGCAGCATATAAAGAGGAACTGGATAGAAACAGCTACAGAGAAATCAGGAATGTTTCTGTTGACAAACAGGGTAAAGCAAGACTTTTCATCCAGATGGGAAGAATGGACAACCTTTCTAAACGGGGAATTGCTGAAATGATTGAAAAAAATCAGGTGTAAAAGACCGTTTCTTAAGAGATATTCAGGTTTATGACTCTTTCTCATTTGTAACAGTTTCATACAGCGATGCCGACAGAATAATCAGATCATTTAAATCAATGAAGAGAGGCAGACGCCCCATGATTGAAATGGCAAAACTGAGCGGAACAACAGAAAAAAAGATAATAATATAAGCGGGAATAACAGCGTTTAAATAATACTTTATACTAAGGGATTTTCTGCAGCAGTCAGAAAATCCTTTTTTTATCCGCATACAGATTTTTATATATTTAGTACAGAAGGAATGGATTGTATGCCCGGCTTAAGACTCAGAGAAACAATCTAAATCTTCTGTATATTCTTAAACGAAACTTAAAGCAGCTGATAATTAAACCTAATTGCGAATAAGGAAGATGATTGATATAAACTGTAATAATGTTATATATTTAAGTATCTTTATTATTTATAAGTAAAATATGTCTTAAAAGGACTTTTATATAAATCCGGAGGAGAAAAATAAAATGCTCGATAAAGTAAAGAGAATGGTTGAAAAATTCAGGGAAGTTGAACAGAAACTTTCTGATCCGGATATTGTCAAAGATGTTAATAAGTATCGGGAAATAATGCAGGAGCATTCCCATCTCAAGGAAATAGTAGACTGCTATGAAAAATATAAAGAAGCAGAATCACAGATAGAAGATACAAAACACCTGATTGCCGAGGAAAAAGATCCTGAAATGAAGGAAATGGCAAAGGAAGAGCTTAAAGAACTTGATGAAACAATAGAAAATCTCAATACAGAACTAAAACACCTTCTTATTCCTAAAGATCCTCTGGACAGAAAAAATATCATTATGGAAATCAGAGCAGGAACAGGGGGAGATGAAGCTGCCCTTTTTGCTGCAAACCTTTTCAGAATGTATTCCAAATATGCGGAAACACGAAAATGGAAAATTGAAATAATGTCTTCAAATGAAATAGGAATCGGAGGATTCAAAGAAGTTGTTTTTCAATTACAGGTAAAAATGTTTACGAAAACCTCAGATACGAGAGCGGAGTTCACAGAGTTCAGAGAGTACCGGAAACAGAATCAGGAGGAAGGGTACACACTTCTGCCGTAACAGTTGCTGTACTTCCCGAAGCTGAGGAAACAGATATTCAGATAAACCAGGACGAAGTTAAGGTTGATGTTTACAGATCATCAGGACCGGGTGGACAGAGTGTAAACACTACAGACTCAGCAGTAAGACTGACACATATACCAACCGGACTTGTTGTTACATGCCAGGATGAAAAATCACAGATCAAAAACAAGGCAAAAGCATTCAGAGTCTTAAGATCCAGACTTTATGAGGTTGAAGAAGCAAAGAAACAGAAGGAACGATCTGAAAACCGTAAAAATCAGATAGGCTCAGGTGACAGATCCGAGAGAATCAGAACTTACAACTACCCTCAGAACAGACTTACAGATCACAGAATAAACCTCACTCTTTATAAGCTTGAATATGTAATGGATGGTGTTCTTGATGAAGTACTGGATTCTCTTAAGCTGAATGCAAAAGAACAGCTTTTAAAAGATTAATTTCCAGTTTATTTTTTTATTTTATAGAGATTCTGATTTCTGATTTCTGATTTCTGATTTTAAAACTGGAAATCCGGAAAGAGAATCTTCTTCAATTTATTCTTATAACTCATTTTCAAACCGGAGTCATTTATGACTGTCAGAGATCTGCTTAAAACAGGATCGGAAAAATAGAATCCCGCTGGAAAGATACACCTGTACTGGATGCATCTGTAATACTCTGTCATATTCTGGGAATTACACGTGAAAAACTTCTCATATCCTATGACATGGAAATTGATATAAAAACAGAATATTTGTTTCTGGAAGCAGTTGAAAAAAGAATCTCAGGATATCCTGTTGCCTACATTACAGGGAAAAAAGAGTTTTTCGGCTATGATTTTTTCGTAAAAGAGGGGATTCTTGTTCCCAGATCAGATACAGAAATACTTGTAGAAGAAGTACTGAAAGAAGCAGAAAAATCAGCAGATAAAAAATCAGAATCCTTGATCTTTGTACAGGATCAGGCTGTATTGCGATTGCTCTTAGTAATCTCTGCCGCAGGCTGTAATTGACGCCTCAGATATTTCCGATATATCTGAAGATATATTCAAAAAAAACTGCTTTTCATTAAATGAAAAAAAATTAACTTTATAAAAAGTAATTTGTTTGAAAATATCACAGAAAAGTACGATATTATTGTATCGAATCCGCCTTATTTAACAGACATTCATGTTGATAAGATGATTGAAGGGAACTGGCCTGAACCGGAATCAGCATTAAGAGGCGGAAGTGACGGCCTGGATTTTATCAGGATAATTACGAAAAGGCAGGTATTTATCTGAAATCAGGAGGATGCCTGGCTTATGAAGCAGATCCTTCACAGATGGATGATATTAAACAGATATTGAAGGATAACAGCTTCAGAAATATATCTGTAATAAAAGACTTAAGCGGAAGAAAAAGAGTAATAACAGGCAGCTGGAATAGTAATGACAAGGATTGAAACAGAACTTAAAAATCTTCAGAAACTTCTCGTTAAAACAGTTATGTCCATGATGATATTGAATGGATAATGTCTGCGGCCCACTGGGGCGCTGAACTTCATGATGACCAGAAAAGAGCCAGCGGAGAACCTTATTTTATTCATCCAATCGAGGTTGCATCTGTTCTTATAGATATCAATCTGGATCCTGTAACAATTGTTGCAGCGCTTCTTCATGACACTATTGAAGACACCGACACAAGCCAGGAAGAGCTTGAAAAAAGATTCGGAACAGAAGTTTCCCAGCTTGTAGACGGTGTAACAAAAATAAGCATATTAAAAGCAAAGAATAAATCTGTTCAGGAAATAGAAACAATAAGAAAAATGCTTATTGCAATGGTAAAAGACATTAGAGTTATTCTAATTAAACTTGCAGACAAACTGCATAATATGAGAACACTTAATTATCTTAAACCTGAAAGACAAAAAGCTATTGCAGCTGAATGTCTTGAAATATATGCCCCTTTAGCCGGTCAGCTGGGTATTTCAGGAATAAAAGCAGAACTTGAAGATCTTTCTCTTAAATACCTGAACCCTGATGTTCATAAACAGATAAAACAGTTCCTTTCACTGAAGAAAAAGAAAAGAGCAGACTACCTGAAGTTTATCGAAGAAAAAATTATAAGCGCGGCAAATAAAGAAGAAATAGAAATCGAAGTAACTACAAGGGCTAAGCATTTTTATTCAATTTATAAAAAAATGACTAAAAGCGGAAAAGATCTTAATGAAATTTATGATCTTCTTGGAATAAGAATATTCTGCAAAACTGTAAATGAATGTTATGCAATGCTGGGTATTGTACATAATGTCTGGATACCTATAGAGAGAAGATTTAAAGACTATATAGCAGTTCCTAAAATCAAATAAAATATCAGAGTCTTCATACTACAGTAATGACAGATAATGGAAAAAATTCTTGAAGTACAGATTAGAACTTTAAATATGCATAGAACAGCAGAATACGGAATTGCAGCTCACTGGCTTTATAAAAAAGGGCAGAAGACAGAATCACTGAATCCCAGGGATATAGCTCTTGTAAATAAGCTTAAAAAAATGGAATACACTGGCAAACAGCAATGTTAACTTTCTAAGTGATCTTAAAAAAGAAATACTCAAAGACACAATATATGTTTTCACACCGGCCGTGATGTATTTGAAATGCCTGCAGGATCAACTGCAATTGATTTTGCCTACCATATCCATTCAGAGGTAGGCAATCACTGTGTATCTGCAAAAGCAGACGGTTATATTATTCCGCTTAGTAAAGAACTTAAAAACACACAGGTAGTTGAAATTGTAACAAACAACTCAGCTCATCCCCACCTCAACTGGCTCAGAATGGCTAAAACAACCAGAGCCAAATCTAAAATCCGGCAATGGCTCAACAAAAACGATGATTCGGTAATAATCAGTAAAAATATTGTCGCAAAAAATAAACTTATTCAACAGCAGCAGCATCAGATGTCTGAACAGAAGCAGGCTGAAGCAGACGCAGCCGCTGCTGCAGCTGCTGCTGAAAAAGACAATACCGTAGTTACAGAAGTATTAGATACCAAGAAAATCGGTTTTAAAGTAAAACGGCGAAAAAAATCTTATGATAAGTTTCGGAAAATGCTGCTCACCTAAACCGGGAGATGTAATTATCGGCTATGTATCTGTAGGAAGGGGTATTATTGTTCATAAAAAAGCTGTCCCAATATTAAGCATATTAAAAATATAAAAGAAAGATCAATTGATGTGGAGTGGGAAGCTCTTTCCCCCAAAGCAACAAGACGTTTTAAGGTAACTGCTAAGAGAACACATGACCTCTTTGCTGAAATTGAAGGGGCTGTAAAAAAATACAGAGGACATCTCATAGAAGGTAAATTGATAGAAATTGAAAATAATAAACTCAGCGGCTACTTTACCATGGAAATTGATAATAAAGAATGATTTCAAAAAAGTTGCAAAAGCATTAGAACCATACCGTCAATCCTGACAATCAATTCTGTTTAAAAATATATCCAACTGTGATAATATTAGTTTCAGCATGATAAAACAGTTTACCGTATTTTAATCAGACTGCAGAATATCTTTTTAATACAGTAAACATAGAAAGATGCAGACAATTTTCTTAATATTACAGGCAGGAAGCAATGAAGTTAAAAGAAATTCTTAACAAAAGCATCAAACATATTCCCGGATTATTAAAATTAAGATTTTCTACAAAGTTATTACTTTCTCTTATCATGTTCAGCCTTGCTGCAAATCTGTATTCACAGAATTTCCAGAAAATAATACCTCTTGATTCAGATATATATAAATATATTGATAATATTTATCTTGAGCAGGGAATGGCATACCCATCAACAGCAAGGCCGTGGTCGGAAGATGAACTCATACATATAATAGACAGTATTTCAAAGAACCGAACTTTCAAAGGCAGGGAGAAAAAGCCTTGAAATAATAAATAGGCTGATTTTTACAGAAGAAAAAAGGTGAAGAAAAGCTGAAATTTAAATGCAGGGGCAGAAATCAATGTTGAAGGCTTATTCAGGAAAAAAATTACTGATTCAAAAACAGGCAATGCAGATCTTCCATGGCTTCACGGATATAATGAAAGGCTTCCTTTTATAAATATTCCTCTTGAACTTGAGCTTGGAAGCTATTTTTATACAGCCATGGATATTACAATTGAGGATGAACCCAATGTAATTGATGAAATAATGAAAACAAAATTACCAACATTATAATAGATCCAATGCATATAAATATGCAGACTCCCTTCCGTACATTTATTGCCGGGGGGAGCAAAAACTGGAATATACAGTTTGGAAGAGACAAGCTTTCATGGGGAAACGGCACAACAGGAAACCTGATGCTTTCTGACAGCAGCAAATATTACGACTTTATAAAAGCATCAACATGGTGGAATAAATTTAAATTCACAACTGTTTATGCAAGCCTTGAACCCTGGATCACTGAAGAGGAAGATCCTGATCCGGTTGAAACACATGAAGATTATGAATTTGACACAGAGCTTTACAAGGCATTTTTCGGTCACAGACTTGAGTTTTTCATAAACCCTAAACTCAATATTGCATTATCAGAATCTGTAATATTCGGAAGAAAATACCCGGATCTGCAGGATTTTAATCCTGTGATGATTTTCCACAACTGGTATATAGAGGAGCAGGCAAACTCACTTGCAACTGCAGAAATCAATTATTCGCCTGTTAAGAATCTTATTCTTTACGGACAGGTCGCTGTAGATCAGTTACAGACTTCCGGAGAAAAGGCGGCATCTGCATCAGCTGATAAACTGCCGAATGCTCTTGGCTTCCTTGCCGGAATAAAAGGGGGCAAAGCTTTATCAGACGGATATCTTACTGCGAATTTTGAGTGGATATATACAAATCCGTGGCTATATACAGGGACTCATACACTTCTTTCCTATACTTCAAGGTGGAGAGTAATAAGCAATATCGACGGAGACTCAGGCTATGAGCTCTATGATACACCCCTGGGATATTATACAGGACCTGATTGTCAGGTATTTTATCTGAGTCTTGATTATACTGTTCCGGAGAGCTATAAAGCTTCTTTTGAAGCATCTTATTTACTAAAAGGTGAAAACACTATATATACAGAATATGCATCAGGAGATGATCCTACTGCCCTTTCAACCCCTTCAGGAAAGAACCCGATCCATAAAATTACAGGGAAGCTTAACGGGGAAAAAAAGCTTAATAACAGCTTAACAGCCGGTACTTCTTTCTACTGGGGATGGGAATATAATTCTGATCATATTAAAGGTGCATCCAGACAGAGCATTGAATGGATCCCATATATTAAATTAAGTTATTAAACGGAGAAAACAATTGAGTTTTAGAAAATTACTGCTGCTGCTTATGCTTTTCAGCTGTGCCTCTGTATTTGGACAGACTACTGCAAATCCTGATGATAAAAATATATAAGGATCTTGAAATATGGGAAAACAGGGGATATATAAAAAACTGCCCCCCTTAAGACCCTACCCTTCTTAAACTTATAAAAACTTTTTAAATGAAGTAAAAGAAAACGGAACTGAAAAGGATTCAGAAACAGCGGAAAATTATCTTAACAGTCTTTCAGATAAATATAATACATCCATGAAATTATCTGCATTGACCAGATTTTCTGCAAATTCGGAATTTTATGCAGAAACCGGAGTTAATGCAGGACTTGAGGCAATGCCGGGTGAATCAATTTCCCTCTCCGGTGATATAAACGTCTACTTTCTTGATCTGGCAGACGGGGAACTTCTTCCCTCAAATACAAGACCATCGGTAGACAAGTTAAAAGACTGGTCTGATATCGGTTTATTCGGACGTACTGTATATCTGCAGCAGGGCTTAAGCACCCTCCTTGCCTACGGCAATGAAAACATACTTTCAGACAGGTATTGTAAGAAATTTCGTTCGGACCGTTTCTGGGCGACAGTGCAGTTTTAAGCTCTTCTGCTCCTCAGACAGGCCATTTCTCATTTACATGGAGAGAGGAAATTTTTATTTTTACGACAGCTCTTCTGGAACTTACAGCTTCAGATGATGCAGGAGAGGATACCTTTCCTGAAAAATATTTTTGCTCTTCATTCTGTAAACTTCTATCCTACAGACAAAATAGAACTGGGGTTTTTTGAATCAGTTGTATTCGGCGGAAGGTTTGAACCTATGTATATAATGCCGTTTTCAGAATTTTTTCTATTCACAGGGCTTCCTTGGTTTCCCTGACAATTCTCTTATGGGATTCAGCTTAAAAGTTAAACTGCCTCAGAATGTTGATTATAAATTTCTTTTATACGCAGATGATCTGCATTTCAATGATATGATTAGATTTGATTTTGATACAAAGTATAAACTGGCATTTCAGACAGGTTTTTCATGGATGCCTCTTACTGAGAAAATACGTAAAATATCACTGGATTATCTTCTTGTAACCCCCTATATGTATACACACAGATCTCAGGCCTCCGGTGAACCTGAAGAGCCTAATTATCTTAATTATTCGCATCAGGGAGTAAATCTGGGTCCTGACCTTGATCCTAATTCAGACAGAATTACTTTCTCTGTTCTTCTTGAACCGCTTGAAAAACTCACTCTTGAATACAGATCCAGGTTTATCAGACACGGTAACGGATCAATGGATAACGGTGTAAATGTAGGCGAAGGCGACGGTTCCATTTTTGACGACGGTTATAATGAGACAACAAGCGAATATACTTTTCAGGATACAACAAGATTTTTAACTCAGGATGTTATTGAAAAAATATTCCAGAACGGAATAAAGGCAGAATACACCCGGGATATAAAAAATAAAACTGTAAAAGCAACAGCAGGATATACACTTGAGTTTATAAAAACAAGAATCTTACAGAAACTGATGAATGGAACCATTATTTCAGCTTTGGGACATCAATTTCCTTCTAAAAGGAAATAAATAATATGTTATATTATCAGTCAGGATATATATTTTTTCCGATATAAGATATATATTCTTTTTCAGCTGTATAAAACAGCAAAATATCTCAGGGAGATAATTATTGAGATTTAACATACTGATTATTTTAATTGTATTGATTTTTACATCAAATATATATTCTATAGACACAGATTACTGCCGGGATCTTGAACAGAACGGTAAATACACTTTTACATATGAAGAACACTATTATGACGGAGTCGGAGACAGTTTTCTGATTATTGAAAAAACAGAAAACGGCTACAAAGCTGTCTGGGAAGGAATTAACGATACAACTGTTGTTTTTGCAGATAGGAACTATAATACCGAAAAAGTAATTATTAAAGATCAAAAAAGAGAACTGTCTGTATTTAAAATCGGAAGGAAACTTAAAATAATCGGAACATCATCCGGTGAAAAAATTAATAAAACACTGGAACTGGACTGCGATAAATGGTATCAGATTATCCCGTTTTCCCCTTATACCTTTTACAACGTCCAATGAGAAAAAAATAACTTTTTCAGT
>LQAH01000331.1_pt1 | contig 11817 bp, 19 predicted proteins | sample 1535791 | NCBI WGS metagenome assembly LQAH01 (sample SAMN04331585, study PRJNA305678) | bioreactor metagenome | isolation source: bioreactor_4 inoculated with Wadden Sea sediment 2nd replicate of a... | place: Germany:Bremen
AATTTAAACTTCTTGTAATATTTGCTGCTGTCAGTTTTATTCTGTCATCATACCGTTTATTTTCCGCTGAAACATTAATAACAGATACCTGATTTTTTCCCCATGATCGAAATTATAATAATATTTATTCTTCTTCAGTCCGGACGTTTCTACTCTCTAAGATTATCAATAGCTGTAATTATTACTTCAACGCTTTTGTTTTATAATCTGGGTGAAATATTTTACAGATATTTTTACCTTGAACATTTCAGTCTTATTTCAGATATTCAGCTGCTGCCGGGATTATTCTCAATGCTTCTCCCTCCAGATTTAATAAAGCCGGAATATTTAACAATCTTTGCTATTATTATATCTATTCTGATTATATTAATAATTTCTTTTTTTATTCTGCTCCCTGTAAAAAAGTATATTAAGAGGAATATGCCTTATTTTACAAAGAGAGAGCTTCTGATAATTGTATTTTCTGTTTTCAGTTCTTAACTTTGTTTCCCCTGATTATTCACCGTATGCTGCTGTAATAAGGGATATTTCCCTTATTCCTGTAAATTCTGATGAGAAAATTGAGAGATCAGTTTTTATCCTATATAAATGAAGATCTTACAGTAATTAATAAGCTGGATGGTGTAAATGATGTTTTAGTAGAAGAACCTGTTGAATCAATAAGGCAAAGTAATCTTAAATCATATTCATTTCCGGGAATAAGAGATAGTGATATACATATGGCAGTTATTGAATCCTACGGAGCTGTTCTTGTTCAAAGAAGTGAATACCGAGATCACATAATGGGAATTTATAATAAACTTTCATCTGTTTTAGAAGAAGCCGGCATGGAAGTCAGAAGCGGATATGTAAATTCTCCAGCTTTCGGGGGGGAGGAGCTGGCTTGCTGATGCTACTCTTCTTGCAGCTGTACAGATAGAAAATCAAAAACAGTTTGATGAACGGATGGTTAACAGCAGTTCAGCATATTTTTTTAAATCTTCTGGGTAATAAGGGTTATCACAGGTACTATGTTGCCCCAGGAACAACCCGGACTTCTGAAGAATGGAAAATATCATATCCTTTTGATACTTATATTATCAGAAAAGATTTCGGATATCAGGGACCCAATATCGCATTCGGAACAATGACAGATCAGTTTGCACTGGAGAAATTTTCTTCAGAATATTTGCAGGATGATAAGAAGGAATTCTGTTTTTATCTTCTTGTAAGTTCTCATACACCATTTGTAAGAATTCCGGTTTATAAACCTGACTGGGATTTCAGCCTCCATGGCAGGGAATATGAATCAGGATATCTTAAAATATTTGATAATAACTGGCTGACAGGAAATGAACTTGCTCAAGGCTATTTAGAGGGGATCTCCTACAGTCTTGAAACAACTGTAAGATATCTTACTGAACAGGTAAGCGGCGAAAAGTTTGCTGTAATAATAGGAGATCACCAGCCGAGAAAGCCTGTCAGCGGTCCGGACCCGGGCTTTCCAGTTATTTTCCATTATTATTTCACCAAAAAATATCAGCTTTCATATCCTGAAGAATGGAATCTCAGTTATGGCCTGATTCCTCCTCCTCTTCCTGATAATTATAAAGATATTCCTGAAATGGGAAATCTTCCCGGGCTATTGGAATTATTAATGAGATGAGGGGAAAACCGTCAATACAGGTCAATAAATGAAAACAGTATTATAATTATTTCCGGAAGTTTTGTTACTAATCTTGGAAACAGCATGTATCTTGTCTCTCTTTTAATATTTGCTGTAGATTATTTTAATGATCCTGTTGTCGTGGGGCTGATCCAGACTTCCGCATATCTCCCTGTTGTTCTCTTTAGTCTTGAGGGCGGAAAGCTTGCCGACAGAATAAACAGACCTTTTTAATTGCAGGTACAGATTTAATACGCAGTCTGCTGCTGATCCTTGCGGCATTATTTATTCCGTTATTATCCGGTATAAATAAGCTGGCAGTTATTCTTGTTCTGGTCTTATCCGGATCTGTCCTTCAGGCTTTTTTCTCTCCTGCGGTAGTCAGTTTTATACTTGAAATAAAGGCCGGGAAGAAGGATCTGCTGAGTCTGCGGACAGGTATCGCACATTTTGCCTCTCTTGCCGGCCAGATTACAGGGGGCTTCTTTATTCTCTTAAAGGTATAGTATTTATGCTGACAATTAACAGTGTATGTTTTTTTATCAGCGGACTTTCAGAATTGTTTTTAAAGGAAACGCCAGAAAGAGTTAAGAGATCAATTTCCAAAGAAGGAAAAATAACTCTTAAAGAAGTTGCAGAGGAATTTTTAACTTTTGAGAGAAAAGGGGAACCTGTATTACTCTACTTTGGACTGCAGGCTGTAAACAGCATGGTTATTGTGAATCTTCCTTTTTTCATAACAGAAAGGCTTGGTTATGATTCATATTACATCGGATTTGCTCTTGCTGCTCTTCTTGGCGGCAGTATTGTTTCCGGTATTTTTTAGGAATTACAGGTTTTGCTTATAAAATCAGAATAGATAAAATTACTTAACAGCTCTTCTTTCCTCCTGTATATATTTTACCGCATCCCTGCTTGATTCTTCCTTTATATCTTTATATCTGCTGATTTTTCTGCTGATATCTGCAGGCGGAAGTCTTGGCTTTCTGCATCTGATTACTGTACACAGGATTTTTCTCAAAGGTTCACGTAAAACTGCTGCTGCAAGACAGGGATTTCTTCAGGCATCTTCTGCAGCTGTTCTCCCCCTGAGTTATATGGCATCCAGTTTTTTATCTCTAAACTGCCTCTTGATACACCTGCTGTTCTAAGATCCGCATCAGTTTTGTCTTTTCTTCTTGTTATTTACGGATATTACAGGAATAAAAAATGAAATTCATATCAATTGAAAAAAATATTGGCAGGACAGAGGATTATAAACTATACTATAATTATAGCTGTTAACGTAGTGTTAACCCATTAGGAAATAATATATGGAAGAAAATGATATTTCAAGAAAAGTTGTTACAAGAATCCCAACGGAAAACGGGGAATTCACTCTTCATTTATTTTATGACTCAGTAAATAATAAGGAGCATCTTGCTTTTACAATGGGAGAGCTTGATGGATTTTTTCCTCCGCTTGTCAGGATTCATTCTGAATGTTTACCGGGGATGTTCTTGGTTCACTGCGTTGTGACTGCGGTGCCCAGCTGTCATCAGCCCTTAAAATGATAAGCATGGAAAAGAGGGGTGCTCTTATATATCTTCGGCAGGAGGGCCGGGGTATAGGTCTTATTGATAAATTAAAAGCTTATAATCTTCAGGATGAAGGTCTTGATACTGTTGATGCAAATCTTGCTTTAGGCCACTGTGCAGACAGCCGGGACTACAGTGTCGGGGCATATATACTCAATCAGCTTGGAATAAAAGCAATAAGCTGATAACCAACAATCCTGCTAAAATTGTCGGACTCGAGGAAAATGGTATTTCTGTTGCAGAGAGAATTCCTATCATTATGGAGATCAGTGATGATAACCGGCGTTATATAGAAACAAAAGCATTGAGAATGAATCATCTCATTAGCATGGAAAATTTTTTATAAGTATGGAAATAAACACTTCAGTTTTATCAATATCCAATTGGCTGAATAGTTATCAGTTTCGCAATAATTCAGATAAACCTCAGGTAATTCTCAGTTATGCTGTATCGCTTGACGGCTGTATTGCATATGAAAAGGGTAAGCCTTTTTCTATAAGCTGCAGGGAATCAGTAAATGCAGTTCATGAAATCAGATCCTATTGCGATGCGATTTTAATTGGTGTAGGGACATTACTCTCTGATATCCCCGCCTGACTGTCAGATATTCTGAAGGTGAAAATCCTTTACCGGTTGTTCTTGATACAAATCTCAGAACTCCTCCTGAATGCAGAAATATTTAAATCAGGTACTCATCCTGTAATTTTCTGTAAAGAAAATCCTGAACCCGGTAAAAAAGAAATTCTTGAAACATGCGGCGCAGTTGTTAAAACATGTAAATATAACAGCATGGGTATTTCACTTGAACATGTATTGAAATATCTTTTTAAGAAGGGCTGCCGCAGCATCATGGTTGAGGGGGGAGGAGAGGTCCTCAGTTCTTTCCTGCATGATAATCTATGGGACAGAATGGCGGTGACAGTCACTCCTTCAATTCTTGGAGGTTATAATTTTTACAGAGAATCCTGTTCGGATATTAAGTTTGAAAACTGCCGATGGATGAATGCCGGTAATGACTGTATATGTCTGATTGAAAGGAGTAAAAAGTGATTGCAAGAAAATTATTTTTACCTCTCCCGGAGAAGTTTCAATCAGGGGAATTAAAATAAAAGACCCGGGAGAAGATGAAGTTGTTGTTAAGGCATTGTATTGCGGAATAAGTTCCGGAACAGAACGGCTTGCATTTAGAGGTGAAATCCCGGAAAACATGCTGCTTGATGAAACGATTGATGAACTGCAGAAAAAGGCGGAATATCCTTTTTCATACGGTTATATTTTGATAGGACGGGTTCTGAAAACCGGAAGCAGGAAAAATTCTCATCTGGAAGGAAAGACTGTTCTGGTTTTTCATCCTCATCAGGATATAGCTGTTGTAAAAGCTGAAAGACTTATTCCTCTTCCTGATAATCTTCCTCCTCAGATGGCAGTCCTTATACCAAGCTGCGAAACAGCTGTATCAATTTTACAGGATGCCTCTCCTGTTATGGGAGAGAGAGCGGCTGTTTTCGGATTAGGTCTTATCGGAAGGATAAGCGCTCATATGCTGTCTAAATACCCGCTTGAAAAGCTCTTACTTATAGATCCTTCACCATACAGAAGAAAACTCTCCTCTGGAATAGAAAACTGTAAAATCTTGAATAGCTCTTCGCTTTCAAAAGAGTCTGGGAATTTTGATTTAGCACTTGAATTGTCAGGCAATCCTGACGCTCTTCAGTCTGCTTTGGATATTACAGGATACAGCGGAAGAGTTCTGGTCGGCTCCTGGTATGGAAAAAACAGCTCTCACTTGATCTTGGAAGCAGTTTTCACAGAAAAGACTTAATATTTTCAGCAGCCAGGTTCTACAATTTCTCCCGGATTGAGAGGACGGTGGACACATGAGAGAAGAATGGAAACAGCTTTAAACTGGCTCTTAAGATACGGAAATCCCTCATGGATTACACATAATATTCTGTTTGAAAATGTATCTGAAGCATATGAAATAATAAATAATCCGGGAGGTGAATATCTTCAGGTTATTCTTGATATGACATAAAAGGAAAAATTATGTACAGATTATGTTTGAAAAGAAAATTTATTGCACAGCATTTTTTTAACCGGAGGTGACTGGGGGGATGAGAATTGCGAACATTCCCATGCTTATGAACTTGAACTCAGACTTACCGGAAGTAAACTGGATCGTCATAATTATCTTGTAGATCTGCTGGATATAGAGAAGATTCTTGATTCAGTTACTGGTAAATACAGAGACAGTCTGCTGAACAGTTTTCCCGGTTTCAAAGGATTAAATCCTTCACTGGAGCTTTTCAGCAGAATACTGGCTGATGAAATATCTAATCAGATGCATGAGGAAAATATAGAATCAGTTGAAGTTAAATTATGGGAAAATGAAGAAGCATGGGCCTCGTGGACAAATAAAATAAAATGAAAAATAGCGTTTATCCTTTATGGTAAAGCAGATAAAAGATCAGGCGGTTTCCTGTATGACCGGTACATGATTGATTATCTGATACAGAAGGGGCATAATGTTGAAATATTTTCACAGAAAGAAGGCAGTCTCTTTAGAATGCTGCTTGAAAATTCCAGAAAAAAATATCTCCTGTAATCTCTTTTTCTCCTGATCTTATTATTGAAGATGAACTGAATCATACATCACTTTTTATTATAAATAATTATCTTAAGAAAAAATTAAAATGTAAAAATACTTTCTGTAGTTCATCATCTTAGATCTGATGAACGGCTAAACTTTATTTTAAAAACCATATTGAAATTTATAGAATATTATTACCTCAAAAGCTGCGATTTATTTATCTGCAACAGCAGAACTACATGCCGTTCAGTTAAAAAACTGCTAAAAAACAAAAATATAAAAAATATCATTGTATATCCCGGAAAGGATAATCTGCCTGTGATAGATAGAAAAAGCAAGGATCTGATATAGTTAATTTTCTGTTTACAGGAAATCTCATTCCCAGAAAAAATATTCATAAGTTAATAAAGAATTTTCAGTAAAAAAAATGATTTTAACTGGAATTTTAAGATATGCGGTCAGATATGCAGCAGTAAATATTTTAGAAAACTAAGTGACTCTGCTTCAAATTGCCTAAAAAACGGCAGTATTGAATTTACCGGAAGAGTTTCTGATGAAAAACTTGCTCAACTTCTCTCCGAATCAGACATACTTATAGTTCCGTCTGAATGGGAGGGTTTCGGGATAATTTATCTGGAAGCTATGAGAAGCGGTGTCGTTCCTGTTGCAAGTGCAACGGCGGTGCATGTGAATCATAGATGACAGAATTAATGGTTACCTGGTTTCCCCCGATGATGATAAGCAGCTTGAGTATCTCATTGACTGGATTATAGAAAATCCGGAACAGATCCGAAGTATGGAAGCTGCAATGAGAGATAAGACCATGCTTTTTCCCGGCTGGGAAGAAACAATGGAAGCAGCAGCTGATTTTATTGAAAAAATATAATTAATTATAAATTAATACCTTGACCGGGATAATAAATCGTCTTATAATACAAATATACATGATAATGATACAAATATTAAAACAATAATGTATTAAAATAATACATAAACATAGGTTGGAGGTTTGAAATGACAGTAGGATTAATTATAACAGCAATCGGTATGATTACAGTATTTGCACTTCTCGTAGTAATGGTCGGTGCAGTTAAACTTCTTTCTATGTTTGATGCAGGCAGATTTTCATTCAGCAGAAGAAGCAATAAAGACAAAGATATAGCAATTGCAATTGCTGCTCTCAGGCACTCATTGAGCTAAGCTGGGAATATATAAAAACTAATTCAATGCCCTGAAGGATTTTATGCCTGCAGGGTTTTTTATTTGCTGAAAGGATGGATTTTTCGTCCTTTTGACCTTGTCAGGAGCATTTTGCTTCCTGAATGAGGCAAAATAAGCCAGAAAGGTTTATACTTAAAATATCATCATGGATGATCGATTTAGCATAATAACCTTTCACAATCTACATATTAATTATTAAGGACAGGATTCATAAATGAAAAAGAAGATTGATTTTATGGTGACTGCCTTCCGCGACGGATTCCAGTCCTATTTCGGAAGCAGAGTAAAAGGCGCTGACATTCTGCCGGCATTTGAAGCAGCATGTGAAGCAGGATTTAAGCATTTTGAAGTCGGGGGGGGAGCGCAGTTCCAGTCTCTGATTTTTTACTGTAACGAAAATCCTTTCGAAATCATGGATAAGTACCGGGAAATTGCAGGCCCTGATGTTAACCTTCAGACACTTTCAAGAGGTGTAAATGTAATCGGTCTTGAATCCCAGTCTTCCGATGTAATTGACCTCCATGCAAAACTTTTCAAAAAACATGGTATAACAACAATCAGAAATTTTGATGCATTAAATGATGTAAACAATCTTATATATTCAGGTAAGTGCATCAGCAGTGCCGGTCTTAATCATGAAGTTACTATTACAATGATGGATATTCCTGATCCTGTTAAAGGTCTTCATGACAAAGAATTTTATATAAATATATTAAAATCAATTCTTGCAGAAGGTATTCCTTTTACATCTGTCTGTTTCAAGGATGCTGCAGGAACTTCTACACCGAAAACTGTTCACGATACAATTAAAGAAGCAAGAAAGCTTATTGGTGATGATAAAACTATTGTATATCACAGCCACAGTTCAGCAGGAACATGCCTTTCCTCCTATATGGCGGCAGTTGAAGCCGGAGCAGATCAGATTGACTTATCTATTGCTCCTGTCTCAGGCGGTACAGCTCAGCCTGATGTTCTATCAATGGCGCATATTCTTAAAGGTACAGATTATTACCTCGATATAGATTATGCTAAGGTAAGAAAAGCAGAAAGCGCACTTAAAAAAGCTCTTTCTGATTATGTATTTCCTATCGAAGCAAGAAAAACCGATCCTGATATTATTTCATCTGCAATGCCGGGCGGAGCTCTTACTGCCAATACAAACATGATGAGAGACATGGGTATTGAAGAGGAAAGATATACAAAGGTAATGGACAGGATGAATGAAGTAATTGCCTGCGGAGGCGGGGGAACAAGTGTTACTCCAGTCTCTCAGTTTTATTTTCAGCAGGCTTTTAACAATGAGTTTTTTGGTCCCTGGACAAGAATAGCTGACGGTTACGGTAAAATGATTCTCGGCTACTTCGGAAAAACTCCTGTAAGTCCTGATCCTGAAATTATAAAAAATTGCCAAAGAAAAATTAAACTTGGAAGAATTTTCAGGTTCTGTTCTTGACCTTAATAATAAAGATGAAAACAAAGGTATTCCTTCTGCTGAAAAGATGCTCAGCAGCGAAAAATCTTGAGAAAACAGAAGAGAATGTGTTTATAGCGGCAGTATGCGGCGAAAAAGGTGTTAATTTTCTAAACGGAAATGGTGAAGAAAAAGTTTTCAAAGTACAAAGTGCCCCTGCAGCCGGCAGCGCTGCAGAAGCGGCACACTCATCAGCAGATGCTCAGTCTGAAGAAAAGGGCAGCAACGAATATGTTGTAAATGTCAACGGCAAAGAGTACAGAGTAAAAATGGACGGGCAGAAAGCTATTGTTAATGATGAGCTTATTGATGTAGATATCAAAGCTATTAAAAAGCTGAAAAGAAAGAGATGAAGAAAGCTAAAAAAGCTGCAGAAAAGCTGATAAAGATTCAGGCGCATCTTCAGAGGATTTTGACGGCGTTCTTAAAGCTCCTCTTCCGGGGTCTGTCATTGATATAAAAGTAAAGACAGGTGATTCAGTAGTAGAAGGTGATGTTGTTATGATTATTGACAGTATGAAAATGGAAGTTGAAGTTAAGACATATAATTCCGGAGAAATCCTGAACATAAATGTAAGAAACGGTGATCAGATAAAAACCGGTGATGCGTTAATGGTAATAGAGGCTTAAATAATGGAATTTTTAGATGCATTAAGTAATTTCTGGGCTTCAAGCGGTATTTATAATTTTGATATTAAAACAATAATAATGATTATGATCAGTTTACTGCTGCTTTTTCTTGCTATTGTTAAAAATTTTGAGCCGCTTCTTCTGCTTCCTATCGGATTCGGAGGACTGCTTGCAAATATTCCTATGGCAGGTATTGCAGGTCCTGACGGATTTATAGGTATGATTTATCATTTCGGCATTGAAACAGGAATGTTTCCCTTATTCATTTTCATGGGTGTGGGAGCAATGACTGATTTTGGTCCGCTGATTGCAAACCCGACTATGTTTATTCTGGGGGCAGCGGCACAGTTTGGAATATTTTTTACAATTTTCGGCGCTATAATGCTTTCAAAACTGCCGTTTATTGATTTTAATCTTTTTGATGCTGCATCTATAGGTATAATCGGAGGTGCAGACGGTCCTACTGCGATTTTCCTTGCCAGCCGGTTCTCGGAGCGCTATCTCGGGGCGATAGCTGTTGCCGCATATTCATACATGGCTTTAGTCCCCATAATTCAGCCTCCTATTATGAGACTTCTGACAACAGAAGAGGAAAGAAAAATAAAAATGGTTCAGCTCAGAGAAGTATCAAGACGTGAAAAAATTCTTTTTCCTCTTGTTGTTCTTACTGTTACTATTCTTTTTCTCCCTACAGCAACACCTCTTGTAGGATGCCTGATGTTTGGAAATATTCTTAAGGAAAGCGGTGTTACAGACAGACTTGCCAATACTGCTAAAAATGAACTTATAAATATAATTACAATTCTGCTTGGTCTTGCTGTCGGTTCTAAACTGCAGGCTGACAAATTTTTAAATCCCGAAACTCTTGCGATCCTCCTCCTCGGATTGGCTGCATTTGCTATAGGAACTGCTTCAGGACTTCTCCTTGCCAAACTTATGAATAAGTTCAGGAAAGTTCCTATAAACCCTCTTATCGGGGCAGCCGGTGTTTCTGCTGTGCCTATGTCAGCCAGAATTGTAAATAAAGTAGGGCTTGAATCAAACCCTGAAAACTTTCTCCTTATGCATGCTATGGGACCTAATGTCAGCGGAGTAATCGGTTCTGCCGTAGCCGCAGGTATTCTTCTGGCGATTGTTCCTGTTCTTGCATAGTGCCTCTAAGGAGGCCTGCCTTCCGGGTTTAATCCCTTTTGAGGCAGATCGTTGTTTATGGGCCGGAGTCTGATTGTCCGGATATTGATTATTCTATTTAAATCCGGCCGTTTAATGCAGTGTAGCAGCTGCATCAATGAATTAATCCTGATAACTGATACATAAACTGCATCTGTTATCAGGATTTTTTTAACAATGTTTTCGTATTATCATTTTTACTGTATAATACTGCATAACAAATATACACTGATGTATGCTGCCGGGATAAGATGAGCAGCGGATCAGCAGCCGGACGCACGTGCGCTTCCGCAGAATATTCAGGCCGGATTTCGGCATAGAGAAGAGACAAAAGATATGAATTTAGACAATTTAAAATCATTTTACTTTACAGCAAAATTCAGCAGCTTTACAAAGGCTGCAGGACATCTTGATATTACACAGCCTTCTGTTACAAGACAGGTCCAGGACCTTCAGGAAAAAACAGGATTAACTCTTATCAATAAGACTGGCAAGCGTTTTGTCCTAACTGATGCCGGTGTTATGATTTATAATATGGCTGTTGATATTTTTGAATCAGAGGCAAGAATTGAAGAAAGTATTAGAGATTATAAAACGACAGAAAAAAGGAAACGTTTTAATCAACACAATCAACAGTTTCAGCTCATATTATCTTCCTGATTTTATGCCTGATTTTCTTAATCAGTATCCTGATATCAAAGTATCTGTTTATGCAATGCCTAATGAAAATGTTGTTAACACAACAGCACGAATGGAAAAATGATTTCGGTATTGTATCTCATAAAGTTAAAAAATCCGAAAAATATTTTCACGTGAAATATTCAATGAAAAAATTTGTGCTTATTTCATCTCCGAATTCAGAAACTGGCAAAACACAGTAAGGTTGAACCTGCAGAACTTGACAGACTCCCCATGATTCTCTTTGAAAAAGGAAGCGGTACAATGGATACTGTGGATCTGTTTACAAAGAGGAATAAAATAAAATTTAAAACTGTCTGTGTTCTTTCAGATACTGAAGCTGTAAAAAATATGGTCCGGCAGGGCGCAGGCTATGCTGTTATTTCCAGGAAAGTTGTTGAAAAAGAGGTTCAGTCTGGCGAACTTGCAGCGCTTCATATAGATGATTCAGATTTAAGCAGAAAGTTTTATATGATATATCATGTTGATAAGTATTTTTCAGATAACCTGAAAAACTTTATAAATATTATGTTTGCATGGGCAAAAGGGTACAGCAAGCAGTAGAATACGTTGTTTCTGTTTTTCTAAAAACACAATAGCTTCAGTGAAAATAATAATGTTATAACTGATGCAGTTTTTACTCAACATTGTATTATAGTTTTATCTACTTGATGTTTCTTTAAAATTGCTTGTAAAGTTCCATCCAGGTTCATTTTTTTTAGACTTGAATTGTAATCTTCAACAATTTTTTCAGCATCTGAATTTTTTTTGAAATACCAAGATAATGATTATCCTGTTTGAAAAGTAAATTATTAACCGGTATTATTTTTCCTCC
>LQAH01000332.1_pt1 | contig 11795 bp, 23 predicted proteins | sample 1535791 | NCBI WGS metagenome assembly LQAH01 (sample SAMN04331585, study PRJNA305678) | bioreactor metagenome | isolation source: bioreactor_4 inoculated with Wadden Sea sediment 2nd replicate of a... | place: Germany:Bremen
TTGATAGACCGTACAGATATGTCAACAGCCTATACGCCAGGTGTTGCAGAACCCTGTCGTAAAATTAGTGAAAATGTAGAAGACGTGTATAAGTACACAGCAAAAGGAAATCTTGTAGCGGTTGTAAGTGACGGAACAGCGGTCCTTGGTTTAGGTGATATTGGACCAGAAGCAGCTATGCCAGTTATGGAAGGTAAAGCTATTCTATTTAAAAACTTTGCCAATGTAGACGCCTTTCCTATTTGCCTTGCAACTAAGGATGTGGACGAAATCGTACAAGTGGTTCGTATGTTGGAGCCTACTTTTGGTGGTATTAACTTAGAAGATATTTCTGCACCACGCTGTGTAGAAATTGAAATGAAACTTAAAGAAACCATGAACATTCCAATTTCCATGATGATCAGCACGGAACAGCAGTTGTTACAAGTGCGGCATTGATCAACTCCCTAAAGATAGTTGGGAAGACTATGGAAAATATTAAAGTCGTAATGAATGGTGCCGGAGCAGCTGGCTGGTCCATCATGAACATCCTATTAGACTTAGGTGTAAAAGACATTACAATCTGTGATAGAAAAGGCATGATCTCAAAAAATGACTTAAGAGGTCAATGGCTAAAAGATAAAATGGCAGCAATTAGTAATACAGAGGGTAAAACAGGTACATTAGCAGATGCCATGGTCGGTGCAGATGTATTTATAGGTGTATCTGGTCCAAACCTCGTAAGCCAAGACATGGTTAAATCCATGGCAAAAGACCCAATCGTACTGCCAATGGCAAACCCAGACCCAGAGATACTACCAGACGATGCAAAAGCAGCAGGCGCACGTATTGTAGGTACAGGTCGTTCAGACTTCCCTAACCAAATCAATAATGTACTTGCCTTCCCGGGTATCTTCAGAGGGACTCTAGATGCAAGAGCGTCAGACATCAATGAAGCAATGAAAGTTGCTGCGGCCTATGCCATAGCAGAGTTAGTAGATGAAGCAGACTTAAATGAAGAGAATATTATTCCTTATGCTCTAGATGAGCGAGTAGCACCAGCTGTAGCAGAAGCTGTTTATAAAGCAGCTATAGAAACAGGTGTAGCAAGAATATAGTTTTGCGTTGATATTTCACTTACTTCCGCGTCGCAGATAACATTTGAGTGCGTCACGGACAAAGTCCTATTCTTACTCAAATAACACCTGTTCCTTGAATTAAACGAAATCTCTTAGCAAAACAGGTTTTGTGTTGATAGTCACTAACGTGTTAATTGATATGAATCTGTTTCGGCACCTCTTTGAGGTGCCGTTATTATAATCTGAAATGTGGGTAGTAATTACTTAGAGTGTATAATTGAACGTTTAAATAATTTGATATGGAGTTCTAAATATGTTAAAACAGCAAAGTTTACAAACTAAAATAACTTTATTAGTTCTTGGAATTGTGTCCATATCGGTCTTAATTATGATGGCATTTTTGCTGAATGGACGGTTGACAACGTAAGAGAAAAAGTTGAGAACAATGTACTGAACATAGCACGTTTAGTTGCACACTCAGAGGTCGTACGTGTTCAGTTAGAAGCGGGTGATGAAGATCAACTCATAAAAGATTATGTTGCAGAAATGCTTGAAAATGTAGATGAAGTTCAGTTTATAGTTGTTGCTGATATGAACTCAATTCGTTATTCACATCCTAATCCTGATCGCATAGATCAACGCTTTATGGGGGGCGATCAAGAAGGTGTTTTAGATGAAGGCAGTACCTATGTTTCTGAGGCAACAGGTACACTGGGCCAATCGCTGCGAGCCTTTACACCTGTATATAATCTTAGGGGTGATGAGCAAATAGGATTTGTTTCTGTTGGGACATTGGCAAGTAGTATAAATGAAGCAAAACGAGAAGCCTTCGCAAATGTTATGGTTGCAACTATTGTTGCATTTATAATTGGTGGGTTTGGAGCATTTATGCTTGCACTTAACATTAAAAAGACCCTTTTAGGACTTGAACCTAATGAAATAGCAAGACTATACACAGATAATACTGCCATGTTAGGTGCTATTGATGAAGGTCTTATAGCAATCGATGTAGATGGAAATATTACCATGATAAACGATTCTGCTTTAGCAATACTGAATCTTGGAAATGTAAAAACAGCTTCTGAATATATTGGGTGCCATGTAGAAGATGTTTTTCCAACCACACGGCTACCATATATATTAAAAGAAGGAAAAGCTGAGTTCGATATGGAGCAACGTATCGATGATACGGTTATAATGACCAATCGGCTACCAATCATGAATAAAGACCAAATAAGTGGTGCCATTGCAACTTTTAGAGATAAAACAAGAGTGCTAAGCTTAGCAGAAGAACTAACAGGTGTAAGGGTGATCGTTGATGCTTTAAGAGCTAATAATCATGAGTTTATGAATAAGCTTCATGTATTGTTAGGTCTTTTGCAAATGAAAGAATATGATGAAGCTAAAGACTTTATTATTACTGTAAAAGAGCGTCAGGAGCAAATTGCACACCAAATAATGAAGCAAATTAAAGACAAAACCATTGCTGGGCTCATTTTAGGTAAATTGAACCGCGCTAAAGAGTTAGGGGTCGATTTTAAAGTCCATTCAGAGACCAATGTCGAGTCTGAACACAGTAACATATCAAGCCATGTATTGGTGACTGTCATTGGTAATTTAATAGAAAATAGTATGGAAGCAGTAACAAAAGATGCCAACGAAACGAGAGAGGTTGGCCTACTTATCTTTGAGACTATGGAATGGATTCGTATTGAAGTATCTGATAATGGGCCAGGTATTCCATTAGAAGATCAATCTAGGATATTTAACCGTGGTTTTACAACCAAGGAAGGATCAAAAGGAGTAGGATTAGCCATCGTAGAGAATGGTGTAAAAGAATTTCGTGGGCGACTGGAATTAGATTCACAATTGGGCAGAGGAACGTGTATCAGTGCAGTTCTTTTTAAGGAGTAGAGTGATGATTAAAGTATTAATAGTAGAAGATGATCCCATGGTTGCAGATATTAATAAACGTTATATTAACAGCGTTGATGGTTCCAAGTGGTTGAGATTGTTGGAGACGGCACTGCTGCCATTGGATATTGCAGAAAAAGAGAAGTAGATCTAGCCATCCTCGATATTTTTATGCCACGCATGAATGGAATGGAATTGTTGATAGAAATTCGTAGGAGATTTCCTACCATAGATGTTATTTTCGTAACTGCATCGAGAGAAAAGAAACATATTGACGATGGGCTAAACTTGGCGCAGTAGACTACTTAATAAAACCATTTGAGTATGAACGAATGCGATTTTCCTTAGAAAGTATAGAGATCGTCACCAATGGATGCAAGGTGAAGAAGAAACAACACAGGATGAACTAGATCGATATATTACACAATCAACTGATGAACGGAAAAATCTTCGAAAAGGACTTCATGAAAAACACTTCATAGAGTTAGAACTTATTTAAACGCGTCAAATCACAGTGAATATACATGTGAATAATAGCAAGCGACCTACAAATGTCTAAAGTTGACTGTTAGAAGATATCTTGATTATTTAGAAGTCGTTGGTGAAATTAAGAAGGAAATGGTTTATGGTTCGGTTGGTAGACCATCCTATAAGTACTTTAAAATATAAGGGCTTTCATGTAAGATAATGAGCATTTCGAATCAATTGTGTGTATTTTCATACATATATGTGCACAAAAGTACATTTTCTTATAAAATATTTGTAGAAAACTCATATTGGGTGTGGTATATTAGAGGTGATATAACTTAAGTAGGTTATATTATCTGTGACATTTCTAGATAAACTCTATTCTGAGTAAACTGAATTCCAAACAAAAACCAAAAAAACGAACAACTGAATAAAATCCTTAAAATCAATTTAAGGGCGAAACGAATTGCCGTGACGGACGGGTTATTTAACTTATCCAGAGCAGTGATTTTTCTTTATACCTAGAATTATTATTTTAAATGATTTTATTGCAAACTTTTGTAAAATATAGGGTATGTAATGAAAAGAAATTTTGAAGAAAGGGCGGCATGATACACATGAGAAAGAATATGTGGGCAAACGTTTTCCTGGTTCTGATATGGACTTTTTATACAGCTACTTTTAGCTTAGAAAGGTTTATTTGGGGCACGATCGTTATTGTCTTGTTACAAATTTTTTATGGCAAGAAAATGCATAAAAGTTATTTCAGTTTTGAATTTTCATTCCGCATATTAATGTGCTGGATTAAATATATAGGCATTTTAGTTAATGAAATTTGGAAGGCTAATCTTCAAGTAGCAGTCCTTGTGTTACAACCCAAAATCGAGTTGAGTTCAGGCTATTTTAAATATACCCCTAAACTAAAAACAGATTTTGCACGTATGGTTTTCGCTAATTCTGTGACCCTGACACCAGGAACTATAAGTGTAGATTACGATGGAGATGAACTCATTGTACATTACTTAACAGAAATTAACATGGAAGGCTTCGAGAATTCCTATATGGAACGTATTCTTTTGGAAATGGAGGCTTTAAAATCATGAATTTAATCCATATTCCAATTTACTTTTTAGTATTTACCATTGTTGTGTGTATGATACGCGCTATTATTGGCCCAAGTAATGCAGATAGACTTATAGCTATGAATGTTATAGGTACTAAAATTATTGTACTTATTTCACTTATTTCAATCGTTTTCAATAAACGATATTACGAAGATGTAGTCATTGTATATGCCCTCATTAGTTACTTGGCAACGGTGATTATTTCCCGCTATGTTGATGAGAAGAAGGAGGGCGTTCAATGATATTCAAAGTCTTATATGCTGTCTTTATGTTTGGCGGAATTGTTTTCTTTGGTGTTGGAACCTTGGACTTATTCGTATGCCAGATACCTTTTCAAGAGCACATAGTGCTGCAAAATGCGACACCTTAGGAGCAGCACTTTGCATGATGGGCCTTGTACTCATGGACGGTCTAAGTTTTAAAGATACTAAATTCATTTTGGTGATTGCATTTATTTGGTTAACGAATCCTACGGCAACCATTTAATTGCAAGATCAATATATAAGTCAGAGTCAAAAGGAAGTGAACAAATAAATGCATACTTTTAGTTTTATAATGTTGGCATTTTTAATTTGCTCAGCAATTGCTGTCTCAGTAGTAAAAGATTTATTAGGTGCAGTCATCGTGTTTATGGTATACAGTTTGGTAATGGCCATACTATGGCAACAATTAAGTGCCCCCGACTTAGCCATAACAGAAGCAGCTATCGGTTCTGGTGTTACAACAGTATTATTTGTACTTACTTTAAGGAGGCTTAAGCATAAAGATGTTTAGAGTAGCTTCTAGTGTTATATTAACTTTAATTTTAATTATAGTACTTCTAACAGGTGTAACAGAGTTACCTCAATTCGGTTTAGCTGATGCACCACCCCATAATGAAGTTATGGAAAAATTTAATTCAGAAAGTGTTGAAGATACGGGGTCATATAATGTGGTTTCGGCCATTGTTTTAGATTACCGTGGTTTCGATACTTTAATAGAAGCAACAGTATTATTTTGTGCGGCTATTATTATCATTGTATCTTTAAAAAAACCGGAGGGTGAATCTGATGAAGAGCTTAATACTTAAAGAAGTAAATCGATTCACTGTTATTCTCATATATATGTTTGGGATCTATGTTATCCTTCATGGGCATTTATCACCAGGGGGTGGCTTTGCAGGTGGTACCATTATTTCTGCTGGTATGATCTTGTATCATATGGTGTATCCGGAAAGAGCGAATCGTGTATTGTCTACAGACCTTGTTATGAAGCAATTTTGTGGAGCTCTTTTTAGTATATGGTTCTATTAAAAGCTATCATATATTACATGGCATAATGGTAACAGGTCATCATGCAAAAAATATGGCACCCTATTCTATTGCAGGTGGCGGTGTATTACTCATACTAAACACCTGTGTTGGTATTATTGTAGCAGGTACTTTTTACAGTGTAACGAAATTATTCCTGAAAGGGGACCAGTAATGCATAATTTAGTCATTAATTATTATGATACAGCAGCTATGATCCTCTTTGGTGTGGGATTTATGACATTGCTACTCAATAATAATTTAATAAAGAAAATAATCGGAATGAATATTATGGATACATCCATATTTTTTGTTTTTTTATTGTAAAGGGATATATTCAAGGAAACAGAGCACCCATATATGAATCCATGGCAGACCAAGGGCCCACTTTATAAATCCCTTTACCTTCTGCCTTAATGTTAACAGGAATCGTAGTTGCAGTTTCTACAACTGCTTTTGCACTGGCTTTAACAATTCGCATTCATGATACGTATGGAACAATAGAGTTGGATGAAGTTATTGAAAAAAGGAGGACTGAATATGCAGGTCATTAAAATGTTACCCATCGTAATTATACTTATGCTTTTACTTACTGCCTTTGGATTACCTCTTGCTAAAAAGAAAAAAACGGTCTTCTGGGTGAGTTTAAGTACAATCTTTATTGCTTTTGTAATGTCTGGTATGGCTCTTAACTATGTAACACAAGTCGGTGATTATTTGTTGCGTATTGGGCCTTATGATATTCCGTGGGGAATAACTTTCCGAATCGGGTACATAGAAGCCTCATGGCTTTATTGTTTACAGGTGTGTCGCTTATGGTAGGGTGGTATGGGATCTACAGTATCCATAAGGATATTGATGAAAACCATATTAAATACTACTATTTACTAATGCATATACTCTTGGCATCTTTACTTGGCATTGTTTTTACGAATGATTTGTTTTAATGGTTATGTTTTTGTAGAAGCAACAACCTTATCTTCGTGTGGTTTGATTATCATTAAGAATAATCAAAGCACAAGTAAAGCGACGTTTAAGTATCTTATAATGAGTGTTCTTGGTTCAGGATTACTTCTTATGGGAATCGCATTCTTATATGCTATTACAGGTCACTTGAATATTGGCGAAGTAAACCGTGAACTTGTGAAAGTCGCGGCTGATAATCATAATGTAATTGTTATCTCATTGAGTTTATTTATAGTAGGCTTAGGTGTTAAAGGTGCAATGTTCCCACTGCATACGTGGTTACCTGATGCCCATGGTAGCGCACCTAGTACATCGAGTGCATTACTTTCGTCTCTTGTTTTAAAAGCACCCGTTGTATTCCTCATAAAATTATGTATCAGGTTTATGGGTTGGATATCATCCATACAACACCGATTTTCACAATTTTATTAATATTTGGTCTGGCAGGTATGATCCTAGGGTCTATATTTGCTATCTATCAAAAGAAATAAAACGTGTTGTTGCCTATTCTACTGTTGCACAAATGGGTTATATATTCTTTGGTATGGGGCTTGGAACTGAGATGGGCCTCATGGTAAGTTTGTTCCATGTGTTTGCACATGCATTAACAAAAGCCATGTTATTCCTGTGTGTAGGATCCATGATGGAGCAGTCAGGCTACAAATATAAAGATGAATTCCGTGGTATTGGGAAAGAAATGCCTGTTACATTAGGTGCTTTTACATTAGGAGCATTATCAATGGTAGGGATTCCGATTTTCCCTGGTTTTATTAGTAAGTGGTATTATTCCATTGCAACTATAAATGCAGATCAATACATCTTTTTAGCATTTATACTCGTGAGTAGTTTGTTAAATGCAGTATATTATTTCCCTATTGTTATTAACGGATATTTTGGTAAAGATAATGTTAAAGGTAAAATATACAGAGCTAAAATACAAACCGGTAAAAGAAGTACTTCCCTTAGCAGTACTAGCGATTGCTATGGTTATGATCAGTGGCTACTCAAGCACACTGTTAGAATATTTTAAATTTGGACTTAACTTAAAAGTAGGTAAAACAGTTGCATAATATCCTTAAAAATGAAATAGCACAAAGTATATAGTATTTCTAGCTTTGGTTTTTAAAAACAATATTATGTAACTGTAGAGAATTGCCTTTGCATAACTTATGGTAGGAGAAAAGACATGAGCGGTATTGGACTTATATTACCAGTTGTATTGCCTATGCTTGCAGCTGTAGCAGTCCCCTTTCTATTGAATAAAGGAAAAAAAATCATACGTACTTTTATTGTGAGTGTTGTATTTCTTAATCTGTTTATTAACTGGATTACAATACATAGTTTGCAGACACGTACGTTTCATATTTGGAAGCTAAACACATTTATAGATATTTTCTTGAAAGTTGATGAACTGGGCATTTTGTTCTCATTTCTTGTATCTATCCTTTGGATCTTTACTACATTTTATGCCATTGGGTATATGGACCATGAAGAGCATCAAGAACGTCTTTTTGCTTTTCTTCATTTTGACCCTTGGTATTACCAATGGTATCGCTTATTCTGGCAACCTATTTACACTCTATATATTCTATGAATTTTTAACATTAGCAACCTATCCGCTTGTGATTCATTCTGAAACAGAAGAAGCACTACAAAGTGGTCGTAAATATTTAATCTATTCATTAGGTGGGGCAACTTTTATACTCTTGGGCATGATATTGCTGTATACCCTAACCTTTGATCTTAGTTTTGTCGAAGGTGGATTACAATCCCTTAAGTTTATAGACAAAAGCAATTGATGCTTATGATCTACATCACAATTTTCTTAGGGTTTGGTGTAAAGCAGCACTGGTTCCTTTCCATTCGTGGTTGGCAGCAGCCATGGTTGCACCAACACCTGTTAGTGCATTGCTTCATGCAGTAGCTGTTGTAAAGTCGGGTGTTTTTGCCCTCCTAAGACTCTGCTACTATGTATTTGGTGCAGAGGTCGTTGAAAAAATTGAGGGAAATCTCTATATAAGTATTTTGGTATTGACAACCATACTTATGGGGTCTATGTTAGCCTTACATCAAGATCACCTTAAAAAGCGTCTGGCTTATTCGACCATTAGCCAGTTGGGTTATATTCTACTTGGCATTGTGATTCTTAATGAAAATGCACTTATTGGTGGGATTTTGCACTTAGTCAATCATGCGATTATTAAAATAACACTCTTCTTTTGTGTAGGTGCTATTTATGTGGGAACACACAAAAAGTACATTCACGAAATAAAAGGAATAGGTCGTGAAATGCCCGTTATCATGTGGTGTTTTGGGATTGCTTCCATATCTCTTATTGGGATCCCACCGAGTAATGGCTTTGTAAGTAAGTGGTACTTGGCCTTAGGTGGACTCGGAGCAAATAAAGCAATATTTGCTGTTTTACTTATGGTAAGTGCATTTTTAACGTCTATGTATTTGCTACCGATTATTGTAACTGCTTTTTCCAGAGTCTGAAGAAGAAGTAGAAGATGAAATTGTAGTTTCGCGTTACATGTCGGTTCCTATTGTTTTACTAACAACCATTATTGTAATTTTAGGTTTTTTCCCGAATCCAATTATCAATTATATTGAAGGTATTGTCACTAAGTTGCTGTAGAAAAGGATGACACATATGAACGAATTTAAATTACTCATGATCTTGATACTTCCTTTAATAGGTACCCTTATGAGTTTTTATATGGGGACTTATTCTGAGAAGCGTAGAGAATTTAATAAATATCCTTATAACAGGTCTCAATCTTATATTGATAACAGTCCTATTTCCAGAAGTTTTACATCATCCACTGAATCTTCATATTAAAGACATTATGGGGACGGGCTTACATTTAAAACTGGATTTATTTCGTTATGTATTTGTATGGGTTACTGCATTGGTATGGTTTTTAACAACCCTTTATTCTACTCAGTATCTCATTAAGTACAAGAATCGTAACCGTTATTATGCGTTTTTTATGCTTACCTATGCAAGTACCTTGGGGATCTTTATCTCAGACAATCTGCTCAACTTATTTACATTCTTCGAAGTGATGTCTTTGGCATCTTATGCCTTGTTATTCATGATGAAGATGAATATTCCCATGAAGCTGGCCGGTCTTATATTTCTATGGCATTAGCTGGGGGTCTTATCCTACTTATGGGGCTCATTCTGCTGTATGACTATACAGGTACCCTGATTATTTCAGACTATAAGCATGGATTAGAGCACATTGGTAATGTACGCTACGTTATAAGTGGATTAATTATTATTGGTTTTGGTGTTAAAGCGAGCATGATGCCCTTGCACTCTTGGTTGCCTAAGGCACATCCTGCGGCACCAACACCTGCAAGTGCAATTCTGTCAGGAATTTTGATTAAAACGGGAATCTTTGGCATTATGATTACATCTCTTAAACTAATGCATAACGATCCTTACGTATCCTATTTCCTTGTTATTATTGGCTGTTTAAACATACTCCATGGTGGTATTTTAGCTGTTATGCAAAGGAATATTAAACGTATATTAGCCTATAGTAGTATGAGTCAAGCGGGTTATATTATTTTAGGTGTTGGATTAACTGGGGCCTTGGGGCACCATGGCGGTCTTGCTTTGGTAGGGACCTTGTATCATATCTTTAACCATGCCTTATTCAAAGTCCTGTTGTTTATGGGGGTAGGGATTATATATACCATCCTCCATGAACTATCTATAAATAAAATTAATGGGTTTGGACGTAATAAAAAGTATTTACGATTTATTTTTATGCTCGGCTTTTTAGCTATTATAGGAATGCCGGGAACCAACGGATTTATCAGTAAGACATTAATTCATGAAGCTATAGTTGAAGCAAAGCACGAAGGTTTAGAAATGTTCTTTACCATTGTAGAGTACGTCTTTACCATTGGTGGTAGTTTAACGGTGGCCTATCTATTAAAAAATATTTGTAACAGTCTTTATGGAACCAAACGAAGCCTTTTATGGGCAGTATAAACATCATGTTCGTAAACGTGCATTGTTCCCTATGGCAGTATTAGGGGCGGGTATTGTATTTATAGGTTTTAAGCCAAACTTGTTATTCCATTACATTGCCCATACTCTAGAAATTTTTGATTTAGGTGAAATTCACGGTCCGCATTTCTATACCTTTGAAACCGTAAAAGGATTTTTGATACCATTTACTATTGGTTCATTAATCTATGTCATATTTGTACGTGGTAAACTCTTAAAAGAAGTTGACGGGAAACATATTTTGTTAATCCATCTTTAAGCTGGATAGAATTAGAACGGGATGTTTACGTCCTGTTATTGGGTTCCTGTTTGTATTTAGCTCGACCCTACTTAAAGTGGCCGATCGTGGACTTATTCAGTTTTTTATGTTTATTAAGAATGGGTTGTTAAAAGTTTTTACATGTTGAGATAAAGTACCAACCGGTCGATTTGAGTACTAAGTCGTCAGAATTTGTAAGTAGGTCCATTGAAGCTGTTCGCGAAAATCGAGAGCAGGTTCTAACATCAGCACAGGGCTTGCTTAATAGCAGTCGAGATGTGGTTCACGAAAACCGAGATCAAGTGGTGGTATCTTCAAAAAGTATATTGAATTGGTCAAAAGACGCCTATGAAGAAGTAGTAGATCGTTCTTCTGAGCAGACTAAAAACATGCGAGAGATATTTATGCTGACAGGAACCAATTTAAACTCATTAGTTTATACTGTCCTAACTTTCGTATTTGTACTGGTTATGATTTTGGTTTTAATGGTGACAAATAAAAATGGATTACCGAAGGAGTTGTGTATAGCAGCTCCTTTTTGTTTTCTAGGAAAGTCTATTGAACACATACAAAATATATTGAAAGCATTGGAAATAGGTGATGTTGTTAATGTCAATAAGGTGTTTGAATTTTGATTTATAAGAACATTGCGATTTTGATTTTTTTTTACTTTCAACTTTCAACTTTTAA
>LQAH01000333.1_pt1 | contig 11781 bp, 15 predicted proteins | sample 1535791 | NCBI WGS metagenome assembly LQAH01 (sample SAMN04331585, study PRJNA305678) | bioreactor metagenome | isolation source: bioreactor_4 inoculated with Wadden Sea sediment 2nd replicate of a... | place: Germany:Bremen
GGCCATTAGGGGCGGATCGGGGATACCGTAAATAAACACCGGATCCGACAGCTGGGCCGCCATGATTTTCCCCAGGGGAAACAAAGCTTTTTCAAGACCTGCCAGGAACAGGGCCAGCCCGATCACCACATACACTGCGCCCACCAGCACACGCCGCAGGTGGGGTATGGGTTGACGTAGGACCAGGAGCTGAAATCCCCGATCAACAGGATGATCGGCATAACATCTCTCCCGGTGGCTGCCAGTATTTTCATAAAATCCATCAAAAATTCCAAACAGACGGCCCTCCTTTTGTCAGTTGAAAATCAGCAACCCGTATCCCATAACAAAAATCATGGGCAGCAGCGAGGCGAAGGCGATAAGTCCAAATCCGTCCAGCAAGGGGCTTCTGCCCCGGATGGAGGAGGCCAAACCCACGCCCAGGGCTGCCACCAGAGGCACGGTAATGGTGGAAGTGGTCACCCCGCCGGCATCATAGGCAATACCGATGATCTCTTCCGGGGCGACAATGGTCATGAGCATCACCACCACATATCCGCCGATGATCAAGTAATGGATGGGCCAGCCCTTGAGGATGCGAACGACCCCACAAGGATGGCCAGTCCCACGGAAACCGCCACACTGATACGAAGCCCTAAGGCATAGGTGTTCAAAGATTGTTGATCCGGATCGATCAGCCCGCCTTTTCCGGCGATATCGGCAGCTTCGGCTGCCACGGCAATCAGGGCCGGCTCGGCAATGGTGGTGGAAAACCCCAGAGCAAAGGCAAACACCAGCAGCCAGAACAGGCTGCCTTTTCTGGCCAGCGCATACGCCATGGCTTCGCCAATGGGAAAAAGGCCCATTTCAAGGCCCTGGACAAACAGAACCAGCCCCGCCACCACCAGCAGCGCCCCGAAAATCACCTCGCCCAGCTGGGGCAGGGGTTGCCCGATGACGACAATCTGAAAAAAAACGATCACCAGAATGATGGGAAGCAGATCCATCAACGCGGTCTTTATCTTCTGAAGAATAAAGGTAAAAATCTTCATGGTGTCATGCCGGTGCCCGATGTCGATCCTGGTTCGGTTATCATTTATCCTGTCAGACAGCCGGCCGGAGGTATCGGTTTTAGAAGTCTGCAGCGTCTGGTTGTCCTTTTTATCCTAAGGGCCGGCACTTTTTTTTGTCAAGGCATTATCATTATTGTGAAACAGTGTCATGGTTGGGACGAAGACATTTTTATAAAAATTATTGAATCCGGATGGAATAGAGGTTGCGGCAGCTTTCCCGCTTATTTCACACTGCCGAACCACAGCCCCAAAACACTCATTGCGAGCCCGCCCAGATTGTTCACCAGAATATTCACCATTGCCAGAACTCTCATGCCGGACTGGCCCGCAGCAACGGTTTCCATGGAAAACGCGGAAAAGGTTGTCAATGCGCCTAAAAAGCCGGTGATCAGCAGCAGGCGCATGTCAGGGGTCAACAGCCTCACCCGGTCCGACAGTCCGAACATCAGCCCAATCAGAAAACATCCCGCCATATTGACGGCCAGTGTGCCCCATGGGAACCGGGTGCCGAACAGATTGATCGTCAGAAGGCTGATGCCGTACCGGCTTGCCGCCCCCAGACTGCCGCCCAGCATGACCCAGAGCAGTTTTTCCATTTTTAATATGGCCCTTTCTTTTTAGTGCAGATGAAGGTTGATTTCTCTTTATCAATCCAGATGCGGCACCAGGGAAACAGCAAGAAATCCCGTTTGAAGTGTGTGGCCCTGCTTCCGGTTTTCATTGTTTCCACCGGTTGAAGTCTTGTCATGGGAGGATTCAATAAAATAATTGCCATCACTTGTCAATGACTGCTTCTACCACGATTATATACATTTCGTGATGACAGCCGGATGTATCGACGCAGGCAGGAGGGCCAGACGGTTTATGGCGGAATCAGTATTGAAAACCGCAGGTAAATGCCCTATGCTTCTATCATGAATGTTAGGGTTCAGACAGATGGGCCAGTTACTGCCGTACAAAAGAAGAAAAGATTGAAACTGATCCTTCCCTTTTCAGGCAGTACAGAATCCAGATCTTTTTAGGCATGGTGTGCATGATCATTGTGGACGGCACCCAGCTCATCGTGCCCCAGGTGATCCGGTCCGTGGTGGACACCCTTGATGCAGGCAGTCTGGACCGGGGAATGCTGATCCGTCAGTGCGTGTTCATCCTGGGCCTGGGCATGCTCATGGCAGTGTTGCGCTATGCTTGGCGCATTCTTCTGATGGGCAGTGCCAGAAACCTGGAAAAAGGGATTCGAGACCAGCTCTACGCCCATATCATGGCATTGGATCCGGCATTTTTTGACCGGGTGAATACCGGGGACATCATGGCCCATGCCACCTCAGACATCAACCATGTGCGCATGGCCTCGGATTCGGGATTATCGTTCTGGTGGATACGGTGCTTTTGGGCGGCGCCATTCTGGCCATCATGATCTGGACTCACCCCAAACTCACGGCCATGGCCATGATCCCCATGCCGGCCCTTGTCTTCTTCACACGGCACCTAGGCAAAAAAATGCATGACTTTCACACCACTGCCCAGGAATCGTTTTCCCGTCTCACTGAAATGATCCGGGAAAGTTTTTTCGGTATCCGGATCATCAAAGTGTTCAATTTTGAAACCCTGGTCATCAACCGCGTGGGGCTTGCCGCCACTGATTATTTTCAAAAAAACCTAAGCGGGCCGTGGTCACGGCCCTGCTTAGGCCTCTGCTTGGATTTTTCTTCAACATCTCGTCTCTGATTATTCTTTTTACGGCGGATTTCTGGTGATGCACAACACCCTGAGCCCCGGAGAACTGGTGGCATTTCTCCAGTATCTGGGCCTGCTGGCCTGGCCGGTCATTGCCATCGGGTGGATGACCAACCTCTTCCAGCGGGGCCTGTCCTCTTTGCACCGCATCAACGCGCTGCTGGAATCCAAGCCCGGGATCATCTGCCCCAAAACCCGGTCCCCATGCCGAGACACATCCGTCATTTCCGCTTCAACCGGACCGGTTTTACCTATGACGGCCACGCTCCCATATTAGCGGACATCTGCCTGGAAATTCCGGTAGGCAAGCGGTTGGGGATCACCGGCCCGCCCGGGTCCGGCAAAACCACGCTGGCATATCTGATGACGCGGCTGTATGATCCCTCCCAAGGCGATATCCGGGTGAACGACATTTCCACCACGGACATGGACCCGGAAATACTGCGATCCCGCATCGCTTTCATGCCCCAGGAACCGTTTCTGTTTTCTACCACCCTTAAAGACAATATTCTGATGGGGCGGGATATGGCAGAAGCCGATCTGGAAAGATAATCCGGATCTGCGATCTTTCCGATACCATTGAGGCCATGCCCCTGAAACTGGAAACCCTTGTGGGGAACGGGGCGTGACGTTGTCCGGAGGCCAGAAACAGCGGCTGGCCCTGGCCCGGGCCTGGTGGAGAACAAACCTGTGCTGATCCTGGACGATCCGGTGAGCCAGCTGGACACCCAGACCGCACGACGGGTGATCAACGGTATTCACCGCTTTACAGTGAATCGCACCTGCATCATTATCTCGCACCGGTTGTCTGCGCTGGCCGACTGCGATTTCATCCATATCCTGGAAAACGGCCGGATCCAGGCAAGCGGTGCCCATGCCCGGCTGCTTGAAAAAAGCCGGTACTACCGGCATGCCTTTGAAGTGCAGCAGTTTGAGGAGACCTGATGACCCGTGAGGAAAAAGAAATCCGTCTGGCAGACCTGGTTCTGGCCAAAGCGCTGTGGCCCTATATCCAGCCCTATGCCTGGATGCTGATGGTGTCTACCCTGCTGGTGTTTGCCGGTATTTTCTTTGAGCTGTCCATCCCGCTGCTCATCCAGAAAGGCCTGGACGGATTTATCCTTTCATCCGGCCAGGATACAAAAGAGGCCTTTTTTCTGGGGCTGCATTTGGAAGAGTTCCGGTCATTCGGTCTTTTTTTCAGTCTGATGATACTGGCGGCTTTTGTGATTGATTTTACCCAGACCCTGTTTCTGGAATACAGCGGTCAGAAAATCATTTTAAACTTGCGATGGAAACTGTTCGCACACATGACCGGCCTGCCGGTGGCCTATTATGACAAAAATGCGTCAGGCCGGCTGGTGGCCCGGGTGGCCGGGGATATTGAGAACATGAACGAGATGTTCACCAGTGTGCTGGTGTTCATCTTCAAGGACCTGGTGCTCATGGCAGCCATTTTTGTCATGCTGGCACGGCTCAATGCCGGACTGACAATTTATCTGTTTATGCTGGTGCCGGTGATCCTGGTGAGTGTGGCCGGATTTTCCCGACGGGTGCGCAGTGCGTTCCGGACCATCCGGCAGAAAATCGGGGAAATCAACCACAGCTTTTCCGAAGGCATCTCCGGCATTCGGGCCATCCAGACGACCGGAAGCGCGTCCGCGTTTATCAGACGGTTCCGTCATCTCAACGCGGCCCATTATGACGCTGCCATGTTCCAGATACGAATTTTTGCCGTTTTCATGCCCTTTATCGGGTTATTGGGTATCGTCAGCACGGCCATCATTCTATGGGCCGGCGGACTGAAGGTCACGGCCCATGAGATGACCATTGGCGAGCTGGTGGCGTTTCTCACTTATATGAAGCTGTTTTTCAGGCCGTTGCGGGAACTGTCGGAAAAATTCAACCTGCTCCAGAATGCCCTGGCATCGGCGGAACGGATCATCACGGTCCTGGAACGGCCAGGAGACCGTCAGCGTCTTACACGCAGCCGGTCCCGGCTCGACGATATCGGCCGCCTGGCATTCGAGCATGTGGATTTTTCATATGACGGAGAAACCCTTGTGCTCAAAGATATCAATTTTTCACTTGAAAAGGGAAATCCATCGGCATCGTGGGCCAGACCGGGTCCGGAAAGACCTCCATCATCAATCTGGTTACCGGGTTCTACCGGCCGACTGCCGGCCGTATCCGGATCAACGGCCATCCCCAAGAATCGATCAACATCATGGATATCCGGCAGAAAACCGCCCTGGTCATGCAGGACCGGTCCTGTTTCAGGAACGGTGAAAGACAATATCTGCCCGCCGGAACACCCTCTGGATGCCCCTGCCCTGAAAAAAGTGCTGGAACAAGCCAACTGCGGATTTCTGTATGACAAATTCAAGGGACCGGAAACCCTTCTCAAGGAAGGGGGCCGGCCCCTTTCCTCCGGGGAAAAACAGCTGGTGTGCATTGCCCGGGCCTTTGCCTGCGACCCGGACCTGATTATTTTCGACGAAGCCACTTCTTACATGGATTCCGGGTCGGAGCAGGCCGTGCATGAGGCCATGAACCGACTCATGCAGGGACGGATCTCCATCATCATCGCCCACCGCCTGTCCACGATCCGGCACTGCGGCCACATCCTTCTGCTCAGAGGCGGCCGGATCCGGGAGCAGGGAAACCATTCGGAACTGTTGAATGCCAAAGGCGAGTACTGGCATCTCCTGGAAAAGAAACCCTGAAATCATGATTATATATTACGACGGACCGGCGGTCTTCAGGGTAATGGTGAAACAGGTTCCCTCCCTTCGGTGGAATCCACGTACGTCTTTCCGCCGTGTTCCTTGATGATGCCGTAAACCACGGACAACCCCAGCCCCACCCTTTTGCCTTTTTTCTTGGTGGAAAAAAGGGTTCGAATATTTTGGAAATATTCACATTGGATATGCCGGCACCGGTGTCTTTAATCTGAATTTTCACCGCCTGTCTGTCCGGCGTACTGAACGTTTTCAGGGTGAGCCATTTTCTGGGGGCCTGGGCCATGCTTTCAACAGCATTGGAGATCAGGTTCATGATCACCTGATGAATCTGATCTTCTGAACCTTTAATCAGGGGCAGACCCTGTTCCAGGTCCTCAATGACCCGGATCTTGCGGATGTGCATCAGATTGGCATTAAGCATCAGGGCCTGATTCATGATTTCATTGACATCGAACCGGGTGACCTCGATCTTTGACTGCCGGGCAAAAGCCAGCAGGTTGCCGGTAATGCGGGTGACCCGCCGGGTTTCCGCTTCCATCAGATCCAGGTACCGGGAAAACAGATCCAGCTGAGACTCGCTGACCGCATCCTCCTTGAGTATCCGCTTACACAGCAACACCAAATTCAGAATACCCGCCACTGGGTTGTTGATCTCATGAACCACCGATGAGGACAGCTTGCCCAAAGACGACATCTTGTCCTGATGCAGCAGCTTTTCATGGGATTCCCTCAGCTGCCGGGTCCGCTGTTCGACCATTTTCTGCAAATGTTCCCGGTTTTTTTCCTCATCAGCCTTGCGCTGAGTGATATCCCGGCTGATCTCAATGAATTTGTGAATTTTTCCTTTTTTCCCCCAGATGGGAAAGATGGTCAGTTCCGTGTACCAGGTCTTTCCCTTCTGATCCACCCGGGAGAGTTCCACCTGGCAGTGACGGCGTTTCTGGATCACCTGATCCAGGGGGCATTTCTCATGGCAGTTGGAGCTTTTCCGGGTCACGCGCTGGAACACCTCATAGCAGGGTCGGTCGATCACCTCATGGCGGCGGTACCCCATTCGCTTTAAGAACACGTCATTCACCTCCAGGATCTTCTGGTCCGGAGAGATGATAAGAATAAAATCCCGGATGCCGTTGAGAATGGTTTTGAATTCATTTTGGGGAATGCCGGTCATAACCCCCCCCTTTGTCGATTCAACCAGCCTATGGAAACGATCTTTTTTTCTATCACAGGCAGACTTAAAAACACAAGCTCAAGTTCCGAAGCTTCACGGGAAATCCATCCATTCCAATCCGCATTCCATGAACGGGTGGACCTTGGCAGGGTTTTAAGCCCGCCAGATAGGTTGTGGTATATTTCCACAACGATGTCTTAAAATCCAACAATCATTCGAACCGTGCTGCCCGCTGGAAAATGAATCATTTTTCTCTTTCCGGGACAGGTCATTGTAGAAAAACCCCCCAATGAGCAAGTACGGCCGTTCAAAAAAGTGTTTCAGGCAGAACACTCGAAAAGCCTTCCCGGCCGACGATTCCCGGCTTTCAACCTTTTTCCTGACCCTGGTACCCTTTTGCTCCTTGTATTGTCAACGGCAAAAAAACAATGACCACCCGACACCAAGGAGGTATGCCATGACAACCACAGCCACAAGACCTGTTTCAAAAAAGGCGGTTTCAAAAACCAACCCGGTCTGGAAAAGTCACAAAGACACCTCTTTCCGTCCCTGTATCTGGATGCAGGCCGGCGTCGCAGGCAAAAAAACCTGCAACCAGTATTATGACTGCACCGGTTGCCGGTATGATGCGGCCATGGAAAAGAGGGCGGCCACAGGAAAACATTTTTCCTGGCAGGAGGCCATGCGGCAGCAGCCGGGCACCCAACGTATCTGCCGCCATGCCATGACCGGGCGGGCCGACATGCGCACCTGTCCCATGAATTACAACTGTGACCGGTGTGAATTTGACCAGATGTTCGAAGATACCCTGATCCATACCCGGGGTCATGACTCTTCAGCCTTGACCCGGGTAAAAGGGTTCGACCTGGCCACCGACTATTATTTTTATTCAGGCCACACCTGGGCCGCCATTGACAGCGGCGGTGTGATCCGGGTGGGTATGGACGATTTCTCCTTCAAGGTTCTGGGGGGACCCGACAAATTCGAGCTGCCTGTGGTGGGGCAGGAACTGAACCGCGCAGAGCCCGGCTGGGGGATCCGGAGAAAAGACCATCAGGCCGACATCCGGTCGCCGGTCAACGGGGTGATCACCCGGGTCAACGAGACGGCCAGGACCCGCCCCGGCCCTGTCCCGGAATCATCCTTACGGAGACGGGTGGCTGTTCACGGTGCACAATGCCGACATCCAGGGAGCGGTCAAAGACCTGATGGATGAAGAAAAAAATGTTCCCTGGCTGGACAGAGAAATCATCACTCTTGAAGCCATGATCGAAGAGATCACCGGGCCCTTGGCCACGGACGGCGGTGTGCTCAAACCGGATGTCTTTGCCGGCCTGCCGGCCCTGGGATGGGACCGGCTGACCCGGACTTTTCTGTAATCCATTGTTTTTGAGGGGGTATCCCGTGGAATCATTGAAAACTTCCCAGGGGACCACCCTCCAGTGCCTGTGGATGCAGGCCGGGGTGGTCCAAAAAAAATTTTGTCACACCGATTATGACTGCACTGCCTGCCGATTTGACCGGGCCTTGAACCGGGTGTGCCGCCAGAACCGGGAACACATGGAACAAGGCATTACTCCGCCTGGGAAGAGAGGCGCACTGAAGTTCTGGAGAGGCCAGTTCAAAACACGGCCCGTGTCACACCGTCCCTGTATCCACCACATGAAGGGGAAAATTTCCTTTCGCACCTGCCCCAGAGCCTATCATTGCACGGATTGTGAATTTGACCAGTATTTTGACGACCATTTCAAAGTCCACACTGTGATTCAGCCCATGGATTTTCAAATCGTGCACGGTGTGATGCTGCCGGCAGGATATTACCTGTCCGCCGGTCATACCTGGGCCAGAATCGAGGACCGAGACCGGGTGCGCATGGGCATTGATGATTTCGCAGCCCGTCTTCTGGGAGGAGTTGACGCAGTTTCTACCCCGCTGATGGGACAGACGGTCCGGCAGGGCCGTGCAGGGTTCACGGTGTTCAAAAAGGCTTGTCCGGTCCGGTTTTCATCAGCGGCAACCGGAGTTGTCATCCAGGTCAACCCGGCCATTGGCAAAGATCCGGGCCGGATCACCGCTGCTCCCTATTCCGAAGGATGGATCTGCATGGTGCACTGCCCGAACCTGAGAAAGGACCTAAAACAGCTGATGTTCATGGAGGAAGGGATCTCTTTCATGGCCGCCCAGGTCAGAAAGCTCCATGGCCTGCTGGAGGAATCCACCCGAATGAAAGCGGCGGACGGCGGGGACCCTGTATACGGCATCCTGGACCATGTACCGGCAGCGCTCCGGGACCGGCTGGTCCACACTTTCATGAATTCAGGGCATTGATGCTGTCGGCCAGCAGAATACTGCAATACCGGCAGAAACGCGTCAGTTTCCGGTCCACATCCTCAATTTTCCGGCAGTAGTGCATGATGCACTGAGGGTCTTCACAATGGCGCAGATCAAAGGTATGGCCCAGCTCATGGACCGCTTCCTTGGCAATCCGCTCAATGATGCCCGCCATTCCGACGGATTCAGGGGTGTCATCAGCCGGGCCGTGGAGATGACTGCGGCTTTTCCTCCCAGTTGGGCTTCTCCGTACACATGGGTGAGAATGGGGATGAACAGGTCTTTCCGGGTGACTGCCACCACCTTCAGACACTCCGGTGGCGAAGATAGGGCCAGCTTTTCCAGGACCCGGGTGGAAAAATACTGGTCCCGCTTCACATCATAGGCAAACTCGATGTCCGTCAGCAGAGGCTGGATCCGGGTATTCCGTCTGAACACGGTTTCGACCTTCCGGGCCACCGCCACGGTGATATCTTCGGCAATCCGGCCCACCGGAGACACCACAATCAGATCCGTTGATGATTTCATGAACCGGATGCCTGTCAGTCGGATTTTAAATCATACCGCTTGATCTTGTTGTACAGGGTGGAACGGTCGATTCCCAGAATACCGGCCGCTCTGGAGATGTGCCACCCGGTCCGGCTCAGGATGGCCTGGATATGCTGTTTTTCCACCGCCTGCAGCGACACCGCGCCCGAGGGAGCCACGGGGTCCCGGGATGCACCGATGGGCAGGTCCCGGGAACCGATGGTGCTGGTTTTACACACCACCACGGCCCGCTCGATGGCATTGGACAGTTCCCTGACGTTTCCCGGCCAGTGATAGAGCATCAGTTCATCCATGGCGTCCCGGCTGATGCGCGCTACTTCCCGGTTCACCTCCCGGATGAATTTATCCAGAAAATGGGTGGCTAGCAGCGGGATGTCTTCTTTTCGTTCACGCAGCGGCGGCATGGTCAGGGAAATGACATTGAGCCGGTAAAACAAATCCTCTCTGAAACGCCGGTCGGCAATGGCCTGGGTCAGATCAGCATGGGTGGCTGCAATCACCCGGAAATCAGCGGTGAGGGGCTGGGTGCCGCCCACCCGGTAGAAAACCCTGTCTTCCAGCACTTGGAGCAGATCGATCTGCATGCGCATGGATATTTCGCCGATTTCATCCAGAAACAGGGTCCCTCCGGAGGCCATTTCCAGTCGGCCTTTTCTAGTTTCCCTGGCATCGGTGAACGCCCCTTTCTGATGCCCGAACAGCTCGCTTTCCATGATATGTCTGGGAATGGCTCCGCAGTTGACCGCCACGAACGGACCTTCCGCCACCCGGCTGGACGAATGGATGGCCTTGGCGGCAAGGCCCTTGCCGGTGCCGGTTTCACCGGTGATCAGCACCGTGCTTTCCGTATCCTGAATATCCTGAATCAGCTTGAAGACCTGCTGCATGGCGGCAGACTGGCCGATCATGCTGTCGAACCGGGTCTGTTCCTCAAACACTTCTTTCAAGAACGCATGCTCTTTGACTTTTTTCCGGTGTTCCACCAGCTTCTGGATCATTACCCCTAATTCATCCGGGTCAAAAGGTTTAAGCAGGTAATCGTGGGCATGGGATTTCATGGCCTGGACCGCCGACTGAATGGAGCCGTAGGCCTGATCATGATCACATCAATGTCCGGATACTGCTCCTTGACATAAGACAGCACCTCCATACCGCTGATACCGTCCAGCTGGATATCCAGCAGGATAATGTCGAATCCCTGTGTTTTAAGCCGCTCGAGGGCCTCTTCACCGCTGGGAACGGTGTTCACGTGAAAACCGTCCCGCTTGAGCCAGCCTGCCAGAGATTCCCGAATCACCAATTCGTCATCCACCACCAGAATTCTGGCCTGGGCCATATCTGCCTCCTTTGTTTTCTTGCCCTGCAGGTCCGAGACTGCGGAGAACCGGAGGTTTCAACCGCCCCGGTGCCGGACTGTCAACGGATTTTCACCAGCATATCTTTTGAATGACGTCGCCGGGGAGGCTGTTTGTCTGCCCGGTATCCCAGGGCCACCAGCACCACTACTTCAAGCTCCTGGGTATCAATTTCCAGAATCTGCTCCACCCGGTCCTTTTCAAATCCCTCCATGGGGCAGGAATCTATACCCATGGACGCGGCAGTCGTCATGATATTGGCCAGCGCGATATAACACTGCTTGCTGCACCAGGCATACAGGCTCATCCGGGGCAGCACCTCTGTTTCCATATGATGTCGGTATTTTTCGATATATGCGGCGGTGGCATCCCCGTCCAACCCCCTGCGGCCAAAGCTTTCAGCCACATATGGGTGGTCCAAAGCCACCTGTGCCGGTCTGGCCAGGATCACGATCACATGACTGCTGTCGGTGACCTGGGGCTGATTCCAGCAGGCCGGACGAAGCTTTTCCCGGATATCCGGCGATTTCAGCACCAAAAACCGCCATGCCTCCATACCGAAAGAAGAGGGAGACAGTACTGCGGCCTTGAGGATCATATCCAAATCCGGGTCGGTGATCTTTCGGGACGGATCGAATTTCTTGCAGGCGTGACGGAAGTTCAGGGCATCGATGACGGCGTTCATGGCAATACCTCCTTCTGATGTCTGAATGGGTCAGGACACACCGATTAGTTCGGACAAAAGACACCCGTGGTTTCAAAAAACCCGATTGTCATATCACCCTTTGGCGAACAACGCTTTGACGATATGGGATACCATGGCCGGGTTTTCCTTGAGCCGA
>LQAH01000334.1_pt1 | contig 11627 bp, 19 predicted proteins | sample 1535791 | NCBI WGS metagenome assembly LQAH01 (sample SAMN04331585, study PRJNA305678) | bioreactor metagenome | isolation source: bioreactor_4 inoculated with Wadden Sea sediment 2nd replicate of a... | place: Germany:Bremen
ATTTTAGTTTATCATTTTTATAGAGTTTTCTCATATCATCTTGTTTCTTCTCATCGCGAGAAAAATACGGATTTCTTTAATTATCTGTATCAAGAAATCTTTTCATAACTGCATTCCCAAAAGACCCTGTTCCGCCTGTAATTAGTAAAGTTCTTTCCTTTGAACATTACTTTTCCTCCAATACTTCTTTTATCATCTCAACATATTTTGAAGTAGCCTTCTCTGTCGTATATTTTTCCTCAAACACTCGTCGTATGTTTGATCCCATCTCTATTCTTAGTTTCTTGTCTTCTTTCAGCTCTACAATAGCATTTACTAGCTTATCTGCCTCTCCTACTTCCATTGTAAATCCAGCATTATTCTCAAGTAAGTCTTTAGATACATCTGATTGAACACCCATTATTGCAATAACTGGTTTTCCAGACATCATATAGCTATAAGTTTTGCTTGGAACTGCCAAACCTGTTAACCCATCAGATAAACTGACTAGAAAAACATCGCTGATGTTTAAAGCATCTTGAAAATCTTGTCCGTGAAGAAAGTCATACACAACTACTTTATCTAAACATTCTTCCTTTATCGACTTTCGAAGTTGATTCATTTTGTTTCCATGACCAGCAAAAAGAAATCTTATTTGATCATCACTTTTCAACCTTTCGTATTGCTTCAAGGATTGTATCTAAGTCTTGACAAATCCCCATATTCCCAAGTATGAAACTATCAAATTGTCATTTGGCTTTATATCTATAAATTTATTGTTCAAGTAAGATTTTGATACATTTTCTATTGGCTTAGAATCATACCAATTCGGAATAACTTCTACTTGCTGTTCTTCTAATTGCTCTCTATGTTGAAGTAGATACTCTTTCATTTCGTTTGACAGAGCCACTACTTTATTTACATTTTTATATATTCTCTTATTAATAAATTCCATCATTCTACTAATAAACCCATTTTCAGAATGGTATTCGTAATATGTGCCATCTCAGGATAAATATCATAACTTACGAATACCATCTTTGTTTTAAATAGTTTGCTAGTCCATGCAGCTATTAAGGGCAATACTGGAGGATTCGAATAAACAATTATTAACTTGTAATTCTTTAAACTTGAAAACCGAAGAAATACAGCCCATGTGAACGAAAAATAATTTATTAACCGTCCAACAAAATTGCTCCGCTTAAATTGAAGGTACTTTAATCTTTTTATTTTAATACCTTCATAGACTTCTTCTATTGGAACTTCACCTTCTTTATTATATTCATTTGGATATCCACATAATGTCGAAACACTAAAACCAGCACTTACTAACGCTTTTGCTGTGTCATAAGGGAGTGTCGCTGAAGATACATATTCTGGGTAAAAATATTGGCATAAAATAGGACATCTCTCTTTTTTCATCTACATTACTCCCAACTAATCATTTCTCTGTTCGTTCAATAGATTCTTCGAACGAACAAGTCTCATAATCAAATTCCTTACCAGTCCACCTGGCATTTTCTTATCATAAACAAATGACCCAAACACTTTATTAAATGTCTCAGATACCTTAATCCCTAATTTCACAAGTGGATTAAAGACTCTTGTTACTTTAAGATCTTTCCCATGAACTTTCGCAATTAACTGCACCAGCTCAGTAGTATTAACATACTCTTTATTTTGAGGGAAGAAAACCCACTCCACTCTTTATCTATTATAAGTCTTACAAATTCAGACAAGTTGTCTATAAAATCATGCTTCGGTTATTCTCAATCTTTGGAAAAATCGGTACTTTTAAAGCTATCCCAGCAAGTCTAGTATAATTACCTCGACAGTTTTTACCATAAACAATTGGTGGTCTTAATGTCGCAATCTTGAAAGTTTCGTCAGCTAATTCACTCAATAATCTCTCAGCCTCTAATTTAGATTCAGCATATGGTGTCGTTTGATTTTCCTTAGTCTTTTCATCAATAAATTCTGTCTCTATACCATACACACCCATGGTACTCAAAAAATGAATTGCTTAACACCTTCTTCCTTTGCTTTCTTTGCGACTTCAATTGCAAGATCTCTATTTACTCTAAAAATACTTCTCTATGTCATTCTCTTTTACATGAACAATTGCAGCGATATGATAAATTACATCATATGAGCCGAATGATTTTGTCTTTCCATTCATTCCCTCTCATATCAATAGTCTTTAACTGATACTTCTCAGGCCAATTGTTAATCCAATTCTCGAACGATGTACCTATGTAACTGCCCGCTCCTGTTATAAGAATTCTCTTCATAACTATATACCTCTCTGAGCAGAATTTAGATCAACCAAGGACTTATCCACATATTTCTCTTCACCAAATAATACAACACCCACTGTTCTATAGATAATCTTGATATCCAGCCATAAACTATAATGTTCCACATAATAAACATCATGTTTATACCTATCTTGTAGGTCCAAGTGAATATTCCCATTCACCTGAGCAAGTCCAGTCATACCAGGCTTCATATTAAGCCTCTTTGAAATCTCATCATCATACTCTTCAAGTGAAGCGATTCTCTCTGGTCTTGGACCAACAAGACTCATTTCACCTTTCAAAACGTTAAGTACCTGTGGAATCTCATCAATCTTTGTTCTTCTTAAAATTTTACCAATAGAAGTTACTCTGTCATCATCGTTCATAACCTCTTGCCCTTTAATCATTTTTTCAGACCCAGGCTTCATAGTTCTGAATTTATAAACCTTAAAAATCTTTCTGTGTTGTCCTGGCCTATCTTGCAAAAAGAAAAATGGTCCTTCTGAAGTAACTTTAATAAGAATGGCAACGCTAATCCATATAGGTAAAAAATACTATAAGCACTATTAATGAAAGAGTGATATCTATTAACCTTTTAATTTCCTTCTGCATACTAGCCCTCTATTTCATAATCAATTGGTATTAAGTACCCATCGCTTAGTTTTATTTCACCTTCAGTTGGATCAACCTTAGCTGACCAAATCCTAATTATCTTATCTTCATCCTTATAAAAGTTCCTGGATAAGGATGTGTAACTGCTCTAACAAGTTTATCTGCTTGTTCCATTGTCATTGAACTTATTAGTTCTCCATCTTCAGGTTTTCTACATGGCCATTCGGTAGCTTTAGAATCATCTTGCTTTATCAAAATCACTCTGTCATTTACTATATCATCCCAGTATTTTGAAATAATTTCAACATGCATCTCATCAACCTTCTTATAGAGGTCTTTTGCTGTAGTATTCTCATTGATATCAATAACGCCCTGACCTATAATTTCGCCAGTATCTACACATTCATCAAGTTTGAACATGGTAACGCCAGTCTTATCTAGTCCTTTAATGATAGCCCAAGGAATAGCCGCCCTGCCTCTGCCAACAGGTAGGAGTGTTGGATGCATTCCAATACAACCATTAGTCGGCATTTTTTAAAACTTCTTTTCCTGCAATCTGTGACCATCCAATAATGAATAACCAATCGATCTCATGCTTCTTTAAAGCTTCAATAACTACTTGATCGTTAATGTTATTAATCTTAAGTAACGGTATATTCTCTCTTTCAGCCATTTCATCTAGATAGATTCTTCCAGACTTATTCTTAGCCTTTTCATCTTTTAGTGTAATGAGAAGATTTAGTTTACCACCTATTCTATATATTTCTTCAATACAACTTAAACCCAACTGTACACAAGTTGTAAATGCAATATTTTTCTTCATAAGTTTATCCCCTCTTTAATTAAAGTCGAGTTTACCAGAAATTAGAACCCTCTTCTAAATACACTTTCAAAGCTTTCAACATATGCCATACCAGCTTGTCCACCTCGATAAGTGGCCAAGCCTTTTAAAGCTTCATTGCTTCTAGGATGTGGATAGGGTCTCATTACGCCTCTATACATAGAAAGAGCTTCTATCTTCTTATCTACAGCTTTCTCTCCAACCTCGATAAACGTATTTGGATTGAACTGGTTCATTGCTTTATTCAAGGCCCATTCAGTAGCTGAAGACACCTCCATAAAAAGAAGTTCCTTTAGTGGACTTACTTCTGGTCTACGTTGAAAAAGTCTCACTGCAGCTTGACATGCAAGAGACGTATGTAAGTGATCATTATTTAAATCTGATGGGTGATGTGTAAATACAACTTGTGATCTGGTCTCCTCAATTGCTTTTTCTATAAATTGAACTAATTTGAGATGAGGTACTGTATTGAATTCAATATTTGGAAATTCACCTTTTATAACTCTATTAACACCCAATAAACTTAATGAGTTATTTACATCCTCGTGAAGTTCTTCGGTTTCAGGTCTATAATTTCTAGCATTTACTTCTCCAGACATAATACAAACATTAACGTTATGACCTTCTTGTGCTAATTTATACATAGTGGCTCCTGCACCTAAACTTCATCATCCGGATGTGCAACTACTACTAAATAGTTCATATTCCATACCTCATTTCATGTAATGTAATTTCTTATATAAATACAAGTGCTACTGCGCACAGCACCTTAACTACCAAATTCCACAAGAACGAACAGCCCTATTAAGCTGTTCGCAAATATATAAAAGTAATTCATTTAAATTTATCTAATCATTCCTAACTTTTTTTTATTTTATCATGTTCAGGTTGAGCGTATGTTGGCACTAGTACATTGATTATACTCTTGAGCTGGTCTGCATTTTCGCCATTAAGATTAAAACGTAATTTATCCAAATGATCGTCAACCCAATATTTATCAATTTCACTTTGCTTTTTCTATGAATATTTTAGAATGTCTTGTGGCTAAAGCATTTTTTTTATCTAAAATAAGCTCTTCATACAACTTTTCACCCGGCCGCAAACCCGTTAATTCTATTTGTATGTCTACTTCTGGTTCAAACCCACTTAACCGAATCATATTTTCTGCTAAATTCTTAATTTTTACAGGTTCACCCATATCTAGTATGAAAATTTCTCCTTCCAAAGCCAGAGATGATGATTGAATCACCAACTTTGCTGCCTCGGGTATTGTCATAAAGTACCTTACTATATCAGGGTGGGTTAGTGTTACTGGTCCACTTCTGCTATTTGCTTTTGATATAGAATAACATCTGCCATGCTCCTAAACATTCCCAAATCGTACTGCTGAAAGTTTAGTTTGATGAATTCCATTATTTGATTGTACTATTAGCTCGCAGATGCGTTTAGTTGCCCCATAATATTTGTTGGATTAACTGCTTTGTCTGTAGAAATTAACGTAAATCTATCTACCTATATTTTATAGATGCGTCAACAACATTTTTAGTACCAAATACATTGTTTTTAACCGCCTCCATCGGGCTCGTTTCCATTAATGGAACATGTTTATGAGCTGCTGCATGTAGTACAAATGTAGGCCTATTAGTCTTAAATATTTCAAAAATTCGATCTCTATCACGAACCGAAGCGATTAGAACTTTAATGCAGTTATTCGGAAATTCCTCTTCAATTCCAACTCCACTTCATAAACACCATTCTCGTAGATATCTAACATGATAAGTTTACTAGGGTTAAAATGCATTATTTGTCTACAGAGTTCCGATCCAATTGATCCACCAGCACCAGTAACAAGGACTACATTGTCATTAATAATATCGTGTATAGAATCAATTTCTAAATTAACTTCTTCACGGCCTAAAATATCTAAAATATCGACTTCTCTTATTTGACTAATACTAACCTTACCATCCATGAGTTCGTACATACCTGGTAGAATTTCAACTTTAATCTGAAATGGATTACATAGCTCTACTAGTTCTTTTATCACACCCTTCGATACAGAAGGAAGAGCAATTATAATCTCATCTATCTTGTATTTATTGATTGCAACTTCAATTGATTCTCGGCCACCAAAAACAATTACGCCATGAACCTTCTTTTCTTGCTTCATATAATCGTCATCAATCATTACTGAGGGATACATATTTAAATGTGGATTATCGAGCATTTCTTTAACAATCATTGCACCCGCTTGTCCAGCACCAATTATCATAATGTTCTTGCATTTTGTCATTCTTCTTTTTTGCTTGTTCTTTACCATTCTAAAGTAACGATATGCAAAACGCACACCACCTATTAAAATTAAATCTAGCATTAATGAAATTACATATATACTTCTTGGGAGTGTTATACCTTTTATCATTATAAAACTCATGGTCATTGCCGTTGCAAATACAACAGCTTTGATGACTTTAGCGAGTTCATCTATACTTGCGTGTCGCCAAAGACTTGAATACATGCCAAAAATGTAAAGTATAAAAACTTTGATAACAATTAAAAATACCATTACCTGACTTAAACGATCTAAAAACTTAACTACATCTGGTGAAGTAAGTAAAGTCATATCAAATCTAATATAAAAAAGCAAATGTAATAAGCCGCGTAAATTGCAAAAATATCTATACAAACTAAAAATGTTTGTCGTATTGTTTAACCATGATTCCACACTCCACTATATATCACTAATCATCATTTTCATTTCCTAAATTCAAATATACAATCAAGAAGATTTCTTATTCATTTACTTTGCATCAGTACATTCCAGTACTTGGTTTTTTTTAAGGTTCAACAAAATGCCAACCATTATAATGTAAATTGGTGTTACATAAACAACCGTATCATTAAGGAGACTTACAAAAACAAAACCTATCACAGCTCCTTGTAGGCCAAAGCACATCATGTTCGTAGTCTTTATACTTTCGCCCTGTCTTGCCTTTCCAATCAATGCCATCCCCACTATCCATGTACATATCAGTAATGCAATAAATCCATGGCTCACCCAAAACTGCAGGTATGCGTTATGTGGTTTATCTACAAGCAAGTAAGGATTAATTCCACTATTAAATTTGCCTCCAATATCATCTTGTGGAAAAATTAATGGAAATATATCTGAACCCGAACCTATTAGCATGTTTTGTGTAAGTATAGGAAAAGTACGGTTCCAAATATAACCACGAAATGATCCAATACGCTCGTCTTTAAACAACTGGAATAACATAACTGGCTCTAAAGAATCCTGTAAAAACCCTGCACTATTAACATAGTATAGATCCTCATTGTTGTACGCAAATTTAAATCCCATTTTACAAAAAGTAATCTCCCAAAACTCACCTTTTTTTTTCTATGTTTGCATCCAATAAGTTCATAGGGTATCCTTCAAACCTAATTTCACCGTCATTTTGCGTTATACCCAATTCCTGATTCTGAAGGTAGAAAACCAACTCACTACTTTTCTCTAATTTTAGTTTCTATAGAGTTTTTATTTTCATCAAGAACATTCATAATCAACACGTTGTCACGCAATGTTATCTCTTCAAAATGAACCTGCTGATTATATTCCAATACATCTTCTCTTGTATATACCAGACCCATTATTATAGTTAAGCTTACAAGAAGTAAAAGAACACCTTTTTTACTTGTTTTTTATACGCATATATTAAAAAATACTTATTGAAAAATATAATACTAACTAGCAGCATAACCCAAAAACGTTTTTCGAAGATGTCAATGAAACCATATTAAGGCTATTTGTAGCGATAATAGTAAAAAACAAACATCCAGTACCTACAACTAAATCCTTTTTTTTGAATTTAGCATCGCTTTTTAAAAAACTTAAGGCTGCATAGGTAAAACCAAATACAGTAGCAACAACACCTGCTTCTGAAATTGATACGGTTAAAAACCATGAATTTAACCCTAATCCTATGAGAAGCAAAAATTTAATCAGACTCTTCTTTTCTGAAATATACAAACTTAATAAAATGGGTATAGAGAGTGCGGCAAAACTTCCAACATAATTGGGATTTCCAAGTGTTCCATATGCAAACTTGTATGTTGTATAAAAAAAATTCGTCTGACATGGATTGATATTTAAGTGGTATTATCAATTTGAGTATCATAGAGTTATTAAGTACATTAATTCCTAAGTTTTGCATAATTCCAACAATCGATATTAAACACGAACTCAATACAAATAAATCTAATACTATACGCAACTTTTTTCTGTGATATCTAGTGAGTAAGCAATCAAAAACAGCATCAAGTATGCTATCCAGACATAATAACCTTCAAAATGGTCTACTGCACCACGCCAAGCAACAGTTTTATCCTCTGAAAAGAGATATGAAGATGTAATTAAAAACGAATAAAACTCCTACTGCAGCATGATATCTATTAAAACAATGTACTTCTTTTGATTAACACGTTGATTACTAAATTAACAAAGCAATTGATGTTATTATAAAAAGTAGAATCCCCCTAGTATACGAAAACAAATCATTAATTGCATCTTTTCCATACAAAATGAACTCATTATGCTTGTGTTTACAAAGCCATTCTAAGAAACAGTGGATAAATACATAATACAAAATAATAACAACGTAACTAAGATCATAATCTTTATTTTTAATTTTTCTAATAAGGTCCATAGCACTCTCCCAATAACTATACATACTTACTAATTATATCATAAAATTATAAACACACCATGAAAAAGCAAGGATACACTACTTTGTACCTTGCTCATTTGTCTTAATTAGCAAACCATGGCTTCTCATGTAACCTTACAGTTTGTAAATAGATTACCATATTTCTCTCCATTCGATAATGCTTATCAATTACAAAGATTAGTTAACTTATAAGTCTTCTTTCACACTATAAATACAACAAATAAAACTTAATCCCCCATTTGAGTAATAGCAATATATTTATGATTGTATAAATTGTGCATTCATACAAATCATTTTATATAAGTATGCTTTTGCCACTAAAAAGCAAGGAGCCTTTACTAAAGATTCCTTGCTCTTAATTGTACTATTGTGCTATCCAAGGTTTTTCAAATTGTCTTATTGTTTGTAAATATGTTGTAATATTTTTAAGTTTTATTATTTTCTGCTGCTTTAGACCAAGTTATGCACTTTTTACTTGCAGTTCAGTTGCTAATTCTACAACTTCCGGCCTTGTATAGAGTATACCTAAGCCACCCACACACAACACATACTTACAACTATGAGAGTGATTTTTTTCTTACTTATCAAAATTGACTGCGATAGTCCTAATACAATAGCAAGCAACACACTTCCAATTGTCATGGCACAAAAAGTTTTTGAGGTTGTATACGTAAATACATTCAGTTTATTAAATAAGAATATACCAGAAAAAAACACTGCGAATCCTAAAATGATACCATGATACTTCTCTCTTTCCTTAAGTTTAAATATTGTAACACTAGTTAAAACAACTCCAAACACAGCTGCTGTTATGCCAGCCTCAGAAAAAGAAACAGTCAAAAACCACACATTTAATAAAAATGCTGCTAACAAAACATATTTCCTACGTTTCATAGTTTCTGAAATGTACAAACTAAATATAAATCGGCAATGTCAAAGAAGTATAACTACCAACATAATTCGGATTACCAAGAGTAGAATATGCAAACTTGTATTGAAGATAAAAAAAACTCATCTGACATTGATAAATACTTTTGATGGTACTATGAAATTTTGTAGTAAAGAATTATCTAAAATATTGATCCCCCATATTCTGGAGTATCCCTATGATAGATATCAAACATGAAGATCCTACAAAAAGAGTAAGATCTGTCTTAATCGATTTTGCTTTAACTTTGTCTCTAAAGCTATCAGAAAGAGCATTATATATGCTATCAATACATAGTATCCTTCATAACGATCAATTCCACCCATCCATGCAACTTCTCTAAAATCAGAGAAAGCATACGAAGCAGTAAATTGGATAAAGAGAGCACTCAATCCTACTAATCGAATATTCCACTTATATTTTTCTTTGCTAATTAATTTATTAAGCAGCAAATTCACAAAACCCGCACTTACAATTATGATAAGTACAATTCCTCTTATATACGAAAATGAATCATTCACAACTTCCTTACCATATATAAAAAGTTCATTTGAAGATGTAGGTACGAATGTCATTCTTACAATCAACGGATAAATACACAGTACAAACAAAACGATCCACAGATTTAAATTATATTTAACCTTAATAGTATTTAACTTTTTACTCATTCTACACCTCTTATACTTATAAAATCATTTTTTCAATTTCGAGTATTATAATTCCCACCATATACTCATACATGTAAATTATTTTACCATAAGAAAAGCAAGGATGCTCGTCAAAACATTCCTTGCTCACTGTTGATTATTGAGTTAACCAAGGTTTCTCATATAACCTTATTGTAGATTTATAAGTTGCAATATTATCCAACACGTTCATCTCAGCACTTTCCAGTGCCAGTTCTGCACTTTTAAGCTGCAATTCTGTTATTAAACCAACTTCATAATTAGACTTTGCTAAGTTAAGATTATTCTTTGCATCTTCTACTGCTAATAGAAGTTTATTCTGATTTTCTTCCAATGTTAAAATTGAATTATAAGCTGTTCTCAAACCTTCTTCAAGGGCTTTTTTTTGCTTGTTCTAAATTAATTCTTGCAAGGGTTACATCTATTTCCTCTGCATCGTAAGGTGTCCCACCGGCATTAAATACATAGAATCGTACGCCAGTCTTTGCTAAATCGATTTGCTTCTCTAGATTCAAAATTGATGGACTCTTATTAATTGCCCAACGGATATGAGCTTCTAAATCATCTTCTACGTATTCTTCAAACCGAAGATCATTAGAAACATTTACGCGTGTTGTAGATTCATAACCAACCATTTCATTTAAGTCGATCCATTTACTGTCTAAAGTTAACACTTGCATATCCAAATTATTTTGAGTATCCTGATATTCTATCTTAGCTGTTTCATACTCTAAATCACTTATTAAACCAAGTTCATTTTTAAGCTTATTCTGTTCAACAGTAACCTTTGCTACTTCAAGGCTTTCTTCTAATAAAGCAAGACGCTCCGTTTCAGTATGAACACTTTCAATTACTGAAAGTAAATCGTGATAAATCTGCTCTTTAGTACTTTCTACTGTTATTTCAGCCATTTCTAAACCAATACCTTGTGAATAATAGTTTTGAAAAGCTGCTAATCTTGTAGCATCTTGCGTCCCGTTACCTGTCCCTGAAGGGGATGAACTTAAATCGTCTTGGGCTTCTTCTTGTGTGATTTCATAACGTTCTACGTTTTTTTCTGCGGTTTTTAAAGACTCGCTGTTTTCCAATGCCAAGATATAAAGTTCGTCAATCGTTTTACCTACTCCTATGTTGGCCTGACCAACACTCGATATTTCATACGCAACATCACTTTTAGCCAATTCTAAACCAAACACATCTACAACTGCATTTAGGGGAATATACGTTGCTCCATTATTAATATAAGCTGGTGATGTCATATTCACCGTCTTCTTATATTTTGTAGTAACTAGATTTGACCCAACTTTAAAATAATAAGTTTCATCTTCATTAGTTACCGATATAGCACTTTGCTCACTATCCCATTCAACTGTCATATTGAGAGCTTCTGCCACTTCACGTAGGGAAACATCGACACTCATTTCCGTCGCTATTAAAGCATTTTTTAGTTCCAAGTCCTCACCATCAATATTTAATTTGTTTACTGAGACTGCAAGTATTTACCGTTAACAATGTAAAGTATTAACGATGTTATTAAAAATATTCTTTTCATCTTCC
>LQAH01000335.1_pt1 | contig 11615 bp, 18 predicted proteins | sample 1535791 | NCBI WGS metagenome assembly LQAH01 (sample SAMN04331585, study PRJNA305678) | bioreactor metagenome | isolation source: bioreactor_4 inoculated with Wadden Sea sediment 2nd replicate of a... | place: Germany:Bremen
TTTACGAACGAAAACAAAACAGCATAAAAAAAGACCTTTAACACAATCGTTTTATCGATTATAGGTAAAGGGCTTTTAACATCATTTATTTAAGTATTCGTTCTATGGTTGCACCACCTATGACTTCATCTTCTCCAATATAAAATACAGCAGTTTGTCCTGGTGCAATCGCGCGTTCTTTCTTATTAAAAACTACCATAATATGTCCATCACGCATTGGAACAAGTGAAGCTTCTAGAAACAGTCCCCATTGACACACTTTAACACGAACACTTATGGGTTCTTTTAGAGTCTCAAAAAGAGTGAAGTTACAATCATGTGCAATAAATCCAGTAGCATATGTATCAGCATCACTACCTAAGACAATTTGATTTTTTTCTTGATTAATCTCAACAACAAATTTGGGTGGATCAAAATGAACACCTAAATTTCTTTTTGTCCTATCGTATAATAGATGAGTCCTTTATGTTTACCTAAAACAGTTCCCTCTCCGTCAACAAAGTCACCTTCTTTAACGTCATCAGGATACTTGTTTCGCAAATATTCTTTATGATCCCCTTGTATAAAGCAAATACCTACACTGTCTTTTCTCTCAGCAATTTCTGTAAGTACATTTAAAGCAATCTTACGAACCTCTGATTTATCTTCGTAACTCCCTAAAGGTAACATCAAATATTTTAACTGGTCTTGTTTAAGACCATTTAAAACATAGGCTTGGTCCTTGCGGTCTGAAACACCTCTGTAAATACGATAAATGTTTGAGCTTTTATCAAATTCTACATTAGCATAATGACCCGTTGCTAGATAATATGCACCGTGTTTATGAGCTCTATTGATCAATTCGCCGTATTTCACGTGTTTATTACACATGACACACGGGTTGGGTGTAACCCCTTCTAAATATGACTTTTCAAAATAGGAGCGTACCTTTTCATCAAATAAAGCCCGCATGTCTTCCACATAATGAGCTATGCCAAGTTGGTCTGCAACTCTCTTAGCATCTTCAATAAAAGGTGGTTGATAGGGTTTACCGTCTACATCTGTATAATCAAATAGATACATTGTTATGCCAATGACATCGTATCCTTGTTTTTTTAATAGATAAGCTGTAGCAGCACTGTCTACACCGCCACTCAAACCTACAGCTACTTTGTTTTTATCAAGTCCCATTGTCTCACCTGTCTATCGTACTTTTACCCGAATTATATATGGAAACGTCAATAAATGTTCAAACCATTTGGCCTTGCTTTGTTGTAAAATTTTATTGCTGTACTTGGGGTACCTGCAAAGAAATTCACTTTGCTACGGTTAGTACATTGATAAAATTTTATGACAAAGCAAACCGAAGAGTTTAGAAAATTTACGATGTTTATCGTGAATAATTCGGGTTTTAGTCTAACAGTACGATTTTACAGAAGTAAAAGACAATGGTCAAGGTTTAATTCCGTAAGCTATGGATTGGAGCGGGTATTCTTCCTCCCCTATTTATAAAGAGGCTACTTCCAAAAGGATTAACTGCCATAATAGGGGCTTCGCCTAATAAACCTCCAAAAGTAACTTCTTCACCAACACCTTTTCCTTCTACCGGAATAATTCGTACAGCTGTTGTCTTGGTATTAATCATGCCAATAGCTGCTTCGTCAGCAATAATGGCTGAAATGGTTTCTGCCGATGTATCACCAGGTACTGCTATCATATCTAAACCTACAGAACATACACATGTCATAGCTTCCAGTTTATCTAGGGACAACGCTCCTTTCCTTACGGCTTCAATCATTCCTTCATCTTCACTTACAGGAATAAAAGCTCCACTTAATCCACCAACATGAGAAGAGGCCATTGCTCCACCTTTTTACAGCGTCATTTAATAAGGCCAATGCTGCTGTTGTTCCGTGGGTTCCACACACCTCTAGCCCCATCTCTTCTAGAATACGTGCAACACTGTCACCCACTTCTGGCGTTGGTGCTAAAGATAAATCTACAATACCGTATGGTACCCCTAATCTGGCTGCTGCTTCTTTTGCAACTAGTTCACCAACACGTGTTATTTTAAAAGCCGCTTTCTTAATCGTATCAGCCACATCGTCAAAAGGAAGACCTTGTACTTTTTCAAGAGCCGCTTTTACAACACCTGGGCCGCTAATACCAACATTAATAGCAACGTCCGCTTCACCCACTCCATGAAAAGCTCCTGCCATAAATGGATTATCTTCAACAGCATTTGAGAAAACAACCAATTTTGCGCACCCTATGCTGTTTGTGTCCGCGGTTAAATGTGCAATTTCCTTAATAATTTGACCCATCTCTTTAATGGCATCCATGTTCATACCAGCTTGGTAGATGCTACATTAACAGATGAACATACAATATCGGTGGTCGAAAGCGCTAGTGGAAGCGACTTAATCAGACGGGTATCACCTTTAGTAAAACCTTTTTGAACAAGGGCTGAATAACCACCAATAAAGTTGACGCCAACTTCTTTTGCTGCTTTATCTAATACCTGAGCAAATTTAAAGGTCTCATCACTTTCTGTTGCACCAGCCAAAAGAGCTATAGGCGTTACAGAAATACGTTTATGAATAATTGGAATCCCGTATTCTGATTCGATTCCTTCTACAACTTCAATTAAGTTCTTAGCCTTTTCCGTAATTTTCTTATATACTTTCTCAACCGAACGCTCTATGTCAGAATCAATACAATCCATTAGAGATATGCCCATTGTAACTGTCCGAATGTCTAATTTATTATCTTGAAACATTTGTAATGTCTCTTGAATGTTGTTCATGCTTAACATTTAATGTCCTCCTACACCTGGTGCATAGCAGTAAATACATCTGCCCTCTGTACCTTAATTGAAAGTTCTAACTTTTCTCCGCACTCTGTCATTATTCTTTGTAATGCTTCAAAAGAACCATTCATTTGATTCAAATCTACGAGCATTGTCATTGTAAATACACCTTGCATAATGGTTTGATTAATATCATCAATATTTACATGTGCCACCTTTAGTGCCATAGCCACATCTGCAATGATACCTATACGATCTTTACCAACAACATTAATTACAGCTTTCATTCCTATTCCTCCACTTCTCTCCATTAATTTCTCTATCTAGATGTTTGTTTCAGTGTAAACTCAAAAACAAAAAAGAGACTACATTTTATTAAAATAGTCTCTGGATCACATTATTAACGACATTATAGCAATAGTTATAATGATTAATAAACTTCTTGCGTATATATGAGAAGTCATGTGTCCCCTGTCCTTTTACCTGAGAGTTTCACTGCAATTGCAGCTTTCCCCTTCGGTGCTCAAACGAGTCTCTCCAGAGGTCCGTCCAGTAACGGTCGATAACATATCTTCCACTACCTTCACCCGGCGCTATGTCCTTATCTTTATAAGAGAATTTAAGCTATTCTAGCATGGTCCAAATAGAATAGCAAGAAAAAAGCAACTCACTTTAATTAAGTCAAGTGAGTTGCTTTGTAAGACTCTGTTTAATGTTAAAAGATTAATGATCAATGTTCAGGGTAAATCTTTTCAATCTTGGTTCTAAGACCTTTCGTTCAACTTCAAACTATTAACTTTTAACAATGTTTTTAGTATTTCCCAAATTCCATTTCGTCTAAACTAATATTTATAGCCTGATTGTTGATTTTTATAGGCATTTGAGGAGAAGCTTGCTTCTTTGCTGATGTGCTATTATAATGTTCTACCACATGACTAGCAGACTTAGCTCTTTTTAGATTGAAACCACTCACAAGATCTCTTAGTACTTCTGCTTGAGCAGACATTTCTTCACTTGACGCAGCACTCTCCTCAGATATAGCAGCACTATGTTGCGTCACATCTGTTACTTGATTAATACCTACATTTATTTCTGCTAATGCTTCTGCTTGATCATTAGATGCGTCAGCAATTTGTTTCAATTAATTCTCCAGTTTCATGAATACCTTTAACAATACTGTCTAAGGCTGTGAAGTATCCTTAGCTATAGCTGTACCATTGCACTTTTTGAATCGAATCTTCAATCATTTCAGTTGTTTGTTTAGCGGCCCCTGCACTACGTGCTGCAAGTTCTAACTTCTTCTGCTACAACTGCAAACCCCTTTCCATGTTGTCCTGCACGTGCCGCTTCAACGGCTGCATTAAGTGCAAGAATATTTGTTTGGAAAGCTATTTCGTCAATGACTTTAATAATGCTTGATATGTTAGCAGACGACTCATTGATATCATTCATGGCACCTAACATGTTTTTCATTTGAGCATTTCCTTCTTGTGCTTTTTTACTAATTGAACCCGACAAATGATTTACTTTGGATGCATTGCTGGCGTTGGTTTTCGTCTGTGCTGCAACCTGGTTAATGGAACTTGTAATTTGCTCAATGGAACTCGACTGTTCAGTTGTACCCTGCGATAAAGATTGTGAGGTTTCTGAAACTTGAGAAGCACCTGCCGCAACTTGTACTGATGATTCTGAAATGTCATGTAGCATAGCATTAAAGGACTCTACAATATGGTTTATAGACGTCTTCATATCAACAAAGTCACCTTTGTATTCTCGAACTATACCTACATCCATGTTTTGGTTGGCCATGTTGGTTAACACTTCTGAGGACTCGCTGATATACGATCGAATGGAATCCACCATATCATTAAGACTCGAATAGATGTTTTTAAAATTACGATAATTAACTCTGTATCTTTATCAGTTCTGCAACTGCATCAGATACATGTAGTTTTCCATTTGCAAGTTCATGTAATTCTCAATTAATTTTTCTACTTCTGCTTCTTGGTAATAGATTGTTTTTCTTGAATCCGAGCTGCATTTTTAATAGACGTTTTGATCTACAATAAACTCAATAGCGCCTAAAACTTTCCCCGTTTCATTCTGAATCGGGGCACTCTCGAAAACAAAATCATAAGACCCTTTTTTTAAGTTCAGATTGTCCTTTCACTGCTAATTTGCGTTTGCTGATTCATAGCTCTGTTACATGCACATTTTTTCTGTTCCACAAATATCTGAATTAAATAATTCGTAACACTTCATGTCTTTTATCTGATCTTGGGTCGTTTGTAAATTACTCAAGCCCGCCTTATTCATATATAACACATTATAATCAGTATCTATGGTCATAATCGTAGTTGGTGCATTTTGTAAATTACTTTCTAGAGTTGTCGCTATAAGGTTTACATTCTCTAAAATATCCTTCCAGCACCCTGCAAATAACCCACTATCTAATTGCGCTTTTAATTGTCCTGATTCTATTTCGTGTGCCATATCAACAGCTTGTTCATTAAATTTTAAGATATGTTGTTTTACTGCATTCAAGTTTTTCACAACAGAATCATTCTCAGACTTTGGCTCTAGCTCAAATCCTAAATTACCATCAGTCAAATTCCCCAGTGCTGTAGCCTGTTCTTTCATATTCTCAATCATTTTGATAAAGGATTGACCAAGTGCACCTATTTCATCTTTGGTGTTCACCTCAATTACAACACCGGTATCACCTAAAGCTAATTTTTCGGCCGCATTTTTTCATTCTGTTAATTGGTGTGGTTATTATTTTAGCTAAAAAGAGACCAGCGCTTAATGATATCAATAATACAGCTCCTACAATGGCGAGTATTCCAAACTTGGTTTGATCTGCTTTGGCATTAGTGATGTCTATGATCTCTACATGAATATCAGCAATCAACGGCTCAAGTTGATGAATTTGCTCTCGATAACTACCCATTAAACCTAAACTACTATCAAATCCTATGGTTTCATCAGCCTTAACTACTGAGTCAAAACTATCTTGATAAGAAGTCATCAAGTCTGTTAAGGTCCTCTTCTTATTAGCACTTAAAGTTGAACTATTGGTTTGCTTTTTAAAAGTTGCAATAATACCATGTAGTTTTTCTTGATATGCAGTGTCTTTTCTTAAAAAATAATCTTTTTCTGCACGTCTTGCTTGTAACATGGTAATGGTTAAAGACTGGATATTACTTTCGCTTTTCAATGCTTCCTCTACATTATGTACTGCATTTCTCAAGTCTCCAACCAAACCAAAATTTTTGAATCCTTTTTCTTTGGTCTTCTCAACAACAGCTAAAAAGTCTGTTTGGTAACCATAGGCATAGTTTTCTATTTGATTCAATTTCTCTATGCTGTCAGGCTTATCCTTAATATCATCGTGGCTTTTAATCGTATTAATAGACCCTATGAGCAATTTGAATTCTGAATCAAATTTTGTTAAATACTTGCTTTCTCCAGTTTCAAAAAACTCCAAATTGCTAACATCTCTAATTAAAAAGTTCTTTTCGTGTTTCCTTAATTCCAACATGTGTTCCGATAGTAATTCATTTTCTATGACCAAAGGTATTTGCTCAGACACCATATTGTCTAAGGACGAATAAGCCATAACACCCAATGCAATTATGAAAATGAGAACACCTGCAAATACAGACAAAATCTTTAACCGAACACTTAAATTCATATACCCATTCATCATATCCCTCCCAAATGTAAGTACTTTATCTCTTATCCTATGAAAGTAGATACCACATTTTGGAACAAAGTTAACATAGAATTAACATTTCTCTTAGTTTTGTTAAAGTCTAACAACTTTACATTATTCTTTTGCTTACGAAAATATTAAGAGGGGTAAATATGATTTGATTGAAACTTATATACCAAAAGATATAGTCAAAGGGGGATTTATATGAATCAACAAAAATTTGAAAAGAAAAATTGGCATTGTTCTTATTCTGTCATTGTTTATTTAATTTAATACCAGCCTACGGGGCTACGTATGTTCCTAAACGAACAGATGTAGGAGACATTTATAAATGGGACCTGACAGAATTTTATACGTCGACTGATGGGTTCTATAAAGATATGGCGCACATAGAAGATGTTTTAATTCCCAAATATGAATCCTTTATAGGGACGCTCAATACAGCAGACCAATTATTGGCCTATTATGCGCTCGATGAAGAAGTTAGTAGAATGCTTTTCAAAGGCTATGTGTATGCTAATCTTATGCTAGATTTAGACCAAACAATGAAGTTGCAGATCAAATGGCAGCTAAGGCAAATCAAGTTTATACACTCATATTAAGCGCTACTTCATTTGCGACACCAGAACTCTTAGCATTACCTGATGAAGATTTACAAACACTAAAAAATGATCCTACACTAGCTGCTTTTAAACATGGATTTGAGAAACTTTTATCTCAAAAACAACATGTCTTAAGTGCTGAAGAAGAAGCTCTTTTATCTTTAGCATCAGAATTTTCTAGTACACCAAAAAATATTTATGATAAAGTTACACTTTCAGATTTTCAAAAGCCTATCATCAAAGACAAAGAAGGCAATGATCTAGAAGTCACCGGTGGTAATTTTTACGTCATTATGAATGATTCGGATCGTGATTTTAGAATGCGTGCTTACCTAGGTCGATTAGGATCTTATGGTCAAGTTAATCAGACTTTAAGTGCTGTTTATATCAGTAAAATAAAGAGCAATCAGTTTTTTCTAAGGCACGTAAATATCCATCTTCTTTGGAAGCATCCTTAGAAGCTGAGTTTGTTTCTAAATCTATTTACGATAATTTGGTCCAGTCAGTTAATAATAATCTGGGACAATTACATAGGTACTACGAAATCCGTAAGAAAGCTCTTGGTTATGACACTTTTTACGGTTACGATACCTATGTACCACTCATTAAAGACTACAATGTTACAATGACTTATGAGGAAGCTCAAATTTTACTCTCTAATGCTTTAGCTCCACTTGGAGACACATACATTAAAGACTTGGAAAAAGGTTTTAATAACCGCTGGATCGACGTCTATGAAGATGATTCAAAGTATACTGGGGCATATTCTTGGGGAACATATGATTCTCATCCTTACGTGTTAATGAATTATGACAATACACTGGATTCAGCCCTTACCCTTGCACATGAAATGGGTCATGCTCTCAACTCTTATTATTCAGACAAAGCGCAGCCTTATCAAAGTGCAGATTACCCAATATTTACAGCAGAAGTAGCCTCTACAATGAATGAACTCTTTGTTACTGACTACCTAATAGAACGTGCCAGTTCTGACCAAGAGAAACTTTATTTAATTAACAAACAGGTTGAGAATATTAGAGGCACCGTATTTGTACAAGTTATGTTTGCAGAATTTGAACAAAGAACACACGCCCTATTAGAAAGTGGTCAACCATTGTCAGCAGAAGTGCTCAATAACTTATGGTTAGAAGTTATCCAAAAATACTTTGGTCCTGGCTATAACGTCCTTGATGAACAAAAATATGATTGGGCAAGAATCCCTCATTTCTATTACAATTTCTATGTTTACAAATATGCAACTTCTATGTCGGCAGCATTTTCTTTGTTCAATCAAATTAAAGCTGAAAAAGAAGGCAGTGTAGAAGCGTACTTAGAATTTTTAAGCGCAGGTGGCTCAGACTACCCAGTAGACATACTAAAAAAAGCAGGCGTTGATATGAACTCATCTGAACCTGTAGATGGTATTTTAGCCTATTTTGGTACCCTATTAACACAAATGGAAGAGCTTTTAGACAAAACATCTACTGGCATGACCTCAAGTAATACACATACAGTTATTGCAGGTGATGTTTTATGGAAAATAGCATCACAGTACAATGTTAGCCTAGAAGAACTTATGAGCATTAATAAACTTCAAGACAAAGACTTAATAACAATTGGTCAAAAGCTTATTATTCCAGCTAATTAACCCACATCAAAACACCCTCAATCATTAAGGGTGTTTTATTTTTTAATGTATAATAAGTATGAAAGGTGGGATCCACATTGATCACCCGAATACAAAATGCATCTTTACAAACCAAAATACTCATGCTTCTTATTACCATGTCGACTTTTTTAAGCTTTACGCTTGGCATAATCTTTTACCAAAACACTGCAGAAAACGCACTTCAAAATAAAGAACGTGAAATGATGACACTTTCTTCTTTAACAGCTAATAAGATAGAACGTTTTCTTTTTGAGCGTTCTGCAGATATTAAGGTGTTAGCCGCTTCTCAAATTTTTTGTTATGGAAGAAGTTTCGACACAAACACAGCTCAGTTATTTACAAAATGTGATTCGTGCATACAAAACCTATGACACTGTTTTTGTTATGAATACCGACGGACAGATTCAGCTCTTGTCTGGTATACGTCCAAATGAAAATGAGTTAGACTTCATTCGTAAACATGGCTTATCGGAACAAGCTTATATTTCCGATATACAGGTTCACGATGATGCATTTTTTCATTTACTTTACAGAACCTTTAAGGAATCAGGAAAATGAACTTGTTGGGGTTGTTGGTTGAAAAAATGAACTTTGATTTCGATTTTAGAGATTATTGAAGATATTACATTAGGCGAGACTGGCTATGCCTCTATTAGAAACTTGAATACACTGAGTCCTTGGAAGAAGAAGTTGGGATCCATCAACATCAAGAAGGTAAATTCAGATATATGTCTGCAACACATCCTCTCAAAAAATACCCGTCTCAAGAGGACCAATGGGTTGTTGATCTTATTCAAAATGAAGACGAAGCCCTTATTGTAAAAAAAGATATTGAACGATATTTTATATATGTTGTTATCGGCTTCCTTTTATTCTTTTACATTCTCTCCATCATCATTCTAGGAACATTACACAACCTATTCGCTCTTTAATGGTTAAAACAAATGCCATTATGGAGAATAATCAAAAATTTGCTTCCGATGTTATTGTGAGTGACGAAGTTAAAACCTTAACAACATCTTTCGATTTACTCTTAGATGAGTTGCAGTTTATGATGCAACAGGTTCTTGAAAAAACAGGTGAAGCTGCCCATATTGAACATGTACGAAACAGTATCGATAAATTATTTGAGCATATTCCAAATGGCATTATTACAACGGACCAGTCAGGTCATATTACCTTTGTTAATGACTATGCCCACGAAATATTAGAATCTAAAAACTTAGTACTTTTAGGTTCTTCTATACGCCATAATGACATCCCTTATTTAAGTCCTCTCTTTAACCTTATATCTGCCGCTTATGATCAAGGAGAGAATATTCAAGAGGAGGTGTGTCATATCCACCTGCCAAAGGGAAAAGCATTCCACTTGTTTTTCTACTTTAAGTCAGTTGGACAGACACGACAATTTAATTGGTATTACCATTATCATTAACCATTTAGATGCTAAGCAAAACTTTGAAGAAAGCATTTTGAGAGCTAAGAAACTATCTGAACTTGGGGAACTGGCTGCTGGTGTAGCCCATGAAATTCGTAATCCGCTAGCATCTATTAGAGGTTATGCTCAAATTGCATTACGTGAAATGAACGTTGACGATCAAGCGGCATCAGATATTGCTATTATATTAATGGAAGTAGATCGACTTGATAAAATAATAGAACGATTTATGACCTTTGCGCGTCCAGACAAACCATCCTTTGGTGTCTACCATAATGAACAATATAATCGAAGACACCATCAGACTCATTGACAAAGATCACCAAACCAAAGGAATTAATATTCGTTACCGTTATACAAAGAACGACCTTGTACGTGTCGACTATGAACAAATGAAGCAAGTTTTAATCAATTTAATACTAAATGCTGTTCAAGCTATGCCCTATGGTGGTAAACTTGAACTTGTAACCATACTAAGTGAAAAAAGTGGTACCATGGAAATTCATGTTGTTGATGAAGGTGAAGGCATTGAGGAAGACATATTAGATAATATTTTTAAGCCTTTCTTTACAACCCGTGAAAAAGGTTCTGGTCTCGGTTTATCCATTTGTTCGCGTATTATTGAGAACCACAATGGCATTATGAAAATAAACAGTACACCCAAGGTTGGGACTCAGATTATTATTAAACTCCCTTTAGAAGAGCGATCATAAGCGAAGGTGCATATTATGAAGAAGCAAACATTACTCGTTGTAGAAGATGAACTCCACTTACTTAATTTACTTGAGCGTTATTTTATTAGCTGAAGGTTATCATGTATTGCGCGCTACCAATGGAAACAAGCTTGTAAGGTGTTAGAAAAACATATTGTAGATATTGTTTTAACAGACATACGCATGCCTGAAATGGATGGTATGGAATTATTAAAACATGTTAAAAAATGGATCCAACCATTGAAGTTTTAGTAATGACTGCTTTCGCTACAATAGATACAGCTATTGAGGCCCTTAAAATAGGTGCCAGAGATTATATACGAAAACCCTTTGATATTGAAGATGTGGTTGAGGCGATTCGTAAAACGATTCTTATTTTAGATAATTCTCATTCAGGGAATGAAGGTCACAAAAGTGTGTCAGATATCCTTGTTTCCAATAGTCAACCTATGCAAGATTTAACACGTATGATAAAAAAAGTTTCCTCCAGTATTGCAACGGTCTATATTCAAGGAGAAACAGGTGTTGGTAAAGAACTCGTTGCACGGTCTATACATGAACATAGCAAGCGAAGCGACCAACCATTTATAAAAGTAAACTGCTCCGCCCTACCAGAAACCTTATTAGAAAGTGAACTCTTTGGATATGAGAAAGGTGCTTTACAGTGCATTTGCTAAAAACTTCGGTCGA
>LQAH01000336.1_pt1 | contig 11611 bp, 18 predicted proteins | sample 1535791 | NCBI WGS metagenome assembly LQAH01 (sample SAMN04331585, study PRJNA305678) | bioreactor metagenome | isolation source: bioreactor_4 inoculated with Wadden Sea sediment 2nd replicate of a... | place: Germany:Bremen
AAATCTGGTAATTATAGCGTCGAGGCTACACCTGTTCCCATCCCGAACACAGAAGTTAAGCTCTTCAGCGCCGATGATACTTGGGGGCAGCCCCCTGGGAAAGTAGGACGTTGCCGGTTTGCAAAACTCAATCTTAGGATTGAGTTTTTGTTATATACAGATAATCAAATAGGTGCTGAAGAGCGCTGATACTTGAAATAGAGGTTTGACGGATGTCAAACTACATAACTTGGGGGGCAGTAAAACTACTTCTCCGAAGGAAAGTAGTGTCCATAATGTTACTCGCGTTAGCGAGATTTCAATCCCTGGGAAAGTATTAAGACAACCCTTGTTTGATTAAAACTCATTCTTTTGAATGAGTTTTTTACTTTTTTGTATATAGAATGAGTTACTTATACACAAACTGTGGCCAAAAATGTTGAGAAACTTCATATTGAAATGAGTTATCCACAAAATACTCCACTTATACTGTTTCAAAAAGACACATCACTTGACAAATACTATGATTAGACTTACAATATAAGTAATTAGACGTTTATCTAAATATCTAAATAAGGGAATGATGTTATGAACGATTCTTTTAAAGCTCTTTCGGATCCAACTCGAAGACACATTTTAGAACTATTAATGGAAAAAGATTTAACTGCTGGAGATATTGCTGATCAATTTGATATGAGTAAACCTTCTATAAGCCACCATCTAAGCATTTTTAAAAAAATGCGGAATTAGTACTGTGGGAAAAGAAGGGGCAGCAAATTATATACTCATTAAATACAACTGTACTTCAAGATATTATGAAATGGTTTTTTGACGTAACCAAACGAGGTGATGAAAATGAAGTTGAATAAGTGGATTGTTTTACTTTGCTTGTTATCGGTAGTAATGACATTGTTACTCTTTAATCAGTTACCAGAACAAGTACCAAGACATTGGAATATACATGGTGAAGTAGATGCCTATTCAGGTAAGGTTGGCGTATTATTCACGGCTTTATTACCATTAGGACTTTACTTATTAATGATATTTTGCCCAAAATTGATCCTAAAAGAAAATCATACACGAAGCATGTTAAAGCTTATCTAATGACACAGTATGTTATCGTTATATTTATGCTAATTATTCATTGGTCTACTATTGGATTTGCAATGGGTTACCCCATTAATATAAGTAAAGTAGTTCTTATAGGTATTGGCATAATGTTTATTATTATTGGTAATTACATGACACAGATAAGACAAAATTTTTTCTTTGGTATTAAAACACCTTGGACTCTGAGTAACGAAGTCGTATGGAAAAAGACACATCGTCTTGGCGGTTATATGTTCATGGCTTCAGGTATGGTATCTATTTTATCTAGTGTACTTAAAGGTTCATTAGGATACTATCTCATGTTTACGACAATAATGTTGGCAGCTTTTGTTCCAATCATTTACTCTTATCATCTATTTAAGAAGGAACAATTATAAATATAAATAATTTAAGTACGGTGGGAGTTTGGATATGATCTAAACTCCTCTTTTTTTGAATGAAGGAAAAATTGCATTAAAAGATAAAAAGTCTTCCTAGTACTCTTTACATCCTTTATAAATGGAATATAATTGTAGTATTTTGTAGGTTTTTAAGTGTTGGAAATTCTGTGTGGGAAAACGTTGACAGGGTATACAAAGTAATGTAGAATGAGAGCAAATATGATGGGTACGTGTGTGTATACACTACTGGAGGGCATAATCGTGGATCTATTTGATCAAAAAAAGGAGAACAAGTCGTTAACTTCGATTATCTTTGAAAAAATCCGTGAGGATATTTTGAATGATGTATATAAGAATGGCGATAAAATTGTTGAAGCAAAACTTGCAGATGAACTGGGTGTTAGTCGAACGCCTGTAAGAGAAGCTTTAAAGCAACTTGAGTTGGATGGACTTGTTGAAAACATTCCTAATCGTGGAGTTGTAGTAAAAGGGATATCAGAACAAGATATTGATGATATCTATACTATCCGAATTGCCATTGAAGGTATCGCAGCGAAATGGGCTGTTGTACGTATGAGTGATGAAGACCTGAACAGTCTTAAAGAAATTTATGAATTGATGGAGTTTTATACTTACAGAAAAGATACAGATAAAACATTTGAGCTTAATTCAAAGTTCCATGAGACTATTTATAAAGCAACTAACAGTCGCTATTTAGAACATGTGTTGAATTCGTTCCAACTGTTTATAAAGTCGACACGAAATAAATCGCTTAAAACAGAAGGGCGTTTAGAAGAAGCTTTAGAAGAGCATAAAGAAATTGTAGATGCTTTTATAGCACGTGACCAAGAAAAAGCTTATGAGTCTATTTTAAGGCATGTAAACAATTCGAAAAAGAATGCAGAATCATTGTATTTAACAGATAAAAAATAAGGTGTTAAGAAGCTTCTATTAGAAGCTTCTTTCTTTGTTATGTACAGGTTGAAAACATTGACAAATAGCATGTAAAGTATTAGAATGTAGCGTGTATAAAGCTCCTTAAAAAATGTAATTTACAGAATATTGGGATAGGAGGGTTATGATGACAGATGAAAGACGTAAAGCAATTGAATGCCTTTTAAAACAAGTCCAGACCCCCGTTACTGGTTCAGAATTAGCAAAAAAGTTTAATGTTAGCCGACAGGTTATTGTACAAGATATCGCATTGTTAAGAGCTTCAGGAATGGATATTGTAGCCTCTTCGAATGGTTATTATTTAACAGAACAAGAAACAGTGACGAGTCAAATTCGGACCTTGGTTTGTAAACATGCAGGTTATGATTCTATTGAAGATGAATTGAGTATTATTATAGATATGGGTGGAAAGGTTTTAAATGTTATCATTGACCATCCTGTATACGGTGATATAACATGTTCTCTTAATGTTGGTAGTCGACATGAAATCAAACAGTTTGTAGAAAAGGTAAAAGATAGTAAAGCTGCACCACTGGCATCTTTGACAGATGGAGAACATATTCATACGATTGAAGTTCCATCTGATGAAGTATTTGAAATAATGAAGAAACAATTAAAGTTAAAAGGTATTTTAGTAGAAACATAATTTTTTTTAGATTATAGGTGACAAGACACCTGTCAATACATGGAGATGTTTGTTGCCTAGATGTGCTATTTAACAATGCCTTAAAGGGGTTGTTAATTTTGGAAGGGAGATTACCAATGGATCAAAAAGCGATGATTGAAGAGATTAAGCATTTTAAAAAGAAAAGAAAAAAACGCTGTTATATTGGCACACAATTATCAAATTCCAGAAATTCAAGATGTAGCAGATATTGTAGGAGACTCGTTAAAGCTGAGTCAAGAAGCAGCAAATACAAATGCAGATATGATTATTTTCTGTGGTGTACACTTTATGGCTGAGAGTGCTAAAATTTTATCACCCCAAAAGAAAGTTATTTTACCTGTACGAGATGCTGGATGCCCAATGGCCGATATGGTAACTGCAGAGGATATCCGCAATTTCCGTTTGCAGCATCCTGGTGCACCTGTTGTATGTTACGTTAATACATCAGCAGAAGTTAAAAGCAGAATGCGATATTGCTGTTACGTCTTCAAACGCACTTAAAATTGTAAAAGGGCTTAATGTAAATAAAATCTTATTTATGCCTGATAAAAATTTAGGTGATTATATTAATAATCAATTACCGGATGTAGAAGTAATTTCTTGGCAAGGATACTGCATTACGCATGAACGCGTAAAAGCTGAAGAAATCGAAAAAAGTAAGATCTGCTAAACCAGGTGTAAAAATATTAGTGCATCCAGAATGCAACCCAAGTGTTGTAAAACTAGCTGATTTTGTTGGAAGTACTTCAGCAATTATTCAATACGTTAGAGAATCTGAAGATACGTCATTTATTATAGGAACAGAAATGGGGATTCTTCATACACTACGTAAAGAAAACCCTAATAAGAAGTTACAATTACTTTCTCCATCTTTAATTTGTTATAACATGAAGAAAACAACACTTGAAGATTTGCATCGTGCTTTAAAAGAAGAAACACATGAAATTGTTTTAGATGATACTGTACGTGAAAAAGCATATGCTTCATTGAAGAGAATGATCGATTTAAGTTGAGGTGTTAGCAATGGGTATTCGTTATCTAAATAGTTTTCAAATTAATACGGGTGCTTGTTCTGAATACGATGTAATTATTGTAGGATCAGGAATAGCTGGATTATATACGGCCCTTAATTTGGATTCTAAATTGAAAGTTTTGGTTTTAACGAAGGATAGTATCTATGAAACCAATAGTAATCTTGCTCAAGGTGGTATTGCTGCATGTATGGATGATACGGATTACCACTTACATGTTTCTGATACCCTAAAAGCGGGATGTTATCATAACCTACCAGAAGCTGTAGAAGTGATTGTGAAAGAAGGAAAAGAGAACATTCATAGATTGGTTGATTTAGGTGTTAATTTTGATAAAACAGATGATGGTGATTTGAAAGCTACGCGAGAAGGTGGCCATTCAAATTACCGTGTTCTACATGCAAAAGATGCAACTGGTAGAGAAATAATTCGTGCTTTATCAGAAGCTATTAAAGAGCGACCTAATATTGAAGTGATGGAACATGCTTTTGTTATTGACTTACTAACCTATAATGATGCCTGTGTTGGTGTTTTAATACAATCGAATCATGCTGCTGTTCCTTACCTAGGAAAAGCAACAGTACTAGCAACCGGAGGTATTGGACAACTATACCAAAACTCAACCAACTCAGTTATTGCGTCTGGAGATGGCATTGCTATGGCATGCCGTTCGGGTGTAAAAATCACTGATATGGAATTTATTCAGTTTCATCCAACAGCTCTTTATACACCTAATAAAGATCGAAATTTTCTAATTTCTGAAGCCGTACGTGGCGAAGGTGGTATATTACGCAATCATGATGGTGTCGCATTTATGGAGAATTATCATGAGTTAAAGGACCTTGCCCCCCGTGATATCGTTTCCCGTGCTATTATAAACGAAATAGAGCGTACAGAGCTACCTTACATTTATTTAGATGTAACGCATTTAGAAGCGACTTATCTAAAGGATAGGTTTCCTACAATTTATAATGAATGTTTGACACACGGCATCGATATTACGAAGGATTTAATACCTGTTTGTCCTGTGCAGCATTACTTAATGGGCGGTATTGACACAGATCTTTATGGACATACAGATTTATCACGCTTTATGCCTGTGGTGAAACTGCAAAAACTGGGTCACACGGTGCAAACAGACTAGCAAGTAATTCTTTACTTGAAGCAATTGTATTTGGAAAGCGTGTAGCTCAAGTGATTGAAGATGAAATTCAGGGTTTAGATAATACCATGACTTTTGACTACGAATTAAAACAAAGTTCAGTTGAAGAATCCACATATTTTGCCTATGTAGAAGAAATTCAAAAAATTATGACAGAACGTGTTTTCATTTATAGAAAGATTGAAGATCTAACCTATGCAAAGGAAAATATTCAAATTATCAAAGAGGCTTTGGAAGCATTGCCTTCTAATCAGATTGGTTTCTATAAGACTTACAATATGGCCATTATTGCATTATTAGTTGTTGATGCAGCTTTAAAACGAAATGATTCAATTGGAACCCATATGTTACTACCAAAGGAGTAAGAGCAAATGAATCAGAAAATAGTGGATAAAATAATCATACAGGCTTTAAATGAAGACATTCCCTATAAGGATGTTACAAGTGACAACTTACTCGATGATCATGTTCAAGGCAAAGCAATTATGCGTGCTAAGGCTTCTGGAGTTGTTGCTGGGCTCAAAAATTGCTAAGCGCGTCTTTGAGATTATGGATGAAAGATTAAATGTTAAATTACTGATAGAAGATGGTCAAAAAGTTGCTTTTGGTGACGAACTTATGATCATTAAAGGATCAGCACGTAGTATTCTAAAAGCTGAACGTGTTTCATTAAATTTACTACAACGTATGTCAGGTGTTGCTACAATGGCCAATCATTACGCAGACCTTGTAAAAGATTACGATGTACGTATTGTTGATACACGAAAAACAACACCAGGACTCCGAATTTTAGAGAAGTATGCTGTACAAATAGGTGGCTGTCATAATCACAGATATAATTTGTCTGATGCCGTTATGATTAAAGATAATCATATAGAAGTCGGTGGAGGAATTACAGCTTCCGTAAAAAAAATAAGAAGCCAAATACCTCATACCATGAAAATCGAAGTTGAAGTACAAAACCTAGAACAACTTAAAGAAGCTATCGACGTTGGTGCAGATATTGTTATGCTTGATAATATGGATAACGATACGATGAAAGAAGCTGTTGAAGTAAATGGTGGACGAACGATTCTTGAAGCTTCTGGTGGCATAACAGAAGAACGTTTGGTCAGTATTGCAGAAACAGGTGTTGATGTTATTTCTGTTGGTGCTTTAACACACTCTGTCAAAGCTTTGGACATTAGTTTACTTATTGATTTTATATAGTAGGAGTATGAGATGAACATACGGGATTATATTACGAAAACCCTAAATGGAATGGCATATGGTTTATTTGCATCTCTCATTATTGGGTTGATCCTCAAGCAAATTGGTGTCTACACACATATTGACTCTTTTGTTTTGTTTGGAAACATTGCTCAAAGAATGATGGGACCAGCCATAGGAGCAGCTGTAGCCTATAGTGTTAATGCATCGCCTTTAGGTATTTTTGCATCTATGGTAGCAGGTGCAATTGGAGCGGGTTCTTTAAACGTAAATGATACGGGGGCATTTGTTGCAGGTATAGGAGAACCGGTAGGCTCTTTTATTGCAGCCCTTGTAGCCGCAGAGTTTTCTAAATTGATTGTTGGTAAAACGAAAGTGGATATTGTTTTAGTGCCAGCCTTGACAATAATCGTTGGTGGATTTATAGGCATTTTTGTAAGTCCTGTGATGTCACAGTTTATGACTTACCTAGGACACATTATTAACCGAGCAACTGAGCTTCAACCTATCCCTATGGGGATTATTATTGCTGTGTTAATGGGTATGATTTTGACTCTTCCTATCAGCAGTGCTGCACTGGCTATATCATTGAAATTGAGCGGGTTAGCCGCAGGTGCTTCCCTTGTAGGATGTTCGGTTCAGATGATTGGATTTGCTGTAGCCAGCTACAGAGAAAATGGATTTGGTGGGTTTTTAGCTCAGGGACTTGGTACGTCAATGCTTCAGGTGCCTAATATCATTCGAAATCCATTGATCTGGGTTCCGCCTATTGTTGTCAGTGCAATTCTTGGACCTATAGCCACTTATGTTGTAAAAATGGAATGTAATTTTATAGGTGCAGGTATGGGAACAAGTGGATTAGTTGGGCAATTTGGAACCATTGCAGCTATGGCAGACAAAGTGTCTCCATTTAAATTGTATATGAGCATTGGTTTGCTTCATTTTGTACTTCCAGCTGTTCTTACTTTAGCAGTTTCTGAATTTATGCGTAAAAAGAAGTGGATCAAATTTGGAGACATGGCGCTTGAAAGAGATTAGATAAAACTAGTCAAATGTAAAAGGTGTAATGTCGAAAAGACGAAAAAATGAAAGAAAACGTCAAAAACGTAAAAAAGGAAACATCTTTTGGATGTTTCCTTTTATTTTATACATTGGACTTTTTACTTACTTCTACTTCACTTCAAAATCACAACTAACCACTGCCGTAATTTCTTTTTGTAATGAAGATGTGTCGTTGATGCCATAATCAGAGATTTCGTTTGAATAAAGGGGGTAATCTGGAAGACACCAACCCTTGCTTTGATTAAATTGCCTGGGCTATTACCAGTTACACCTAATAAGACTTCAGCACGTTTTTGAGCATCTTCAGTCGCAGCTTTGATCATTTCAATCTTTAAATCAGCAAGCTTTGTATAAAAGTACTGTGGTTGATATGAGTCAAACTCTACCCCTTTTTCAATAAGTTCTGTTGCTGTTCTTGAAACTTCAGTTATTTTCTCTATATCGCTGGATTCGATCGTAACATCTTGAGATAGATGGTAGCTTTCAATTTCGTTTGTATAAGCTCCATTGGGTAAATACGGTTTTCTGTATAGGTGTTAATTGAAGAGAAAACAATACTTTCCTCACTGATTCCTTGAGATAACAGGTATGCACGAACTTCACGTTCGCTATTTTTTTAAATTCTGGTAAGCATCTTCTAAGTTCCAAGATTGAGCTCGGTAACTACCTGTCCATACAACAAAATCTGAAGTAATTTCTTGTTTTGCTGATCCTTTAACTGTTAAGAAGTGCTGGTCTCCTTTAATTGCCTTAAATCCTGAAACAGCAATAGAAGTAGAAATAATTAAAGCAGCGGCGAGTAAAAATGCAACTATAATCCACGTTTGAATTTTTTTTTTTGGTTCATATAATTGAACTCCTTCCATATGTAATTGTGTGATAAAATATTCAACTTTAATGAATACTTTGAATTTATTTTAACATGGATAACTTTGTGGAAAACTTAAATACTTCTTAAGAAATCCACAATTGGGCCAAAATCTTACTTGGATTTGAATGCACCACATGGATTTCCTGAACTTCTGAAAACGACCAAGGATGGCATGAGTTTTGATTTAAAATTAAAGTACTTACATCCTTTAGGGTTGTTTTGATCCCATGTAATGTAGTAATATACACACTTTAAGCAGTTTATGCGGGTCTGATTCACAGATTGAGACCTCCTATATAGAAGCGTTATACACTTGTACAATCAATATTGTACAATCGGTAATTTTTTTGACGTAAATAGTTCTTAAAACCCAAGTTATACACAGAGTTATGCACAGGTTGTTGATAACTTCCGCTATTTTGAAGGGTTTTAACTCATATATTGATTATTTATACACAGGTAACATAAAATATTTTGAATAAAGTAGTTAACCATTTGGTTTTAATTTGATTGATCCTTTATCTTTATATTATAATATTGTGAGAAGTTAAATCCAAATATTATCTACATAAATTAATCAACATTTGGATCACGGAGGAACTATATTGATAAATTCTAAACATAACCCAATCGGTATTTTTGATTCTGGTATGGGCGGCATAAGTGTACTTGCTACTCTTATGAAAGAACTTCCTAATGAAACGTTCATTTATTTTGGTGACTCCCTTAATGCGCCCTATGGGACTAAAAGCGTTGATGAAGTGCGTCAATTAACCATTCGTGCATGTGACTTTTTGGTTTCTCAAAATGTGAAGTCCATTGTCGTAGCATGTAATACCGCAACCAGTGCGGCCATTAAGCCTTAAGGGCAAGATATACAATTCCTGTTGTTGGTATGGAGCCTGCACTTAAACCAGCTGTCGAATTAAATAACACAGGAAGTATTGCTGTCATGGCTACACCTATGACACTTAAAGAATCCAAGTTCGAAAAACTTATGAACAGATATATGGATGCACATAAGATTATAAAAGTGCCATGTCCTGAATTGGTACAACTCGTTGAAGAAAATCATGTGAATGATTCCCAAATAAAATTGGCTATTAAGAAATGTTTTGAAAGTGTTGAATTAGGAGAGTTGGATTCTGTTGTTTAGGGTGTACACATTATGTCTTTTTAAAAAAAAAGCTATGGAAGAGGTTGTCGGAAGTCATGTTAAATTAATTGATGGTAATCTAGGGACAGCACATCAGGTACTACGTCTATTAAAACGTCTAGATTTATTGTGTGAAAAAGCGCCTAAAGACAGTGATCGTGTCATCATTTTTAATTCAAAATCAGAAGCTTTAACAACACAATCTTGGGAGTTACTTTATTATATTCTTGAGTAATAACCTTTTTTTTGACTTGTTCTAAGATGAAATTTATATTAAAATAAGTTTCAGATTCGTTTTTTGTATTTGGATAACTTGAAGTATTTGCATCAAATACACTTATAGCGATGGTACATAGGCAAAATAAACAAGCAGCATATGAGGTGTACTCTTGAAAAAATTTAGTTGATTATTTACGTCGCATCTTTGGACGATCAGTATCAGAAAACAACGTCGAAAAATCAGAATTTATCAGCTTACCTTATTGGTAATCACATATCTAAAACAACCAATCGAAAATAATTTGATGTTGTTACGTTTGAAGGAGGGATTTTATGGAGCCTATTTCATCTGAAAGTATAGAGTTTATTGAAAGTAAAGTGATTAAGCTTATTGAATCTCACGTTTTAGATCAACGTACAGAGCTTATAATCCGTTTACGTTTTGGCATTGAGACACAAAAGGTGACAGAACTCAAAGAAAATGGCTAGACTTCTTAAAACATCAATGAAAAAATGCAAAAAAAGAGATTCAAAAAGCAGAAAAAAAAAGTATTTAATATGCTTAAGAATACGGTCTAACTTGTAATTAATAGAAACATATGATACCATGTTCAAAATGACTAATGTATTGATGGGAATTAGTAATATACAAGGGTTGATTAGAGAAATAGCGGTTGGTGAAAGCTATGAACACCTGTATAAGAATCCGTCCCGGAGCAATTGCTTAATAGCAATCGGTTAGCACCTGATATCGTGCTTTAGAGTGGACTATTTAGTCAAACAAGGTGGCAACGCGGGAACTTCTCGTCCTTTAGAAGGATGGAGGAGTTTTTTTTAATGGAAAGAAAAGCTCCAATGAACCCACTTTGTATACTATTTATGAAGGCTTAGCGGGTTTTAATGAGAAATCCTTAAAAGGACTGTGTTAGTTATCAATGAATCTGTGGTAAATAATAGTCAGGAGGAATTGAAATGTTAGATATTAAAAGATTGAGAAATGAATTTGATGAAGTTAATGAGCGATTGTCTTTAAGAGGCGATAATGATTATGGTTTAGCAGAAGTCATTGAACTAGATAAAGAACGTCGAGATCTACTTCAAAATGTTGAGCAAATGAAGAGCCGACAAAATGTTGTATCAAAAGAAATTCCTAAAACTTAAAAAAGAAGGAAAGATGCTTCAGCAGTATTAGCTGAGATGAAAGAACTTTCTAGCACAATTAAAGAGTTGGATGTAAAAGTAAAAGAGTTAGATGAGACAATTAAGGATAAGCTATTGGGTATTCCTAATACACCTCATGCATCAACTCCTAAAGGTAACACAGACGAAGACAACGTTGTTATAAAACGTGGGAAACACCAACAGAATTTGAATTCGAACCACAAGCACATTGGGATTTAGGTGTCGATTTAGATATTCTTGATTTTGAGCGTGCAACAAAAATAGCTGGAACACGTTTTACAGTATTAAAAGGTTTAGGTGCTAGAATGGAGCGTGCACTCATAAACTTTATGCTTGACCTTCATACTGGTGAACACAACTTCACAGAGATTATGCCTCCAATTATGGTCAATAGAGATGCTATGATTGGTACAGGACAATTACCTAAATTTGAAGATGATATGTTCCATATACAAGCAAGGACTTTTCTTAGTTCCAACTGCTGAGGTACCGGTGACAAATCTTTATATGAATGAGATATTAGGTCAAGATCAATTACCTATTTACCACACCGCATTTACGCCATGCTTCAGAAAAGAGGCAGGTTCTGCAGGTCGAGATACACGTGGACTTATTCGTCAGCACCAATT
>LQAH01000337.1_pt1 | contig 11591 bp, 24 predicted proteins | sample 1535791 | NCBI WGS metagenome assembly LQAH01 (sample SAMN04331585, study PRJNA305678) | bioreactor metagenome | isolation source: bioreactor_4 inoculated with Wadden Sea sediment 2nd replicate of a... | place: Germany:Bremen
AGATCCCGGAACGGATAACCTGAATCCTCAATTTTAGGATTAATTATAGCGAATGCTTCAGGTATTTCCTCTCCAGGTGTATGATGGTCTATAATAATTGTGTCTATTCCGAACTCTTTTGCATATTTTTATTTCCCTGACACTTGAAATACCGCAGTCTACTGTAATCATCAGTGTACCGTCATTATCTGCAAAAGATTTTACCTTTTCTTCAGTTATTCCATATGGGTCATCCCCGGAAGGCAGAGACCAGGAAACATCAATCCCCATCTCCTTAAGTTTGTTGACTATAAGGACAGTGGAAGTAATACCGTCAACATCACGGTCTCCGAAAACTATAACTTTTTCGCCTTCATCACATGCAGCATGAATACGGTCGACAGCATCTTCCATTTCGACGAATAGAAACGGATTATGAATGTATTTAAGATCCTCTTCAAGGATAAATGAAACTTCTTCAGGATTTTCAGCCCAGCCCCTTCTGACCATGACAGAAGCAGATAGAAGACTTATTTTATATCTTTCTGCAGTATCCCTGACAACAGCACTTTTCGATATTTTTTTTATTATATTTCATGCTCTTAAACCATTTTATCCTTAATTGTTAAGATATATTTACCGGATATGATTCTACCATAAAAATCTTTATATCGGATAACTCACCCCCTGATGTGTATAAGTTATTTAAAATCAATTATGATATTCAGAATAAAAAACTCCCGTCCTGTTTTTTAATGTAAGCAGAGGTTCTTCAATATATTCCTGAATTACTTCATATAGAAGTTTTTTTAAGTTCTTTCTGACTTACTGCATCAATTCCCGACTTTAGAGATATTTCAAGATTTTGATTTACAGAATAATCAATATATTTTTTCACACCCGGATTAATAACAGTATTTTCTTTTATTTGAACAGTTCCTGCATACAAAATTAAGATCTCTTAAACTGAAATAAACTTCATCACTATCCAGATGCATGTACCGCAATACTGCATTCATTCAATGAAGTCTGTAAGAATTTACAGTTCTTATAAGAAACTGAATCATAATTTTCTGCAATACTGCTGCTGCATGTATCCAGTATTTTAAGGGAATCCTTTAAAAGAAAAAAACAAATCCTCCCCTGATTCACCACCCGCATGACTCTTCATTATTATTTCAAACCACATCAGCGCGCTGTAATATCTTTTTAAGTCCTGTTTGACTCCTGTATAATCATGATAAGGTTCATAGTCTGTAATCCTGTATAAATTTTTTACAGGATCGTGATATATATTAAATTCACCATAGCTAACCGGCTGAAGTAGAGATCCGAGTCTGCTTTTGGGTCTGTACGCACCGAATGCGATTATATTTAAAAGTCCTTCTTCCGGCGTAAATATCTTTATACCGCGGTTATATTCCTGAAGCTCCAGCTGCTTAACAGTATCCCCTTTAATTTTAAATGACGTTTCATTTATAATCATTTTTCCTTGACATTATTATAGATTAATAAGTAGTTTATGTATAATCAGACAGAGCTTTTTATCTGTTTATGATACTGATTAAAAATCAGTTTATTTTTTAATTTTAATAGAGTATTTCATAAGCATTTAAGTTATTTTTAATGCAGCTGTAATATAATATCAGGTAAATACACTGAAAAATATCTGCATAATAAAACCCGGTAAAAATAATCTGCTGTTTACAGTTTATAACTTACCGGTAACATATGCTTTTTACTCAAATTATTATATAGGAGTTTTTAATGCCTGAAAAGGAAATTGTCCCTGCAGCCCAGATTCTGCCGGACAACTTTTTATTATACCGCTTTCCGGAAACCTATTTTCCCCGGTATATTCACACCTCTTATGATTGTTTCCCCTAAAGATATTTCTGTTGTTGAACAGGCTCTGTTAAATGACAACATGATAGGCCTTGTACTTCTCAGAGATGAAGAATCAGATGATATTAACGGAGAAGACTTATACAAAGTCGGAACAGTTGCGAAAATTGTAAAAAAAATAAATCTCCCTGACGGCGGGATGAATATATTTGTTTCAACATTAAAAAGATTTAAAATTAAAAAATTTTATTTCAGATCAGCCTCCTATAACTGCAGATGTTGAATATCTTTCTGATGAAAAAGAAAAATCAAATGAAGTAAAGGCGCTTACAAGATCTCTGATAACAGAAATGAAACAGATATCTGAAAACAATCCGCTGTTCTCAGAGGAAATGAGACTCAATATGGTGAATATTGATCATCCGGGTAAAATTGCAGACTTTATATCTTCCATTCTCAATATCGAACAGAGTTTAATCAGCAAAAAATCCTTGAAACTCTTAATATAAAGAAAAGAGAATGGAGCAGGTTCTTGTTTTTATTAAAAAAAGAACAGGAACTGCTGCGTATTCAGAAAAAAAATTCAGAAACAGAATAAATGAAAAAATTGAAAAAAAATCAGAGAGAATATTTTCTTAAAGAGGAACTTAAAGCTATTAAAAATGAACTGGGAATGCCGGTTGATTCCAAAAGCAGTGAATATATCCGCTTTAAGGAAAAATTGAAGAATTGAATCTTGAAGGTGAAGTTAAGGAGCAGGTGGAACAGGAACTTCAGAAATTTTCACTTATGGAATCTGTTTCATCTGAATACGGAGTAACAAGAAACTATCTGGATACAATTGTAACACTTCCGTGGAACGATCCGGAACCTGAAGATCTTGATATTAAAAATGCAAAAGATATCCTTGATAGGGACCATTACGGTCTTGAGGATGTTAAAGAAAGAATTATTGAATATCTCTCTGTAAGAAAGCTGAAAAATGATACAAAAGGATCAATTGTATGTCTTGTAGGCCCTCCGGGTGTCGGTAAAACGTCTATCGGAAAATCCATAGCAAGAGCAATGAACAGAGAGTTTTTCAGGTTTTCTGTAGGCGGAATGAGAGATGAAGCAGAAATAAAAGGACACAGAAGAACCTATGTAGGTGCTATGCCCGGTAAAATTATTCAGGGTTTAAAAATAGTAAAAACAAAAAATCCTGTATTTATGATTGATGAAATTGATAAACTCGGTTCATCCTACCAGGGCGATCCCTCTTCTGCACTTCTGGAAGTTCTTGATCCGGAACAGAATATATCTTTCAGAGATCATTATCTTGATCTTCCATTTGATATTTCCAATGTGCTATTTATTACAACTGCAAATACTCTCGATACTATCCCTGCTCCTTTAAGAGACAGAATGGAAATTATAAGACTTTCCGGATACATAAAAGAGGAAAAGATCGCTATTGCAAAAAATATCTAATTCCAAAAAGTCTTGCATCAAGCGGTCTTACGAAAAAACAGGTTAAATATGATGCAAAATCACTTTCAGTAATCGGAGAGCAGTATGCAAGAGAAGCTGGGGTGAGGAATTTTGAAAAAGCACTTGATAAAAATTCACAGAAAAATTGCTAAAAGCATAGTTCTTGAAGATAAAAAAAGCTCCATTTAAGCTTAATGCAGAAAATGTTCCTGAATACCTTGGAAAACCTCACTTCCGTCCGGAAGAAATCAAAACAGTGACAAAACCCGGTATGGTTATAGGACTTGCATGGACAAATTTCGGCGGCGATACACTTATTATTGAAAGCGTAATGACTAAAGGCAAGGCGGAATTCAAACTTACAGGCCAAATGGGTGATGTAATGAAAGAATCAGCATCAATCGCATATACAATGGTCAGAACGATATCTGAGAAATTCGGTATCAGCAAAGAAACATTTGAAGAAAATATATTTCATCTTCATATACCTGAAGGGGCAACTCCAAAAAGACGGACCTTCTGCAGGTATTACAATGGCAACAGCGCTGCTTTCTCTTATAAGAGATAAAAAATTAAAAAGAACTTTGCAATGACTGGTGAATTATCACTTACAGGTGCAGTTCTTCCAATCGGCGGTCTTAAGGAAAAACTATTGCTGCAAGAAGAAATAATATTAAAAACATAATTATTCCAAAGCAGAATGAAAAAGATCTTGAGGAAATACCTGATCATATAAAGAAAGGTATAAAATTCTTCCCTGTTGAAACTTTTGAAGAAGTAGTCGGTATAATCTTTTGAAAAAATATATTTAATTTTTTTATTATTTTCTGTAATGCTGCCTTCATGCAGCAAAGCAGAGGATAAATTTATCCATCCTTCTTTTGCAATAACAGCAGAGGAGCTTGATAATACAGCTATAGAACTACCGGAGGAAATTAAAACTGCCATAACACAGGACAGAAAGGGATTTTTGAATACTCTTTTTCCGCTTCTTGAAATATATGATGATCTGCTTACTCTTGCAGATAAAAGCAATCCTTTATCAGAGAATTATGAACCTGCAGATCTTATCAATCTTGATGAACAGAATATTAAAGTCAAATAAAAAGGGGAATGCAGCTTAGAGATGATCCTTTTAGATTAATACTTAAAATGAAAGATGATATGGAAAATCAGGGCCTTGAAATGCTTATCTCATCAGCCTACAGATCATTCAAGTATCAGCAGCGTATATACAATTATTATATTTCAGTCTACGGCCAGGAAGAAACAGACAAGTTTTCCGCCCGCCCTGGAACTTCGCAGCACCAGCTTGGAACAGCTGTTGATTTCGGATCAATAAGTGATGAATATGCAGATACTGCTGAAGGTCAATGGATGTTCGAAAATGCATATAAATACGGTTTTTCATTATCATATCCCAAGGGATATGAAGATATTACAGGATACAATTATGAACCCTGGCATTACAGATATATTACTTATGAGGGCTGTCTTTTAGAAAAAAATTATTTTTCCGGCATACAGCAGCTTATGCTTGAATATCTCAATAAGAATATTTCCTTTTTCAGAGAAAGACTAATTGAGAAAAAAAGCTGAAGTTATTTTTATTATTACCAGATCAGCATAATATTTTTACTTTATAAAAATAAAAAGAGCAGAAAAAACACAACTCTTATTCTGCTCTTTTTTATATTTACCAATTTACTATTTATATATAATCAAATCAGAAATAAAATCTTCTCAAGAGAGGATTCAAATAGATTTAACTGATTAATTACTTTTTTGTTCTTTTCTATTGCAAACCTGCATTATTTTTTTCACATAGTTCGGGAAACTCAATTCCTTCTACAGCAGCAGATTGAGGAAGAAGACTTGAAGATGTAACACCAGGCAGTGTATTTGCTTCCAGACACCAGAAAATACCGTTTTCATCCATTCTAAAATCAACTCTGCAGTAATCATTCTGCTTTAAGGCATGATATGATTTCACAGCTTCGCTTTTTACAGTTTTTATTTTCTTCATCCGTTAGATCAGCAGGAAATATTTCAAGAGCTCCCCCTTCCTGATACTTGCTTTTGTAATCAAATATTTCCGACAGCTGGGGTATTATTTCACCAACACCCAAAGCTTTTCCTTTGAGTACACCTACTGTAATTTCCCTGCCCGGAATAAATTTTTCTATCATCACCTCTTTGTCGTATTTAAGAGCATATTCAACAGCATCATTGTAATCTTCAGCTTTCTTAACAACAGTTAATCCTACTGTAGAGCCTTCTCTATTAGGTTTTACAACAACCGGCAGTCCAAGTTTTTCATTTACTTCAGAAAAGCCGGCAGGTGCCATTACCAGTCAGGAGTAGTTACACCGCTGTGCCGCAGCAGTATTTTAGAAACATCCTTATCCATAGCAAAACTGCAGCCCATATGCGATGTTCCGGTGTATGGAATTCCAGCAATATCAAGAAAACCCTGTATTCTTCCGTCCTCTCCCATTCCGCCGTGCAGCGCAAGAAAGCATATATCAATATCATCAAGTCTGCCTGATGCAGTAAGACTGTTAAGCCCGTCCCTCATCAGTGAAAGCTGATCAATCGCCGGTGGAGTTTCTTTTACTCTTGATTCAAGGAATATTTTTTCCTCTTCCGGGTTCAGTATCCCTTTTGCAGTATCTACTGCAATTACATCATGCCCTCTGCTTTTCAGCGCTTTAAAAACCTGAGCACCGCTTGCTATTGAAACATCTCTTTCTGAACTCATTCCGCCGAAAATTACTGCTACTTTCATGACAACCTCATATTTTAATAATTACCTGCTGATTATAATACTCGTCATATTAGAGTCAGCTTTTAATAAATAATATTATCTGTATTTATACTACACCTTTTATTATTTAGCTATAATAATGTATAAATTACAGCTGTTTTTCAACTGACTTATATATTTATTTTTTCTATATAATATTCTTTTTATATTATTGGAAAAGTAATGATAAACTGCTAAAATCATTTTAATGATAAATCAGAAATGGAAAATAAAAACACACTGCTTCTCTTTATTCCGGTTCTTCTTATGGCGGCAGGACAGATATCAGCCAAAACAGGTTCACTTATTCTTGCATCCTCAGATTCGGTAAATATATTTCTTGTTTTAGTTATATATTTCTGATAAGCCGGGGTTTTATATGGATATTTATTTTACGTTATACAGAATTATCAACAGCCTATCCTGTAATGAGTTTTAACTATGTATTAATACTTATTATTTCTGCTGTATTTTTTAATGAAAAACTCACTCATTTTAATATACTGGGTTCTGTATTAATTACAGCAGGAATACTTCTGCTTCTTAATGATAAATTAAAAGAGAAATTACATGAAAGCTGAAATTGTATCCATACTTGTAATGTGTTTTCTTACAGCTTACGGCCATATCATTATTAAATACTGCAGCAGCAGTTTTGTCTTCTCATTGAATCCTTTACCTATGCTTAAGCAGTTTTTCCAGCCTCTTCTCTTTACAGGTATATCAGCAGTTTTAGCTGCTCCTCTTTTTTATTTTTATGCACTTAAAAATATGAAACTCAACACAGCATACAGTTTTACTGCATTTAATCAGATATTGATACCTGTTCTAAGTATAAATTATTTTTAAAGAAAAATTATCTGTAAAAAAAAATAACAGCTGTTATATTAATTGCTTCAGGAATAGTTGTATGGAATATTTAAGTATTGTTATTCCAACTTTTAACAGTAAAGGATTACTTTTCAGTCTTACAAAAAAAATCACTGATTCGGTAGGACATCTGCACTATGAAATAATTTTTGTAAATGATGCAAGCACTGATGATACATGGGAAGAGATAAAATCCTTATCTGTATGTTACAAAACTGTTAAGGGAATAAATCTAAAAAATAATATGGGTCAGCAGAATGCAGTATTTGCAGGCCTTCTTTACAGCAGTGGTAATTATATTATTACTATGGATGATGATCTTGAACATGATCCTGAGAATATACCTCTTCTACTAAAAAAAGCAGAGGAAGGTTTTGATCTTGTATATGCTGTGAACAGTAAAAAATATTTCGTTTTTCAGGAAAGCAGGTTCTTTTCTGCATGATTTATTTTTTTTATGCAGCTTTCAGAAAACCTTTTCAGACTTAAAATAACAAGTTTCAGGATTATAAAACGAAGTCTTGCAGATAAGATTTTAACTACTAAAAAACACTTTATTTACATCTCTGCATTAGCACTCAGATTTAAACCTGATGCTTCATATATCAGCACTGATCCTGTTAAGGTCTCAGAAAGCCGTTACAGCAGACTCAAACTTATTAAACTATTTATAAATCTTGCATTAAATTATTCTATACCGGATTTCCTTCTAAATATATTTAATTACGGGAAAGAACCGGCAGCTGTTAATATAAAAAATCAGTAAGTAAAAAGTGCGGTAATATTTAGCAATGGAAAAACAAAAAAAAATAATGGTACTTGGAGGCGGAAGCAGCCAGATTGAATTAATTAAAGAATGTGTAAATTCAGGACATTACACAATACTTGCAGATATCGATGAAAATGCTCCCGGTAGAATCTACTCATCTGCATTTGAAAAAGCCAGTACTTTTGATATAGAAGCTGTAACAGAAGCTGCTGAAAGAAATAATATAGATGCAGTTTTAACAGCCGGAACTGACCAGCCTGTACTCACTGCTGCTACTGCAGCTGAAAAACTAAATCTGCCTCAGTTTCTGGATAAAAAAACAGCGCTTTCTGTTACAAACAAGCGGATCATGAAAAACATTTTTAATAAACATAATATCCCTACTCTTAGTCATACTGTTCTTAAAAGCAGTTTTAAAGATTCAGATCTGTCGCATCTTAAAGCTCCCTATGTTATAAAACCTTTTGACAGCCAGGGACAAAGGGGCGTTTTTAAGCTTGATACACCTGATGATATTAGAAATAAGTTTAATGAATCTGTTTCTTTTTCACGTGAAGAGTCAGTCCTGGCAGAGGAATATTATGATTCTGATGAAATTACAGTTTCCGGGTGGGTCAGCAGCGGAAAGGTTTATATATTTACAGTAACTGACAGACGTACATTTAACAATTTTCCAACTATCGGAATATGTTCATCACATAATTTTCCGTCACATTATTCAGTAAAATATAAAAACAAAATAATAGAAACAACAGTTTCTATTACAGAAAATTTCGGAATCAAAAGCGGTCCTATATATTTTCAGTACCTGATCGGAGATGACGGTTTAAAAGTTAACGAAATTGCATGCAGACTAGGCGGAGCATATGAAGATGAATTTATTCCTCTTTTGTGCGGTATCAATTTACGAAAACTCCTTATAAAAGGCTCTCTTGGAGAAAATATTACTGAAAGTGATTTTAATAGTTTAAAACCTTTTGAAATAAGCAACTACAATAAATATGTATCAGTTCCTCTTATATTCTGCAGAGAGGGAAAATATCTGATCTTAAAAAACCTGATTTAAAACAGATAAATTCTCTTATGAAATTTTCCTATCTTCACAAAAAGGTACAGTTATTAAAACATAAATAATTCAACACAAAGGGCCGGTTATGCTGTATTATTATCGGAAAATTATAAATCACTGAATTCTGATATTGAATTACTTTTTTCTTATGCAGCGGTTTATAATAATAAAAATGAAAATATGATAATTGATAAATCCGTACAGACAAAGTATGGAACGGAAAGGAGATTTTTTGAAATATTTTAATTAAATTATTTTTAATCCTGACAATTTTGTTTATTTCGGTTTCTTGTACAAAAGACAAGAACAGTAAAAAATAATTATAGCGGAGCAGTACGGTCTGGCCTATGCTCCGCTGCAGATAATAAGGCTTGAAAAAAGTCTTGAAACAGAACTTGACGGATGGACAGTTGAATGGACTAAACTTGCAAATACTGCAGCAATAAGAGAGGCAATGCTTTCCGGAAACCTTGATATAGGTTTTATGGGGCTTCCCCCTTTTCTTATCGGTTTTGACAGAGGAATGGAATGGAAAAATGTTTACAGGTCTCTGCAGAGCGCCAATCGGTCTTGTAAGCTGGAAAGATGATATAAAAAGCATTTCAGATTTTACAGAAGATGACAGGATTGCCCTTCCTCAGCCGGGAAGTATTCAGCATATTCTTCTTACTATGGCAGCTGACAAAACAATGGGAAATCCGGCCTTTTTGACAATCAGATTATTACAATGCCTCATCCTGACGGAATGAATGCGCTGTTTACTAAAAACGATGTTACAGCCCACTTCACATCCCCTCCCTTTATTATGAAAGAACTGCAGCAGCCGGGATTCAGACTTATACTTTCTGGTAATGAAGCAATGGGCGGAGATTTCACATTTATCGGAGGAACTGTTAAAAACAGTTTTTCTGTAAATCATCCTGAAGTTATTGGAGTATTAAACAGGATTATTGAAGAGACAAACACATTTATAAATAATAATCCGGAAAAAGCTGCCGAAATTCTTGCACCTGTTTATAAAATGGAAAAAGAAGAACTTGTAAAATATCTCACATGGGATGGAATGTTTTTTTTCAAATGATATTTCAGGTATGGATAAATTTATTAAATTCATGAGAAAAAATAATTATCTTAATAATGATATCTCGGAAAAGGATATATATTTCTGATGAAGTCAGGATTAAAAAACAAATTTCTGTGGTTTTCTATTTTTTATTCTCTTATGGGAAATAATAAGAATTACAGGAAATTTTTCACCATTAATATTCCCGTCATTTATATCTATACTGCATTCACTGTTTAATTCATTTAAAGACGGGAAATATTAATACAGCTTCTTTTTTCTCTGCTTCTTATTATAATATCTCTGGCTGCAGGTACTGCCGCTGCATTTATCCTTGTTCTCGGCTCTCATGTATCTGTTCACCTTGATTCGCTTTTAAAAAGCCTTGTTTCTATATTTCATCCTCTTCCCGGCATTGCTATTCTTCCTGCTGTAATTTTATGGACGGGTACAGGAATTGAATCTGTTTTGATTATTGTAATTCATTCAGTATTGTGGCCAATGGTAACAAACCTGCACACAGGATATTCAAGTATACCTGAGAACTATAATCTTTTTCGTATGAATTACAGAATGAATCATTTAAAAATGTTTACAAGTATTACAATGCCCCACTCCCTTCCTTATATTATTGCAGGCTTGAAAATATCATTTGCCAGATCATGGAGAGCATTAATCAGCGCTGAGATGATTTTCGGAGCAGCCGGGGGGAAAGGCGGAATCGGATGGTATATTTTCAGCAAAAGAGTTTATATGGATACACCTGGAATATATGCAGGGCTTCTTGTAATTATTATTACAGGTATATTGATTGAAGAACTTATATTCACTTTTATTGAAAATACAACTGTGAAAAAAATGGGGTTTAATAAATTAAAGCTGAAATATTGTTAAGCAGATTAATATTTAATTTTCAGCTTATTACTCAGTAAAATTTTTCATGCAGAACTTTTATACTGAAAAGAACAGGAGTTTTATAATTTGAGTTTAATAAAACTAGAAAAGATCGGACATTCATATAATAAAAAAGAAACTATATTTTCTGATATAAATTTAAAGATTGAATCAGGATCTTTTTTCAGTATATTAGGACCTTCCGGCTGCGGAAAATCTACCCTGTTGAAAATTGCAGCATCTATGATAATTCCTGTATCCGGAACCTTATATTTAAACAACAGTGAAACAACTGCACCTGATCCTGAGAGAGTAATAGTTCTGCAGGATGATAATCAGCTTTTTCCCTGGATGACAGTCGGTGAAAATATATCCTTTCCAATGAAGCTTTTAAAAAAAAATAATATTAAATCTCATACTGATTTACTTCTTAAAAATGTATACCTGGAAAATTATAAAGATTTTTATCCGTCTCAGCTTTCAGGGGGAATGAAAAAACGTGCAATTATTGCCAGAGCACTTTCTTCAGATCCTGAAATACTTCTTCTGGATGAACCATTCAGCAGTCTTGATATTCAGACAAGAGTATCTCTTCATAAACTTATTTACAGTATATGGGGAAAGGAGGCTTAACAGTTGTTTTTGTAACTCATGACATTGATGAAGCTCTATCTCTTTCTACAGATATTGCAGTAATGAACAGAAGAGGTTCTTTTACTGATATCTTTAAAAACAGCTGTTCCGGAAGTTTTAATAATTTCACAGAGGAGTTTTTTCCAAAGACAGGAATTAATGGATTTGATTGAATCACCTGATTTAAATAATG
>LQAH01000338.1_pt1 | contig 11566 bp, 18 predicted proteins | sample 1535791 | NCBI WGS metagenome assembly LQAH01 (sample SAMN04331585, study PRJNA305678) | bioreactor metagenome | isolation source: bioreactor_4 inoculated with Wadden Sea sediment 2nd replicate of a... | place: Germany:Bremen
TTAGCTTATGTAATTCTACTTCATGTCCGTCAACCACTCTTCTTTTAGTATACCAACTATTATTATCTAACTCTTTAGATAGCAGATTGATAAGAGCTTCTCTCTACGAATGATGAGTATTTTGTTGATTGATGTATAGGTAATGGATAACTATAGTGTGTATTACTATCTTTTACTTATTTTGTTCTTCTATGTACTGATTTCCTGATTACACAAAATTGTAATTCAAGGAACGTGTTGATATGGGTTTACATAGGTTTATTTCACCAATATTTTGCTGTTTGGTTATTAGGCAATAACAGGTGAGTCTATTATTTTTGAGTAACGCATACTACCCATCAAAGATGGGTAGCATATATCTATTCTTAAATATGAAAGACTTCTTACTTCGTTGCTTTTTTGATGAGTTTCCAATCAGTACTATGTCCTTTCTCATCCCCTTTACAAGGAGGAAACCTTTTCCCTTTTTTCATGTTTACTCTTCTTTTATTATGTTCCACACATTGATATAGTCCAGGAATTTCACATGTTGCACCTGTGTGAACAATTTCTTCATATACTTCAGCATCTAACACTTCACCCATTGAAACATTCGATGTTTTCAACTGTTGATAGAATGTTGCCCAAATTATACCAATGAAAATCACTGAGGCCGCTAAAATGATAATTGAAATAATAGATTTAATAGCGGAAGACTCGCCACTCGATAAAAGGATGAGTAAAAGGATCATTATGATGAACACAACAATACTCACCAATAAATTTTTCTTAACATCATTAAATTTCATAATCCCTCCAGTACGTTTCTTGATAATTAGAGGAGGTAGAGTATGTATGTTGATTCAGAAGGACAATTACATAACTGCTTCCTCATCTAATATATATCATACAACATTATTACGAAATAAACAAATATTACTCTTATTCTTTTTAATGTAATAATTTGCTTTTTCTATGAATGCATGGGTATATAAGAAAAATACTTTCAACGTATTTCCAGTTAAAAGATTTGAATAATATGCAACATATTGCAACAAAAAACTTTAATTATATACCCTATTATGTTAGTATAGTGACCGTCACTTTTTGAAAGCAATACAAAAATGTGATGAGAAAAACGTGAGTATATAGCAATATGTGTTATATCACTTAAGGAGTTAAGATGGATGCAATGAAAGAACAGAGAGATGAAGCAAGAAGTGAACTAATTTTCAAACTACATGATAGACCTCCAATCGGGCAAAGTCTTGTGGCCTCATTACAGCATGCAGCTGCTATATTCATTGGAATTATTACGCCTCCTATAGTAGTAGCTGGAGCTCTTGATTTAAACCCTGAGATGAAGAGTTACCTTATATCAATGTCTCTGTTAGTTTCTGGTATTGCTACATTTATTCAGTGCAGAAAGGTTGGACCTGTTGGCTCTGGTCTACTCGCTATTCAAGGTACGAGCTTTACCTTTTTAGCAACAGTTACCGCAATAGGGCTATGGGCAAAAGCACAAGGGGCTTCACAGGAGCAAATGATTGCAACAATTGCAGGTACGGCATTATTAGGATCCGTTGTTGAAATCATATTTAGCCGTTTTATCCCATTGTTGCAAAAGATTATCACCCCATTGGTAAGTGGTATCATTGTTCTACTTATTGGAATTAATCTTGTCTCGGTAGCGATGAGAGATATCGGAGGTGGATCCTATATCTATAACAATGTTCCTAGCGAATTTGGGAATGTTAGAAACCTCATTTTAGCAGCTATCGTTCTTATCTCTATCGTGATTTTCAATAGAATTAAGAATAAATGGGCGAGAATGGGATCAATCTTCTTTGGCATGTTGGTGGGGTATATTGTAGCCGCTGTGCTTGGAGAAGTGAACTTTAGTGCAATGGGAAGTTTACCTTATATCACTATCCCTATACCTTTCAAATATGGGTTAAGAATTGCTACACCTATATTATTCCTATGATGCTACTTTTTTTGATTACTACAGTGGAAACAATGGGTGATCTTACTGCAACAAGTATGATAAGTGGCGAACCTGTACAAGGAGACCTTTACATGAATAGAATCGCTGGTGGGGTGTTAGGAGACGGCGTTAATTCAGCTATTTCTTCTTGTTTTAACTCTTTCCCTGTGACGACCTTCAGCCAAAATAATGGTGTTATTCAAATGACTGGAGTAGCTTCTAGATATGTAGGATTTTTTTATTGCTGGATTTCTAGCCCTCTTTGGAATTTTCCCTATTATCGGGGGTATCTTTAGCGTAATTCCATATCCAGTCATTGGAGGAGCAGTTCTTGTTCTAGCTGGCACAATTGCAGCAGGAGGTATTAGAATTATTTCTACAAGTATTCTAAATAGGAGAGGAGTTCTTATCATCGCTATATCCTTAGGTATGGGTATGGGTGTTATTTTAATTCCTGAAATACTCCAAAACTTTAATCCTTTCTTTAAGAGTATGTTTGGTTCTCCTATAACAACCGGTGGATTAACTGCAATCTTCTTAAATATTATCCTTCCTAGAGAATTACAAGAACACAAAGTATCTAAGAAGCCTGACTATGATGTGATGGGACAACAAGAACTATAAATAAAACTGTCTTAATTCTACTGCTGAATCTACTTTTCTATTACAATGATTCTATAGAGAATTTTTACTTATCTTATGATATTCTTTATGTTAGTTAGTGAGCGACTCGAATCTAGGTGGTTCATATGGAGAAAGTATCAAACATTGTAGTGTATAGGCACAATGAAAATATCATTGATAAAGAAAATGTCATTACTCTCGTACAACAACAGATGGCATTTATAGGGTATACACATACTAGAGAACAAGTGGAGTTGGAACTTAAGAACTCAATGAAAGAAGAGAGTAGGTCTATCCTTTTTGTTGCATATAGGGAAGAACATGTAGCTATAGGATTTGCCTATGGGAATGTATGCTGTGGATTAGAAACAAAAGGAGATTACTTTTGGTTAAATGAGCTTTATATCTCGCTTGATTATAGAAATTCTGGTATAGGTGCTAGAATGTTATGTTTTATCAGAAAGTATTGTAAGGATTCAGGATACAATTATATTGCAATGGTTACTCATCCAAATAACCACAATGCACAAAAGTTCTATATGAAGCAAGGTTTTGAGTTAGAAGAATTAATCTGGGTAGACACATACCTTTAATTATTGGCCATGATTAGAATATCTTCAATAAAGTCTTCAAAAGAGAATTTTTCTTCCAAAGCAAGATGATAAAATGAGTAAAAGCTTGGGTTACAGTTTATTTCTAGTACCCACGGATTTCCATTATTATCAACTCGAAAATCGACTCGAATATAACCTTTGAGATCTAACGTGGTCCAACATCTCAAAGCCAAATCTTTTAGTAACTTAATGAGAGGTCCATCACAATCTTTTGCTATATAGTTTGCTACGATATGATTATATCCAAATGATTCTTCAGCCCATTTGCATCATATGTGATAATTTTTCAATGTTATTTTCTTCATATCCACTAAAGATCCATTCATAAGGAGTGAGAATAGTGCAATGTTCTGTTGTGCCAAACATACAAACAGTAAATTCTCTACCTTCTATGAAGGCTTCAGCAAAGTGATCTTTTTTTTCATGTAGGATTTCTATAACTTTTTGTGATGGGACTACTGAATATTCATCAAGTCCAATGGAGGCATCTTCTTTGATGGGTTTTATAATGAAGCGAGTGACGGATTCCTCTAAGAGGGTTTTGTTTTCATCTCTATAAAACCACCAAGGAGTTGGGATAGAAGCTTCTTTGAGTAACTGTTTAGTTAGTACTTTATTTGTAGTAATATAAAGATTATCTAATGTGCACCCAGTATATGGTATTCTCATATATTCAAGTAGACCTGAGGAAAGATAGGCAAGGGACTCTTCATTGCTCGCTGAGTCAACAAGATTAAAGACTACAATAGGGTTGTTCTTATTCATGACAGAAAGGAGGGTGAGATTCTCAAGTGAGAAGGCATTAGTCGAGTATCATAACCCTTTGATTGAAGAATCTCACTAATCCAATGTGCTTGTTTGCCTATGTCTTTTATATCTTCAGGACTCTTTTCATGATAATAGTTGTGAAGGATTACAATGGTATGATTTTTATACATAAAATCCTTTTATAGAGATAGTAGTTGTCTATGTATAGTTTTTGCTTCTTTGATAATTATGTCAACTAGGGAGGCCTCTCTAGTATAAATATGAATGTGTTATATGAGTTTTTTTTTGATTCATCCAATCCGCTTTTAAAATAATAGATTATGAAAACTATTGCGCTCATAACCCATGTAATGGGATGAGCCCAGTAGACTACTCTAATATCCATAAGAATGGTAAGTCCTATTTTAATGTAGAGCATTCTAATGATACACCAAAAAATGAGCATGACAGCCATAGGAACAACAGATTTCCCTGCACCTCTAAACAATCCACTCATCACGTGCGAAAGTGCTAAAGGGAATAAGAAGAGTGATGATATATGGGACTTTTGGACACCATATGCAATTATCGCAAGATCACTACTAAATAAACCAACAAAAAAGTCTGCTTTGAAAAAGAGAAGTAATCCGATTGCTTCAGCAAGTATCATAGAAAAAAATATTCCAAATCGTACACCCTTTCTCACTCTATCGTACTCTTTTGCTCCTATATTTTGGCCTGTAAATGTCGTCATAGCAAGAGCGAAACTCGTGATAGGAATAAGTGCGAATCCAATGACTCTCATAAAAGCACCGGTACCTGCCATAGCAGCAGCTCCAAAAAAGATTGATACTTGATTGAACAAAAACATTAGCAAAAGAAGTGACTGAATTTTGAATTCCTGAAGGAATTCCTATTTGTAATATCTTTCTTACCATCCCTTTATAGAATCTTATTTTTTTCGGTTCCACTTTGAATATTTCTTGTGTTGTGAGAAGAAGTCTAAAAGAGAAGAAAACGCTAACTGATTGACTGATTATTGTAGCAAAAGCAGTTCCTGCAATACCCATATGAAATACAGCTACAAACAAGATGTCGAGAACAATATTTAGAAAAGCAGCAATCATTAAAAAATAGAGTGGGTGTTTACTGTCTCCAACAGCTTGTAGGATTCCGGCTGCTGTATTGTAAAGAACTAGGGCACTAATACCAAGAAAAAAAACTCTCACATATGTTTTAGCTTCATCAAAAACTGATAGGGGAGTTCCCATCCATTTAAGAATCACAGGAGCAAAAAAATACCCAATAATTGTCAGTGCAATACTGCTCACTATACTAAAGCTTATAGTTGTATGAATTGCCTTTTTTACAGATTCTATATCACCTTTTCCATAAAACATTGAGATAACAACGCCAGCTCCTACAAAGATTCCTTGAACTAGTCCTACAAGTAGAAATATAAGGGATGTAGAGGATGTAATAGCTGCGAGGGCTTCTTTTCCAATGAAGTTCCAACTACAAGAGTGTCTACTGTATTGTAAAGTTGCTGAAGTAGAGTCATTAAAAATATTGGAAAAGCAAAACGAATAATGTTACCATAAATCGAGCCACTTATCATGAGTCTTGCTTGTTGTTTCATTATAGAGAGAACTCTATTCCAATTGATAATTGTATGCAAGAGAGAGTATGAAAATATTAAAACTATGTTACTATTATGATAATCATCAATAGTGTTAGGAGGAGCAGTTATGAAGTATTGTTGGACAACTTTGCACGTTAAAAATATTGATCAATCAGTGAAATTTTACCAAGAGATAGTTGGATTACCAGTAACCCGGAGTTTCGATAATCCACAAGGGGACAAGTTTGTTTTTCTAGGGGACTCAGGGACTCAGCTAGAGCTTATACAGAACGTTAATAGAATATTCCAAGTTGGTGATGCAATCACACTAGGCTTCAGTGTAGGCTCCTTAGATGAGACTATGCAATATATAAGAGATAACGGTATAGAGATTGATAGTGGACCTTTTCAACCCAACGATCATATAAGGTTTTTCTATGTTAAAGATCCAGACGGTATTAGGATTCAGTTCTCTCAATCTTTTTAATGCTATTTTCTCACAAGAATTCTTATATCCACAATTATTCATTATGAATAACAGTTCATCAATTAGGCTTCAATATATGTAAAAACATTAAAATGATATATTCTCATTAGCATGTTCAGGAGGTTTTGTAATGATTCGATGGCTATCCCAGTTTACTCCAGTAACACAGGCATTAATAGGCACTCTTTTTACTTACGGTGTTACGGCTCTTGGTTCTGCTATGGTGTTTTTCTTTAGAGAGATTAATAAAAAAGTGTTGAATGGGATGCTAGGATTTGCTGCAGGCGTTATGATTGCAGCCTCCTATTGGTCTCTTCTCGCCCCAGCTATAGAAATGTCAAGTCAGTTCTCAGGTCCCATATGGTTTCCTGCCGCCTTAGGGTTTCTTCTAGGTGGAGCTTTTTTATGGGGTGTTGATAAAACGCTTCCCCACGTCCATCCTTCATTTAAGGAAGGTGAACAGGAGGGCGTGAAATCAAGTCTACAAAGAAGTGTTTTGCTTGTTCTTGCAATTACCATACATAATTTTCCTGAAGGGCTCGCTGTTGGAGTTGCTTTCGGTGCTGTTGGAGCTGGACTTCCTTCTGCCTCCATTGCCGGAGCCGTAGCTCTTGCTATTGGTATCGGAATCCAGAACTTCCCTGAAGGAGCCGCTGTGTCAGTTCCTCTCCGTCGAGAAGGATTAAGTCGTCGCAAAAGTTTTTATATGGACAATCTTCTGGAATGGTAGAGCCTATTGCTGGTGTTCTTGGTGCTACGTTGGTGATTCTGTTTCGTGCAATCCTTCCTTATGCTCTTGCATTTGCAGCAGGAGCCATGATTTACGTTGTTGTTGAAGAGTTAGTTCCTTCTTCTCAGGAAGATAAAGAACACAATGATATTTCTACAATTGGAGCTATGTTAGGTTTTGCAGTTATGATGGTACTAGATGTAGCATTAGGGTAGAATAGATAATATGAGAAAAGACCAAACTTCATATAAAGTTTGGTCTTCATCTTAGCTCCCCCGGACGGATTTGAACCGCCGACAGGGTGGTTAACAGCCACCTGCTCTACCGTACTGAGCTACAGGGGAATGCTCGTTTTAACATCGAACATTAGGTAATCTATATGAATACTTGAGTCCTGTCAAGTCGTTTTAATCAAATCAATCCTAATTATCTTTACTCTTAAGGTATGCTTTCCACGTCGATTCAATTAGCTCTTGTACTGAACTATGTTTTGCACTCCATCCAAGTATTTCTTTTGCTTTTGTGGACGATGCAACAAGTTTCGCCGGGTCTCCAGCTCTTCTTCCAACAATTTTTTCAGTAATTTCCTTGTTAGTTACTTTTTTTAGCTTCTTCTACAATTTCCCTTACACTAATCCCTTCTTCACTTCCTAAATTCACAACGAGAGAACTATGTTGATCTAAAAGGTATTCAGCTGCTTTTACATGAGCATCAGCAAGGTCTGTTACATGCACATAGTCCCTTACTCCTGTTCCATCAGGTGTAGGATAATCATTACCAAAAATTCCAATCTCCTTTCTCATTCCCATAGCTACTTCCATGACAACAGGAATTAAGTTAGCTGGATTCTTCTCAAGTCCTATCATTCTTCCTTTAGGGTCATATCCTGCAGCATTAAAATATCGTAAGGAGACGTAATTACTCCCTTTGAGAGTATGAAACCATTCTAGGTTTCTTCTATAGCTTTTTTGTGTACCCATAATAGTTTAATGGAACAGTTGGGTGGTTTTCATCAATAGGTAAGTATTGGGGTTCTCCATATACAGCAGCACTAGAAGAGAGGATAAATGATTTCACATTATTATTATCACAAGCTCTTATAAGATTTATAGAACCAGTGATATTATTAAGGGCATATTTAGATGGGTCAGTCATAGATTCTCCAGCTGCTTTAAAAGCAGCTAGATGTACGACTACATCCCAACTATCCTGTAATGCAATATTAAGAGCTTTTTCATCTAGAATTGAACTTTCATATACCTTACATCCTTTTTGAACATTCTCTTTTAACCCAGATGAAAAATCATCATATATGCCAACAGTATCACCACGTTCTAAAAATGCTAATGCTACATGCGTTCCAATATAGCCTGCCCCACCAAATAGGAGTACTTTCATTATATTTTTACCTTCTGTTATTTAAATGATGTGATGATACTAGAAAGTTCACCAAACTTATCTTTTAATTCTTGTTCACTCTTAGCTTCAACTACTAAGCGTAAGTAGGGCTCTGTATTTGATTTTCTTACATTAAACCACCAAGAATCAAATTCTATCCTGTATCCATCAAAATCATATAATGCTTTCACATCATCTCTTTTCCCATATGTCTCATAAAGAGATTTCATGGCATCGTCTTTTTGTTCCAATTTAAAATTCTTCTCACCACTATTAGCATAGCTGATAATTGAATCAATTAAGGATGAGAAGGTGGTTCCTTCTTTCTTTAGTTGAACCATAACTTGTAGTACGACTAGCGCAGCTACCATTCCTGAATCACAATTATTAAAATCTCTGAAATAGTAGTGGCCGGCTAATTCTCCGCCAAATATGCCCTTAATCTCTCTTAATTTAGTTTTTGCAAAAGCATGTCCAACTTTCCAGGTAGTGACATGTGCCCCTAATTTTTCTAGGTATTCACTTGTTGATCTGCTTGTTCTAATATCTACAAGGACATTCCCCTTCTCTTTTCTAGGTAATATTTCCCTAGTACCGCAGTAACGTAGTCTGGCTGAATAAATCGTCCATTTTCATCAATGAACATTACCCTGTCAGCATCACCATCAAAGATGATTCCAATATCACTATGATTCTTTATAACTGCTTCCATTAAGTCTTCGCAGTTTTCTACTTCAAGTGGGTTGGGCTCATGAGCAGGAAACGTTCCATCAAAATGATCATAAAGATAATAGTGTTGAGTACCAAAGAGATCTTTTGCAAATAAATTTGCCATTCCATGAGATAAATCGAAAGAGATATTTAGAGAATCGAGATTAGGTAAATAGCCTTTTAAATATGAAAGATAGTCCTCTTTTACAGGCGTTTCAATAACTTTCCCTTTTGTCTTCGTAATGGTGACCTCTTGTGTGTTTACTAATTTTTCAAGGTCTTTTAATCCACTATTCTCTCCAACGGGAAGAGCTCCTGTTTTACTAATTTTAAGACCATTATATTCTGCAGGATTGTGAGATGCAGTAATTTGGACAGACGCATCTCCATTAAGATGAACGGTTGCAAAATAGACCATTGGGGTGGTAGCAAGACCGATATCCCACACATCCGCACCATTATCGGTAATTCCTTCGCACAAAGCTGCAAAGATTTCATCTGTGCTTACCCTTACGTCTCTTCCGACAATCACGTGGTTACTTTGTAAAAGTTGAGGAAGAAAGAACCCTATCTTATATACTGTATTTTTATCAAAATCTTTATTGTAGATACCACGAATATCATACGCTTTGAATGCACCCATTTACATTTCTCCTTTGAAGTGTTGCAAAAATTCTTTATGATTTATGAGTTCAAAAAAGTGAGTCTCTCCGTTTTTCAAAGTAACTCTCGTAACAAGAGGAGAGAATATTTTTCGATTAAGGAAGCTAAAGGAATTGATGCCGGACTCGATGAATTTTTTATCGAAACGATTGCTCTCGATTTAGACACTTGAGTAATACTTTCAATATCTTTTTTCTCAAAAGAATCTTCCATCTTTATATACGCCGGTTGTTTTTTCCGACCTGTAAGAGCAATGCCAAAGAGGGAAGGTTTTCTTTCAAAATCTTCAAAGTGGACTATATTATGTATTTCATACATAAATACCCCAAAATCTCTTATAATTCCTTTACTGGAACCATACCATGTACAATATGTCCGATACGTTATACTTCCATCAAAACGTTTCTCTAATTCAGCAATAAATTCATTAGCATCTTCACTCATTATACACCTTCTACTATCTTTTTTTACCTTATCATATATACTCCGGCGATGAAAGGCAATCAGGAATTAAATGGAACAATTTGTAGTTAAGGATTTTGGTAAACATCTCAAGCGTAACGCATTACATACACGAAGGATTATGAAGGAGTTTGATACAAACGTAATGCGTGTGTATGATAAAAATCTGTCAGAACTTCCTATCACAGTTGATATGTATGCATCCTATGCACGCATTACAGATTATAGTGATTTTCCCTTCAGTAGTGAAGAAGAGAAACTCATATGTGATATAGTTTCGCGCAATTTATATGTTGAACCTGATAAAGTTATTTACCATAAAAGGGAAAAACGAGAAACAGGGGAACAACATAGTTTGTTACAAGATGAATCACTGTTCGTCACAGTAAAGGAACATGGACTTTCATTTATTGTTGACCTTACTAAACGAATTGATACTGGACTCTTTCTGGACCAAATGATTACGAGAAAATCATTAATGGATAGTTGTAAGAATTTAGATGTTCTTAATCTTTTTTCTTATACTGGTTCCTTTAGCGTATATGCAGCTAAAGGTGGTGCTAAGAGTGTTGTCTCTGTAGATTTATCTGCAACATATTGTTCTTGGTGTGAGAAGAACTTAGAAAATAATGGATTCTCTGGGGAGAATTATAAAGTCGTAAATATGGATGCGCTATCATTTATTGCCGCTGAAAAATTAAGTGGTAATAGATACGATATCATCATTTTTGACCCCCGAGTTTTTCAAATAGTCGGAAAATGAAAAATGATTTTGATGTACAACGGGATTACCTGTCAGTCATCACATCTTTGCAATCGTTATTGGTATCGAAAGGAACAATCCTTTTTTCTACAAATTTATCATCATTTAATTTTGATAAAAGGAAATTTAAAGGATACCAAGTGAAAGAGATCACCAAGGAGAATGCAGCTCCTGGGTTCTCGGTTAAGAAAAATTCTCTAAGGAGTTGGATTTTGGAGAAAAAGAACGAGGGAACTGCCCCTGAAGAATTGCAGGAACGAAACGAAGAAGTTTCGTTAGAAAACAATGGCAACGTAATTGCCCCAATTATTGATCTCAGCACAGAAAAACATGATGCTGACATAGAAAAATTTTTACAAGAAGAACTTTTAAGCACCGAAGAAGATGCAACAGAAGTTCTAGAAGATGATGAAGAAGTAGCTATTGATACTGATGCAAACGATGATAGTAAAAATACAAAACAACGAAGATATGAAAGAAGACACCCTGGTGAAGTCGCAACTCCTCGTGCAAAAAGAGAAGAGAGTGAAGATACATCAATCAAAGAAACACCTAAGAAAGAGAGTGCAATGTTTATTGATGACCTCCAGTGGGACTCAAATGGAATGCCTAGCAGACGCATAGATAAAGAAGAACACTCACAAGAGAGTGATAGACCTTATAGTCGTCCATCAGACAGAGATACTCGTTCTTATGATCGAGACAGACGCCCATCAAGTGGAGAACGTCGTCCTTATGGTGATAGACCTGCTGAAAACAGAGATGGAAGAAGTTTCGAC
>LQAH01000339.1_pt1 | contig 11552 bp, 14 predicted proteins | sample 1535791 | NCBI WGS metagenome assembly LQAH01 (sample SAMN04331585, study PRJNA305678) | bioreactor metagenome | isolation source: bioreactor_4 inoculated with Wadden Sea sediment 2nd replicate of a... | place: Germany:Bremen
GATGCATAGGACAAAATGGAAGCCATTGGGGTGATGCCCAGTTCATCGGCTTTCTCCTTCGCCATGACCACCAGGGCGGATGCCCCGTCGTTCATACCACTGGAGCTGCCCGCCGTGACCGTGCCCCCTTTTCTAAAGGCAGGCTTGAGTTTTGCAGCGATTCCAAGGTGGTACCGAACCGGGGATGCTCGTCCGTGTCAAAATCTTGGGCTCCCCTTTGCGCTGAGGGATCTCCACAGGCACGATCTGCTCCTTGAATTTACCCGCCTTGATGGCTTTTTCCGCCAGCTGCTGGCTTCTGAGCCCGAATTCATCCTGATCTTCCCTGGAAACATCGTATTTCTCCGCCACGTTTTCTGCGGTTTCCCCCATGGTGTTGCCGCTCAACGGATCAAACAGGATCAGCTGGTCCTGGAGCTGACCATGGCCTAATCGGTATCCCCACCGAGCTTTTTTGAGCATGAACGTGGCATTGCTCATGCTTTCCATACCGCCGGCCACAATAATGTCGGCATCTCCGGATTTGATCACCTGGGCGGCCAGGGTTGTGGCCTTGATACTGCCGGCACATGCCTTGGAAATGGTGAACTGGGGTTTTTCCTGGGGAATGCCGGCTTTCACCGCCACGACCCGGGCGGAATTGATGGGCAGGTCTCCGGTCCGGTAACCCGACGCATAGATCACCTCATCGATCTGATCCCCGGTCAGCCCGGCCCGCTTAATGACCTCCCTGATGGGAATGGGGCCGAAATCAATATCACTTAACGGGGCCAAAGACCCGCCGAATCTGCCGATTGCCGTTCTGCATGCACTTGCGATCACTACTTCTCTCATTGAACCCTCCTGGGAAATTGGTTTTATTGTCACACCCTTTATAGCTTCTATATAGCTGTATTATAAATACACCTTCCTGTCAATGCCATAATTGCACCAGGCGCCTGTGCGGCTTCATTGACATCGGATAAAACAACATTCATCTGTTTTTTTAATACCATCAAACGCACAAAGGTCACGAACCAACCCTTATTTTTCGGCCTTCGCACACTTCGTGGCAACCCAATTTAACGGCCCGGAGAGAACGAAACCGACGGAACGCCGGTCAGATTGAATTCACCGTAACTGATTCGACACCCCGCTGGAAAAAAATGTATTGCTGACAGATGGCCGGAGCCCGCCCGAAAAATCCGGGCCGGCAACCGTCCGACCCCGACCGGGGCGGCCTGCTGCCGGCCTGTTCCGCTGCCGGCCCGGATTCTGCTTTATGAACGGGAATAAAGGATTTCCAGCACCTGCCGGCACATATTTGCAGCCCGCTCCTTTAATGCATCCGCCTTTTCCAGGGTCTCTTTTTTATAGGTGTCATCCGTGATATCAGTCATGTTGATGATGACATTCTTGTAAGCCCCCAGATACCCGTTTCCAGGGCCTTTGCCCCCACTTCCACATCAGATTTCGAGGCGATATTCCCGTGTTTCGCCACCTCAACAAGGGCCTCCCAGGCCGCATCCGCGGTTGTCATCACGGACAAAGGGGTATCGATCGCTTTTTCAGCCCCAGCTGCAGCTGTTTTGCACGATACGCCCGGTCCGCTTCCGTATCCTTCGGCAGCCCCAGTGCTGCCACATAATCGTTAAACGCATGGGTGTCAGCATCGATCATGGGAATCAACGCATGGGCTGCCTGGTGCAGGGGCAGGATCAGCTTCCGCATTTTTGTATCCACTGCCTCGAATTTGCGCACCCCCAGGGTCAACTTGGCCACCATTGCGCCTAGACCCGCACCCATGGCCGCAATAGCCGCGGACACCGATCCTCCGCCAGGTGCTGAACTGCGGGATGCCACCTCCTCGATGAACTGCCGGGTAGTCAGGCCGGCCAGGGGCTCGTCCGGATCCCCGGCAATAATGTACTCGATGATCTTTTCTTTCGGATTGAACGGGGCCACGGAATTGAGCCCCATCCGCTCCACAGCCAGCCGCACCTTCTGATCCTCGTCCAGAATAAATAGGTTCTCTTTTTCAATATAATACGTTGCCGCCGCAAGGACGGCTTCCAGCGGCACCACACCGACGATTTCGGACCCGGTCACGGCCACGTTGAGGTGTGCCGCCTCCTTTTTCACTTCTTCATACAGGATATGCGGCGGGGTGACCCGGTAATTGGTCAGGTTCACCGTGACCTGGGCCAGGTTGTAGTCATCCACATACCAGCCCATGCCCTTGACCTCCTTGAGCCGCCCGGGTTCCTCCGGCCCCCTGCCCGCCTCCCGCAGGTTCAGTGCGATGCGGTGGGCCTGGTTCGGGGTGGACAGCAGGTTGACATTGTAGGCGATCAGAAAAAACCGGGCCCCCGTCACTGTGGCCCCCCACTCGGGAATGAATTTTGCCGGCCCGAAATCCGGTTTCCATTCCGGCTTCACGATCCGGTCCTTGACCGCCTCATACTGGCCTTCCCGGATCTGGGGCAGTTTGCTGCGGTAATCCCGGCTGGCGGAGGCCTCATACAGGTACACCGGAATCCCCAGTTCATCGGCAGCCCTTTGCCCGAATTCCTTAGACAGGTCCACACAATCATCCATGGTCACATTGGCAACCGGAATAAACGGGCACACATCCAACGCCCCCATGCGGTGATGCTCTCCTTTATGCGTTCGCATGTCGATTTTTTCACGGGCCACCCGGGCGCCTGCCAGAGCACCCTCCACCACGGCCTCCGGTTCCCCCACAAACGTATACACGGTCCGGTTTGTGGACCGCCCAGGATCCACATCCAGCAGGGTGCACCCGCTCGTTTTTTCAATGGCATCGGCAATGGCGTCAATGGTCTCTTTGTTACGGCCTTCGGAAAAATTAGGCACACACTCGACAATCTTTTTCATGATACAGGCTTCCTTTTGCAAACGTTTTAAATTTAATTGTGTTAAATTTTAAGAGATTCCCTGACTGCTTAGGGTTTCATCATTTATTCATTTTGAAAAATGTATCACAATTCAAGAAGGTTGTATATACAGGTATACATATTTTTATTTTCAATTCCACTTCAACCTCTCATATAAAGTAACCTATTATAATCATTTGTTATTTCACACATATCCCCAAAAATAAAACCAGATCAATATGTTGTAGGGGGGGATGAAAGGAAAAAGACACGCTGATAAAAAAATGGCGGGCTATTCAGAAGGGCGAGCAGGGATTGAAAACCATACTTTATGGCTTGCAGGCCCGTGGGGGTGCCTGCTGCCCAGCTGTCAGAACTTTGTTCTCAGGCCGGCGGCAAGACACTCCCACAAGCGGACCGAAGACAATTCCGGCTGTACCTTGCACACCCGATAAAACCCAGGATCAGCTCATGCTGAAACAAATCAGACCTTCACCGACGGAAATCGGGAGGTATCGGTATGCGGATAAAATTTAGCCCCGGAAAACAGATTCATGAACTGCTGATTCACGTTCAGTTCGATGTAGGTGATGGTGTCCCGAATGGCCATGACCCGGTCAAAGGCATCGGGATCAGTCAACACCTGTTCCGCGCCTTTCAACGAAGTATTGCCCAGCACCTGAAACCGGTCTATGGGAATATCGGGCAGCATACCGATGGTAATGGCAGAGGTGGGGTCAATAAAGGAGCCGAACGTCCCGGCCACATAAAACCGTTCCAGGTCGGAAAAAGACAGCCCGGCCATCTGGGACACAATCACCTCCAGGATGGTATACATGGCGGCCTTAGCACTGGTCAGGGAATTCAGATCCACCTGAGACAGCCGGATGGGTCCGGCGGTTCCGGAACTGCAGGCATCCACGAGAACAAAGGCTGTCATCCCGTCTACCTCCGTCAGTCGGCCGCCGCAGGCTCAGGCACCAGTTTCCCCGGATATCGATCCGGCCGGACGAAAACAGGGACGCTGCCAGATCGATCATGCCGGACCCGCAGATACCCACGGGCGGTTGACCGTCAATGGTGTGGATAATCAGATCCCGGGTGAAGGGCTCCACTGAAACCCGGTCGATCACGCCGGGTTTTGCCGTCATGCCCATCTGGCTGACCCCGCTTTCCAGGGCCGGCCCGGCAGCACCGGCGCAGGCCATGAGCCAGTCCCTGTTTCCCAGAACGATTTCCGCATTGGTGCCCACATCCACCATGATACAGGGATCTTGCTTCCGGTCCAGATCCGCGGCCAGTATGCCCGCCAGAAGGTCCCCGCCAAAATAGGATCCGATATTGGGAAACAAAACACCTGGCCCCGGGGATGAATGGCCAGTCCCAGTCGTTCTGCCGCAAGGGTGTCGGGGATATTGGTACACGGGATATAGGGTTCCTGGATGATCCCGAAAGCCGGCAGGCCGGCAAACAGATGGGTCATGGCGGTGTTGCCGGCCCCGGCCAACAGAAACACCCGCTCCGGTGCGACCCGGTTATCCCGGCACAGCCGGGCCAGATGCCGGTTGATGGCTTCCACAGCCAGGCGCTGAAGTTCCTTGCGGCCTGCCGGGGTCCTGGCATGGTGAATCCGGGTGAGCACGTCCGGGCCGATCTCTGCCTGGGGTTGTCCAGCCCGGTCTCCGCCAGTTTTTTCCCGGTTTCCAGGTCGATCAAGGAGATCACCATGCGGGTGGTGCCGATATCCACGGCCGCCCCAGCACCGGTTCGGGATCTTTGGATCCAGGAGATCCACCACCCGGAAAGATCGGCGGTCCTTGAACAGCAACACCTTTGCCTTCCAGCCCCACTCGCGCAACTGCGCCGGCAGGGATGCTGACAGGGACCAGGGTAGATGCACAAACCGGGTTTTCAGTTCCTTTTTCAAGGCCTGTTCCAGGCGCTGGACATCGGCGGTGTTGTTGCCCAAAGCCGGCGGGGTCAGCGAAATGGTTCGGACGTATCCGGCACTGATCATTTGCGAAGTCCTTCCAGCTTAGCCTTGACCTTGGGAAAATAGTTGAGTTCCGTATGGGGCAAAAACAGCGCGCCCATGTAATGATCCATGTAGGACGGGGTGGTGGCCAGTTCAAAATTGGTCATCATGTTCACCACCTGGGTCACCTGCTGCCGCAGGGAGTTGGTCAGGCAGTTGATGCGGCATCCCAAAAGGGACCCATTGCCCAGGTACGTGACCTTTTCCGGCTCAATCTCGGGCAGAAGCCCGATGGTGATGGCGGACGCCAGGTCCACGTAAGACCCGAACCCGCCGGCCAGGATAATCCGCTCGATATCGCTCACTTTGAGGCCGATTTCGTCCAGAAGCGTCAATGCAGCGGAATACATGGCGCCTTTGGCCCGGATCAGGTTGTCCAGGTCCGGCTCGGTAATGGTGATGTCCCGCTCGATTTGAGTGTCTTTTTCAAACACCAGCACATATTCCCAAATGTCATCAATCTGCCGGATTCTGGGGGTGTCCAGTTCCTGGTTGAACTTGCCCCGGGAATCGATGATCCCGGTTTCCAGCAGTCTTGCAGCCAGAGTGATGAGCCCGGACCCGCAATCCCCTTGGCTTTGACATTGCCCACGGTAATGATCATGGGTTCGTAGGTATCCGGATTGATGGACACATCCTCAATGGCTCCTTTGGCAGCCCGCATGCCGAACTTGACCCCGCCGCCCTCAAAGGCCGGTCCCGCTGAGGCAGCCGTGCACACCATCCATTCCTGGTGCCCGATGGCGATTTCCGCGTTGGTTCCGATATCCATAAACAGGGTCAGTTCCGGGGACCGGTACATGCCCGAAGCCATGATCCCGGAAATGATATCCCCACCCACATACGAAGACACCCCCGGATACACCAGGGCCGTGGTGTGGCCTGCCAGGTCCAGGCCGATTTCCGTAGCATGAAACGGCGGGTACAGAATGGATGCCGGTACATAGGGGTCTCTCCGGATATAGGATGGATTGATAGAGAGCAGCAGCTGGGTCATGGTGGAGTTGCCGGCCAGGGTGATGGTGGAGACCTCATGGGTTTCGATCCCGGCCTTTTTGATAATTCCCCGGATAATCTTGTTGACGGTTTCCACCACTCTTTTGTGCAACGTTTCCAGGCCATCGCCTTTTCCGCATACATGATCCGGGAGATCACATCCTCGCCATAGCTTATCTGGGCGTTAAACTCTCCTTGTTGGGCCAGGACTTCGCCAGTGTGCAGGTCCAGGGCCTGGCCGAACACTGTGGTGGTGCCGATATCCACGGCAATGGCAAAATTTCTGTCTGTGGTGTCTCCGGGCTCAATATTGATGATCTCGTTCTTACCGTCCGCCCGCACAGGTCTCAAAATGGTGGCAGTGACCTTGAAATCATTCTGCCGGATGATATCGGGTATCCGGCGGATCAGGCTCAAATCCATGGTCAACCGGTGCTCATCATGATGAATCCGAAGATGGTGCATGATTCTTGCGACATCGGCCCGGTTATCCCCTTCAGCAGCCGGATCCATTTCCAAATAGATTTTTCCACCGGCGGAATGAACAGCCCGTCCTGTTTGAGATCCTCCATATCAACGGTCATGGCCTGGGCGGTATGACGGTCCATGGTCTGGTTGAGACGACTGGTTTCCACCTCCGATTCCACGGGGATGCGAACGGTGATGTCCGAGGTCACCGTGGCCAGACAGGCCAGGCGGTATCCTTTTTCCCGGTCCTGATCCGTAAGTTTTTCCGAAATGCCGTCAGCCACCTCTCCGGATTCGATCAGCACCCGGCATTTTCCGCACACCCCGCCGCCCCCGCAGGAGGCGTTGATATGGACCCCAGCCTCCATGGCGGCCCGGATCAAACTTTCATTATCTGCCACAGTGGCTTTTATATGATGAGGTAAAAACTCGATGGTATGGGTCATAACAGGTGTCTCCCTTAGATAGTTGTCCGTTCGTTCTTATGGCACGCGGCCGAAAAGCCGACCGCTGGATGGTCCTGATCAGAATTGATTATACCCGCAACCCGGTCATTTGCCAAGAAACAAACCCAAAATGGCATTGAATTTTGGGCCGGTTTATGAAATGATGCAACGATAGAAAACTGGCAATGAACGGTCATCAAAAGGGGATAAGCCTATGAATACTGTGGATGTATCAAAACTGCGGGAAATCTTTGGTGAGGAAAACATAAAAACGGATCCATCTGATCTGTATGCTTTCGGATCGGATTCCTCGGTTCACCATGCCATGCCTTGGGCGGTTGTCAGGCCGGACAGCACCGAACAGGTTCAGAAACTGATGACCTATGCCAACGAGGCGCTGATTCCGGTCATTCCCCGGGGCGGCGGATCGGGCATGTGCGGCCAGACCGTGCCGGTGAAAGGCGGTATCGTCCTGGATATGAAACACATGAACCGGATCCTGGAGATCAATCTGCCGGATGTCTACTGCCGGGTGGAGCCTGGAGTGGTGGACGATGACCTGAACCTGGCCCTCAAACCCCACGGCATGTTCTATCCCCCCACCCCGCTTCCTCGCGCATCGCCACCATCGGCGGGGAGATAGCCAACAACGCTTCGGGGTCCGGTCCGTGAAATACGGTGCCACAAGAGACGCGGTTTGGGCATGAAAGTGGTGCTGCCCACCGGTGAACTGGTGACCCTGGGGGCCCACACCCGGGTGGAAGCCACAGGATACCAGTTGCATAAACTCATGGTGGGATCTGAAGGAACCTTGGGCATTGTGGTGGAAGCCACGCTCAATTTCGTGCCCATTCCGGAATACCGGTGCATGGGAATCGCCAATTTCGACCAGCTGGCCGATGCCGGGGGCGCCATCGGGGCGATCATGTCGTCGGGCGCCATCCCTTCCATGCTGGAACTGGTGGATTCCGTGGCCATCAAGGCGGTGAACAAGACCATGAACTTAGGCCTCAAGGAGGTGGCCGCCTCCCTGATTTTTGAAGCAGACGGCATGGTCAAGGAAGCGGTGGACTATGAAATCAACAAGATGAAAGAGATCTGCAAGAAACACCGGGGCAGCGACATCAATACCAGTTATGACCCCAAAGAGCGGGCAAAAATCTTTATGGGCCGCAAAAAACTGTTCCCGGCCCTGTCCAAGTATGATGACTGCCTGGCCTCCACATCACTGGCCGACGACATGGCCGTGCCCTATTCCAAAATGGCGGAAATGGCCGGCAAGATCCATGAGGTGGCCAAGAAAAACAACATTATCATGACCGCCTACGGCCACTGCGGGTCCGGGTGCATGCACACCAAGATCCTCATGGACACCAAACGTCCGGATCAGTGGGCCTCTGCCAAAAAAGCGATCACCGAGATTTACGAATATGTCCGGTCCGTCAACGGCACCACTTCTGCGGAACACGGCATCGGCCTGTCCAAGGCGGAATCCTTTAAAGTGGAAAAGCCGATTCCCTGAAACTGCTTCAGACCATCAAACAGGCCCTGGATCCCAACAACATCCTGAACCCGGGCAAGCTGATGCAGGCACCGGATGACTGGGTCACGGCCACGGGGCTGAGATATGCGGTGAACAATTGAATAAACCGAATCAATTCAACTCAATGAGGATATAACATATGGAAACAAAAGAAGCGGTCCGGTTCAAGCATCTGAAAAAATGGGAATCCACCCTGGCGGCCTGCATCCGCTGCGGATACTGCTTTGAGCACTGTCCTTTGTTCAAGCACACCGGATGGGAGTCCGACGCCCCCCGGGCCAAACTCATCACCGCCTTCGGGCTGTTGTCCGGCGAACTGGAACCTACGGAACTGTCTGCGGACAAAATTTTCAACTGTTTTTACTGCAAAAGATGCGAAGCAGCCTGTTCCTCAGGTGTCACGCTTACCGAAATCTTCACTGATGCAAAAAAAGACCTGATAGCGCTTGGATTGTGCGGTCCGGGCACCACATCCGTTACCCATAAGAACTGTGCAAGGTGCCTGGTGTGTGTCAAGGCCTGTCCCCATGAGGCCCGCTACTTCCACGAGGAAAACCGCATCGAGACCGATCCGACGAAATGCCAGGCCTGCGGCATTTGTGTGGAAGTGTGCCCTGCCGGAGCCGCCAGGATTGAGCACACCTTCGGCACCGGCAGACAAGACCTGATTCAGGCATCGTCGAAGTTCCTGAGCACACATTCGTCGGCCAAGGCCGTGGTATTTGCCTGCAACTGGTCTTATTATCCGGACCTTCAGGCTTCCCGGCTCCCGGAATCGGAAACCCATGACAAGGATTATGAGATCTATGTGAACATGTGCGCCGGCCGCCTGGAGCCCCAGCTGCTGATGTCACCGTTTCTCAACAACGCCTGGGGTGTGCTGATCTCCACCTGTCCCGAAGATGAGTGCCAGCACAAGACCGGCAACTCCCGGGCCAAAAAATGGTGGAGAGCCTCCGGTCCACCATGAAACGGATTAACATCGACCCGGAACGGCTGCAGGTGGTGGAGACCACGGCCGGGGATAAGACCTTGTTTCAGGCCCAGATCGACACATTCATCGAGCAGCTGTATAGCATGGGTCCGATCCGGTGACACCCCCCTTAACTCATACCAAGGACACCCGATACCATGAAAATTTCCGTGCCCTATGACAAAGACAGCGCCATGACCGCGGTGCTGAGCGATACGGTCAACACCTGTTTTTAGAAGCCAACGACGTCGTGATCCCGGATCAGAGCCGGGTCATCGCCGACGCGATTCATCTTCCAGTCAACAGTCAATCCTTTGACGTATTTCTGGCAGACGCCGGCCGGGTGCTGGTCATTGTCAACGACGCTACACGGCCCACTCCCACCGCCAAAGTGCTGGACACGATTTTCGAGCCCCTGTCCAAAACCGATTTTCGGTTCATCATCGCTACAGGGGTCCACCGGGGACCGTCGGAAGAGGAATTTGTCCAGATTTTCGGAAAATACTATCCACAGATCAAGGACCGGATCATTGTCCATGATGCAAAAAAGGATGAAGATCTGGTGTACCTGGGGGATTCCACCAACGGCACCCCCATGTACGTGAACAAGGCCGGCGTGGAAGCGGACCGGATCATCATCATCTCATCGGTGGAACCCCATTATTTTGCCGGGTACACCGGCGGCAGAAAATCGTTTCTCCCGGGGATCGCCGGGTATAAGACCGTGGAAAAAACCACAAGCTGGCCCTGGTGCCCGAGGCCCGTGCCCTGGCCCTTTCCGGCAACCCGGTGCACGAGGACATGATGGATGCCATCAAAACCGTGAAGCAGGAGATCTTTTCCATTATGACGGTGCTGGACAAGCACCACCAAATCTATGCCACCTGCGCCGGCCATATCCATGACTCGTTTCATGCGGCCATCGACCGGGCCAACGAGGTGTTTTGCGCCCCCTGAAAGAAAAGGCGGACATTGTGGTATCTGTGGTGAAATTTCCTCAGGACATCGACCTGTACCAGGCCCAGAAAGGCATTGACAATGCCAAGCTGGCGTTAAAGGAAAACGGCATATTGATTCTGGTGGCCAAGTGCCGGTGCGGCATCGGGGGCAAGGCATTCGCCGACTTGCTGGGGTCCTGCGACACGCCGAAAGCGGCCCTGGAAAAATTGAGCAGGGATATGTTCTGGGTTATCACAAGGCCGCCAAGATGGCGGAAATCGGACTGTGGGCACAGATGTGGGCCGTAACCGATGTGGCGCCCGAAGAGATCGCACCATTGTTCATCACCCCGTTTTCCGACCTGCAGACCGCCCTGGACAAGGCCCTGGAGCAAAAGGGTGAGACTGCTTCGGTCCTGTTTCTCATGGACGGCGGCCTGACCGTGCCCATGGCGGAATAACAGGCGATATCGTTCAGCACAGGCAAACCGATTATTCATGACCGGGCGGTTTTCAGAACCGACCGGTCATGAAATTTTTTGAGTTTGGCCTGAACCGCTCCAAATACGGTATCGGGCGGGAACTGGCGATGGCCATCTGCCTGACCAGCCGGCACCCCGGTCAAGACTTCGATGCCCTGTTCGATGGTGGACACCTGCCAGATGTGAAACCGTCCCTGGTCCACGGCCGCCACCACGTCTTTTCTGAGCATCAAATTGTTGACATTGGCCAAAGGAATCATGACCCCCTGGTCTCCGGTCAGACCCCGTCCGGTGCAGACATCAAAAACCCCTCGATTTTTCATTGACCCCGCCAATGGACTGAATCTCCCCCTTTTGGTTCACGGAACCTGTGACAGCGATTCCCTGGCGGATGGGATATCCGGACAGACTGGACAGCACGGCGTACAGCTCTGTGGACGAGGCGCTGTCTCCGTCCACCCCGGTGTAATTTTGTTCAAACGTGATGCTCACGGACACACTCAAAGGATATTCCTGGGCAAACATCCGGCCCAGGAAACCGGCAATGATCATCATACCCTTGTCATGGGTTTCGCCGGACAGGTCCGCCTCGCGTTCCACATTGATGATTCCCGGTTTGCCCATGTAAGATTCCGCCGTGATCCGGGTGGGCCGGCCAAATGCCAGTTCCCCGATCTGATACACAGCCAGGGCATTGACCTGGCCCACCACCGATCCGGTCAGGTCGATGAGAATGGAATGGTCATCAAATCTTTCCTGGACTTTTTCCTCATACAGATTGTGCCGGAACCGGGA
>LQAH01000340.1_pt1 | contig 11538 bp, 16 predicted proteins | sample 1535791 | NCBI WGS metagenome assembly LQAH01 (sample SAMN04331585, study PRJNA305678) | bioreactor metagenome | isolation source: bioreactor_4 inoculated with Wadden Sea sediment 2nd replicate of a... | place: Germany:Bremen
AATCTCGGGAATTATCGATTTGGAAAAGCTGCTGAAATAGACTTTAAGAGATCTTGATTCTGAATACAGAAAACTTAAGCATTGCGCAATAAATTAAAGAGCGGAATAATAGATAAAATACCGGATATTAAAATAAACGGACATCCGGAAGACTGTCTTCCAAACACTTTAAATGTTTCATTTGAGGGCGCGGAAGGTGAATCAATTCTGCTTTATATGGATTCTTGACGGAATTGCAGTTTCAACAGGATCTGCATGTTCATCAGATTCTCTTGAACCCAGCGCAGTTCTTCTTGCAACAGGAATGGGACCTGAACTTGCACATGGTTCAATTAGATTCAGTCTTGGAAGGGAAAATACAGAAGAAGACATTGATTATGTTCTTGAGAAACTTCCTCAGATAATTGCAAGAATAAGAAAAATGTCAACAATTTACACCGGAGGAAAAAAATGACAGGAAATTCCTGGTTATACAGCGAAGAGGTAAAAAAAACATTTCCAGAATCCTAAAAAATGTTCTGGATGATGAGGATAAATATGAAAGCGACGGCAGAGGTGAAGTAGGAAATATCTCCTGCGGAGACCAGATGCTTGTTGTTATTAAAGTGGCAGATGGAAAAATCGCAGACTGTCAGTGGAAAACCTATGGATGTGCAAGTGCAATTGCAAGTACATCAATGATGTCAGAAATGGTTAAGGGTATGACTGTTAAAGAGGCATACCATATTAAGCCTGAAGATATTGTAGGGAGTCTCGGCGGACTTCCCGACAATAAGATCCATTGTTCTGTTCTTGGAGACAGAGCTTTAAGAGCAGCAATTGAGGATTATTACAGAAGAAACGGCCTTGAATCAGAGATTGAAGAAGTAGAGGCAAAAGTAATTTGTCACTGCAAGAATGTTACCGACCGGGATATTGAAAAATTTGTTATAGACGGGGGCAATACATTTGAAGAGCTCCAGGAAAAAACAAAGCTTGGAACTGCCTGCGGCGGATGCATTGATAAAGCTAAAGAACTTCTTCATGAATACCATCATTTATACGGTTAAATAATAATCTTGTTAAATATTTATTTGAAGGTTTATAATTTCCCTGGCATATATGTCAGGGGAATAACTGCAAGTATGTAGTAAGCCCGGCCCGACAGGATGTCGACAAGGCCGGGTTTTTTTTATTAATGCATTGATGAATAAATTTTTAATCGGCGGGAATCTGATCTGCTAAGACGGGGAATAATCAGCCCGGAGTTCTAATAATGTATTTGCTGCAGTATTGCATAAATAATCCCGGTATTAACTGAGATATACTCCCTGCAACAATAAATAAAGGCGGTTCCTATGGATATTTTAAAACAGATACTTAAATATGAAGTTTTTCCTGCTCTGGGTTGTACAGAACCAATTGCAGTTGCTTTTGCAGCCTCTGCTGCAGGGAAAGAGCTTAATGGTGTAATAACAGATGTTGATATAATTGTTGATGCAGGTGTCTATAAAAACGGCTTTGCTGTCACAGTTCCCAACACAGGCGGGGAAAAAGGCAATCTTATTGCCGGAATAATAGGAGCAATGATAGGTGAGCCTGATCTCAAGATGGAAATACTTGAAAAAACCACAGAAGAACATATTAAAAAAGCAAAAGAGATGATCCGGTCCAAAAAGGCCAGAATAAACTATGATAAATCAAAAACTGATTTATATATCGATGTTACAGTAAAATCTGCAGACAGCACTGTACGTGCTGTTACAGAAAAGTCCCATACAAATATTGTTCTGATAGAAAAAAACAGTAATGTCTTATTTGAGACAGCACTAAGCAGCGGGAAATCAGAGACTTCCTACAAAGATGAAACTTAAAAAAAATGAAAATTGCGGACTTTATTGAAATTGCAGAGAATCTTGATTCACAGCAGTATGAATATATAAAAGTCAGGAATAGATATGAACCTTACGATTGCAGATGCAGGACTTAAGATAAACAAGGTAGGGCACTATATATCAACACTTAAGGAAAAAGGTCTTATTGTTGAGGATGTATTTACTAAAAGCAAGATAATATCAGCAGCAGCTTCTGATGCGAGAATGGCAGGACTAAATTTTCCGGTAATGGCTAGCGGAGGCAGCGGAAATCAGGGAATTGTTGCTATTCTTGTGCCATATATTTTCGGAAAGGAATACAAAATATCAGAGGAAACAATTGTCAAAAGCTTAACTCTTTCACATCTTGTAAACAGTTATATAAAATGTTTTACCGGACAGCTTTCTCCTCTGTGCGGATGCGCAATTGCAGCAGGTGTAGGGGCGGCAGTAGCTATGGTTTATCAGACATGCGGGGCAGATATGGATAAAATTACACTGGCTGTGAATAACCTTATAAGCGATCTCGGCGGAATGCTCTGCGACGGAGCCAAGGGGGATGTGCTCTTAAAGTTGCAAGTTCAGCCGATTCTGCAGTAAGAAGCGCATATATGGCTATGAATAATCACGGCATAACATTTACAGACGGCTTTGTCGGGAAAACTGCTGAGGAAACAATTCTGCACTTAAGTGAGATAAGCAAGCTGGGTATGTCGGGTGTTGATAATACTATGCTGGATATTATGGTGGAGAAGAGCCACAGAGCATAAAAGAGTATTAATATTTGACAGCTGCAGATGATGTTAAAACACTTTAAATTAAAAAGAAACTCACAATACACAGTCTTAAATCAAAGACTCTACAGCAGTTTTATTAAAACCTTGTTGTTTAAAACATTATAAATCCCCAATTCTATTGTAGTTCACAATTTTTAGCATTATATTAATATTAGATCTGAATCTCATTGATTTTCATTGTTCAGATTTGTAAATTTATATTCAATTGAAGGCATCAGGAGTAATTGATGGGAGAAAAAACAGTATATAAAAATGAAGACAAGGCTGAAGACAGGCTTGAGGAACCGGGACATTACAGGATTCTTCTTCATAATGATGACTATACAACAATGGATTTTGTAGTTGATATTCTAAAATCCATATTCCGAAAATCAATTCCGGAAGCTAATAAAATTATGCTTGAAGTGCATAATAAAGGCTTTGGGCTTGTAGGCCGTTATACATATGATATTGCAGCGACTAAAGTTATGCAGGTTGAAAATAAGGCTTCCCGTGCAGGATATCCGCTTCGCTGTACACTGGAGAAAGAATAATGCAGATAAATGAACAGGTACAGGTAATTCTTAATGCTGCCTATGATGAGGCTATTGAAAGACGGCATGAATTTCTCACCCCCGAACATATTCTATATACAGCTCTGTTTTTCAATAATGTAAGAGATATTCTTTCTCAGTGTGATGTCAACCCTGATGAACTCAGGGACAGGATCAACAGCTACCTTGACAGGGAAATACCTTTGATCGAAGAAGGTGATCCTATACAGACAATAGGTCTGCAGCATGTTATTGAAAGAGCTGTTTCACACATCGAGCATTCATCTAAAATGGAACTCACATTTTCCGACCTTATTGTTTCAATATATGACCAGGATAACAGCTACGGATCATATTTCATGAAAGAGCTTGGGATGACACGGCTTGATCTTTTAAAGGTTATATCGCTCGACCGAACAGAATATATTTCTGATGATGAAATTGGCGGAGCTGGAGAGGCTGAAGACATAAGCACTGGCGAAGCTGCTGAAGGACAGCCCGGCAGCGGTGAAAAAAAGAGTTTTCTCGAAAAATATACAACAGAACTTACATCATCTGCAGCAGAGGGGGAGCTGGATCCCTTAATTGGAAGGACTGAAATAAGCGAGCGGATTATCCAGGTGCTCTGCCGCCGTCTTAAAAATAATCCTGTTCTTGTAGGAGATCCGGGTGTTGGAAAAACAGCCATGGCCCTTGGTCTTGCGCAGAGAATTGCATCGGGTGAAGTTCCTGCATTTCTTAAGGACTATTCGCTTTATCAGCTTGAAGTAGGCAGTCTTGTCGCAGGCACTAAATACAGAGGGGATTTTGAAGACAGGATAAAAAGATAATAAAGGAACTTGAGAAAAAGAAAAAAGTTATACTTTTATCGATGAAATCCATACAATAGTGGGTGCAGGTTCTGTTTCAGGCGGAAGTCTTGATGCATCAAACCTTTTAAAGCCAGCTCTTTCATCCGGTAAAATACGATGCATGGCTCAACCACCTATGATGAGCATAAAAATATTTGAAAAAGACAGAGCTCTTGCAAGAAGGTTTCAGAAAATAGATATTCCCGAACCTAGTCCTTCGGAAACAGAGGAGATTCTTTACGGTCTTAAGGAAAAATATGAATCCTATCATGAAGTCTCCTATACAGATGATGCAGTAAAAGCTGCTGTAAAACTTTCAAATCAGTTTATAAATGAGAGATTTCTTCCTGATAAAGCTATAGATGTAATTGATGAGGCAGGCGCCTATGTTAAGCTTATTAACTTTAAAAAGAAGGAAGGGGATGAGTCTATAAATATTGTAGATGAAATAATAGTTGAAAAAATAGTTGCAGGGATTGCAAAAATACCTGAGAAGAGTGTTTCCTCATCTGAAAAGGGCAAGCTTCAGATCCTTGAAGCAGAACTTAAAAAAGTTATATTCGGACAGGATAATGCAATCGGTAATATTGTTCATGCGGTAAAAAGATCCCGCGCAGGTTTTTCAGAACCTGACAGACCTGTAGCATCGTTTCTGTTTCTGGGACCTACAGGTGTCGGTAAAACAGAAGTTTCCAAGCAGCTTGCAGACCTTCTCTCTGTTCCGCTTATAAGATTCGATATGAGTGAATACCAGGAAAAGCATACAGTTGCAAGGCTGGTGGGAGCTCCTCCCGGATATGTAGGATATGAGGAAGGGGGTCTTATGACAGATGCTGTTATAAAGAATCCCCATGCTGTTGTACTTCTTGATGAAATTGAAAAAGCGCATCAGGATATTTATAATATGCTGCTCCAGGTAATGGATTATGCAACTCTTACTGATACTACAGGACGAAAAGCAGACTTCAGAAATATAATTCTTATTATGACATCTAATGCCGGTGCAAGAGATATAAGTAAATCCATTATAGGTTTCGGAAGCAAAAATATGGGTGATGCTGCTCTTGATATTGCAGTTGAGAAAACATTTGCGCCTGAGTTCAGAAACAGGCTTGATAAGATTGTAATCTTCAATAAACTTGACCGGAAAATTGCAGAAAACATTGTAAGGAAAGAGGCTGAAATCTTACAAAACAGCTTTCTGAAAAGGAAATATCCTTTGAACTTACAGATGAAGCTGCATCACTTCTTGCCGAAAAAGGCTATTCTGATGAGTTCGGAGCAAGAAATATATCAAGAGTCTTCCGTGAGGAAATCAAGGACAAGCTTATTGATACTGTGCTTTTCGGAGATCTTCAGAACGGCGGAAAAGCTTCTGCTGATACAGAAGAAGATGAACTTGTTATAAAAACTGATTCCAATAAAGAGTAGGTTTTCATATATAATATTCGGATATATCAACTTGCAATAGACTGATGCAGTCAAAAATATTTATAGACAGCATATATCGGCTGATATACAGCTGTAATTTGATAATAGTGATTAATAATTAAATAAAATAAGATTGAGAATAAAAATAGATTGAGCAGTACTTTCCCCTGGCTTAGCCCTGATGATTACTTTGAGTTTCCTTCCCCTGAAAATGCAACACCTGAAGGTATTGTTGCATCCGGGGGGAATTTATCTCCCGGTATGCTTATTTCAGCTTATTCCCAGGGTATTTTCCCGTGGTTTAACGAGGATGAGCCTCTGCTGTGGTGGTCTCCCGATCCCCGCTTTGTTCTTTTCCAGATAAAATACATGTTTCTAAATCCATGAAAAAGCTTTTCAGGAAAAACAGGTTTAATGTTACTTTTAATACTGATTTTGAATCTGTTATTAAGGGCTGCAGGCATGCATACAGACCTGATCAGGAAGGTACCTGGATAACAGATGAAATGGAAAATGCTTATCAGGAACTGTTTAATCTGGGAAAAGTGCTTTCTGTCGAGGTGAGGGAAGCTGATTCTGATGATGTCTGCGCAGGGCTTTACGGTGTTTTAAATGGGAAAATGTTTTTTCGGTGAATCAATGTTTTCATCTATTCCGAACGGTTCTAAATACGGCTTTATTACTGCTGCAAAAAAGACTTAAAAGTGAAGGAATTGTTCTTATCGACTGTCAGGTTTATACAGAACATCTTGAGAGTCTTGGAGCCGAAATGATAAGCAGATCTGAATTTCTTGAAATAGTTAAAAACAACACATAAAATACGCGCTACAATCTTATCTGATATATAAATATTTTGTTATTTATGAACTTCATGCTTAATGATATCCTGGAATTTAAGTATATTATTATTATTAATGCTTTTTTATAAACAGCTGTGTAATCATTTTATGCATTATTAATTCAGTAATATACAGCCCGATATAATAGTATGATGATTCAGACCTGAATATGAATCAGATATTTAGTGAAAACAGAAAATTGAATTAATAATTCAATTCATGGAATGCTGATGAAATTTCAGCATATTTAATATTTAAAAACACGAAAAAGGAAACAAGTGACTATGAAAAATATAAGAAAAATATCTGCTTTTAACTGTAATTTGCATTTTTTATTTACATTTTACTTCCCAGGCGCTTTGATCTTAAACCGGAAACGGGTGTGCCGCAGGATGCTGCAGTTGAAAAAGGTGTCTACCAAACGGACTCACATATTATATCCGGGAAAACAAAAACCGGAAAACCGAATATAATCTGAGACTTGTTGTAAAAGCCGGTTCAGTTCTGGAGACAGATGATCAGCAGGGGCTTGCTCATTTTCTTGAGCATATGGCTTTTAATGGTACAAAGAATTTTTCAGGTAATTCATTAATTGATTTTCTTGAAAAAGCCGGAGTAAGATTCGGGCCTGATCTTAATGCATACACTGGTTTTGATAAAACTGTCTACATGCTAGAACTTCCTGCAGACAAGCCGGAAACTGTAGATCTCGGATTCCAGGTTCTTTCCGACTGGGCATCAAATATTACAAACAGCCTTGAGGAAATAGAAAAAGAGCGGGGCGTTGTAATTGAGGAATGGAGAAAGGATAAAGGTGCTGAAGAGCGAATCAGCGATGCATCTATTCAAACTATTTTTAAAAACTCAAGATATGCCGATCGTATGCCTATCGGGAAAATAGAAGTTCTTGAGAATTTTCAGAAAGGAACAATCGATAGATTTTATAATGACTGGTACAGACCCGATCTGATGGCAGTTATTGCAGTAGGTGATTTTGATTCAGCAGAAATGAAGAAGCAGATAGATAAATATTTCGGCAGGATCCCTTTAAGGAAATTCAGAAAGAAAAGAATTGTTTATGATATTCCGGAAAGAGAAGGTACTGATTATCTTGTAATAAAAGATAAAGAGGCTGTAAGTGCAAACCTTCGTGTAATTTTATGCATGACAAAGTTTCGTGAAAAACTGATGAGGACTACATCGAAGGGATAAAAAGAGGACTTTTCAGCATAATGCTTAACAGCAGATATGATGAAATCAGGCAGCAGAAAAATCCGCCCTATCTTAAGGCAGGGGCAGGATTCGGCAATGTTTCTCTTACAAGTTCTGCATTTTCTGTATCCTGTACCCCTGATGAAACAGATATTTTAAAAGGGATCGATGCTCTTTACGGCGAAATTGCAAGAGTATATCAGCATGGTTTTACAGAGCCTGAGCTTGAAAGAGCTGTGAGCAGATACTACAGCATTATGGAAAACAGCTTTAAAGAAAAAGATAATGCATATTCCCTTTCATATACAGAAGAGTACACAAGGAATTTTATCGAAGATGAGTATATTCCGGGTATTGAATATGAGTTCCGTCTTTTTGAAGAAGCAGTAAGAGATATAAGTCTTGAAAACATTAATTCACAGGCAGAAAAATATATTTCAGACAATAACAGGATTGTTATTTTAAGCGCGCCTGAAAAAGAGGCGTATATGTGCCGGATGAAAAGAAGCTTGAAGAAAAGCTTTCAGAAATTCTGGAAAGAATTATGAACCTTATGAGGATGATGCAAATGACAGTCCGCTTGTAGATGAAGCATCTCTTCCTTCAGCAGGTACAGTAGTTTCTGAAATATATGATAAGGAATTCGGCTTATACAGGTACAAACTTTCAAACGGCGCTGAAATCCTTATTAAGGAAACAGATTTTAAGGAAAATGAAGTAATTATGACAGCTGTAAGCAGAGGCGGTCATTCTGTTGTCTCAGATGAAGTATGGCCTTCTGCAAACCTTGCAGCTGCAATTGTTACAAGAGCCGGAGTGGGTGATTTTTCACAGATACAGCTTGATAAGAAACTTGACGGTAAAATAGTTTCAGTTTCTCCGTTTATTGAAGAACTCTCTGAAGGTTTTTCAGGAAGCAGCACTATTGAAGATCTTGATACAATGTTCAAGCTTATATATCTGTATTTTACTTCTCCGAGAAAAGACAGCGATTCCTATGAATCATATATATCACGGCTTAAAATATATCTTGCAAATCAGGATGTTAAGCCGGATGTTGCATTTTCAAGGACAATCAGAAAAATAATGACTGACAGCCACAAGAGAGGGCGTCCTTTTGATCTTGATTTTGTAAATGATGTAGAACTTGAAAAAGGCTACAGTGTTTATAAAGATCGGTTCAGCGATCCGGGTGATTTTACATATATTTTTACTGGATCTGCTCCTAAAGAACAGATACTTTCTCTTGCTTTAATATATATTGCATCTCTTGAAAACAGCAGTGATTATGATATGACTAAAAGAGAGGAATGGGCTGACACAGGTATGAGACTTCCTTCCGGAGTAATAAGCGAAAATGTTTATAAAGGTGTTGATGATAAAAGTGAAGTAGCAGTTATTTTTAAAGGCAGTTACGAGTGGAGCAGGTATGAAAATCTTGTTATAGGCACTCTTGCCGATGCTGCTGATATGATTTTACGGGAGGTTATCCGAGAAGGTGAGGGCGGCAGTTATAATATAAGTGTTTATCCTTCATTGAAGCGTTTTCCGAATCCGGAATATCAGCTGATCGTCTTTTTCGGCTGCAGTCCTGACAGGGCTGAAGAGCTTAAAAAAACAGTTTTTACAGAGATTGAAAAACTAAAAAAAACACATTAAGGAAGAAGTTCTTGTTAAGATCAAAGAGGCAGATTATCAGCAGTATGAAAAAAAATCTGCTTGAAAACAGATTCTGGGACAGCGCAGTTTCTGAGTCTGAAATTTCAGGAGCATCGCTTGAGTGGATAAAAGATTTTAGGGAAATGATCGGGAAAATTACTTCTGAGGAGATAAGAGCTGCAGCAGAGAAATATTTCAATACGGACAGCTATATTGATGTAACTCTTTATCCTGAAAACTGGAAGGAAAAAATAGAATCAGATTCTGCTGAATAAAACCGAAGCAGATTAAAATAATAAAAAAGCACTTTCTGAAAAATCAGGAAGTGCTTTTTCTATATTGGATATGTGCATAAGCAGGCTGCAGTATAATTCAGAAGTACTCTGCTTTACCGCTAATATATTCTAAAGAAAAACTTTGCTTATAAGAATATAAGCTGAAATTCCGCTAAGTATTTACATACTTTTATTCTTTATTTATTCATGCCCCTGTAAAAGAATCAGGCAGCTGATAAGCCTGGACGATCAGTACTTAAAGCCGCTGTCGCCTATAAATTCCCTTAAAATCGATGTTCCCGGTACATACCGTGCAGGAATATTGCTGAAGTTGCTTAAGAATCTCTGAAGCCGTTTTGCTTCTGAATAAAGCTTATCACTCGGTTTAACTGTTTTAAGCACAGGCTCTGCAAATGTCTTTAATACTGCAAGTTCATAGTCAAGTGCGGAATTGAAAACGCTGTCTGAATTCCCCTGATACGGGAAGATATTTTTGTTTTCACCTCTTCTTACAGAAGGCCAGCGGGAAAGAGTATCGAGGGCGGAATATCCTCTGTACTGAAAATCACGTATCATACGTCTTATCAGCCTGTTATCAGTTGTAGGAATTCTGCTGTGGTCATCTAGATTAAGCTGTGTTAAAGCTGAAATATAGATTTTATGTTTAAGGCCTTTGTCGACTTTCCAGGTAAGTTTGTCATTAAGGCCGTGAATACCCTCAAGTATAAGAACGCTTCTTTCCTCCATCTGAATTTTGTGGCCCTTATACACTCTTGTTCCTGATTTAAAATCAAATACAGGAAGTTCAACTTCCCCTCCTTCAAAAAGCTCCAGAGGTCTTTATTAAGCTGCTGGATATCAATTGCTTCTACGCATTCAAAATCATATTCCCCGTTTTCATTCTTTCGGTGTATTTACTCTTTCAACATAGTAGTCATCAAGTGAAATAGGCAGAGGATTAAATCCGACTACCTGGAGTTGTGTGGACAGTTTTTTCGCAAAAGTTGTCTTTCCTGAAGATGAAGGACCTGCAATCAGAACAATTTTTACTTTTCTTTCTTTTTTCAGCTATCTCATCAGCTATTTTTGCTATTTTTTTTATTATGAAGAGCTTCGGCGACACTAATCAGCTTTTTAGCGTTTCCTGCCGCTATATGTTCATTAAGCTCACCTACAGAGCTGAAATTCTGTATTTTCCCCCAGGATTTATATTCCTGATATACTGCAGAAAGCTCAGGCATATCTTTGAACGGAGGAATATGCTCCGGATCTTCATGTGTCGGAAAACGGAGAAGAAAACCGTTTGAATAAGGCATTATTTCAAAATGCTTAAGCATTCCTGTTTCAGGAACTAACGGTGTATGAGCAAGATCAATATAGTCTTCACATTCAAAAATAGCTATTTTTACTGTCATTCCGGTATTTAAGAAGAAGTGATGCACCTTTTGTATTTTTTTTTATCAAACAATTCAACTGCATCCTGGTAGGCTATTATTTTTCTTGTTATTTTGAGATTGCTGTCAATATATAACTGGATTTCCTTTTTTTATTAAATCTACTTCATCTTTTTTTAATTCATTTGCTGTATCAAAATAGAAGAAGTAGCTGCTTCCCAGAGAGTTGCTTATAACAAGTCTTCTTCGTGGAAATATTTTCTTTGCAGCCTTTGTTACAAGAAATGTAAGTGAATCCCTGTACAGTCTTATGCCGTCAGGTGAATCGAGGTAGACAGGAATAATTGTTGTATTTACCCGTATTTTGTATGTAAGGCTTGTAATTTCATTATTTACAAAAGCACCTGCTGCCGGTGAGTTTCTTTTTTCAAGGAGACCTTCTTTGAAGAAGTATTCAACTCTTGTTCCGTAGGGAACTGTCATAATACTGCTGTCCGGTAATGTTACTTTTACTTCTCTCATTTTTGATCTCCTGTTTATAACAAACTACTTGTTTTGCTGAAATATTAAAGCTGTATTTTTTATTATATTATACTGCAGTAATAATACAATTATTAAAAATATACTGCCTGAAGTTTTTCATACATATTCAATTTTTAGGAGAAATAAGTTTAAATATAAAAGCTTTTTAATC
>LQAH01000341.1_pt1 | contig 11505 bp, 12 predicted proteins | sample 1535791 | NCBI WGS metagenome assembly LQAH01 (sample SAMN04331585, study PRJNA305678) | bioreactor metagenome | isolation source: bioreactor_4 inoculated with Wadden Sea sediment 2nd replicate of a... | place: Germany:Bremen
AAAATGCTTGTTCCGCGAATTTGAGGATTTCTCAACAATCTAGACCGTTGACTTTGTCAACAGTCTCCCCATCTTCCTTGTAGGAAGATGGTTTTTATTACCTACATTAAAGAAACAACATGGTAAATACTACATATTGTATGAGATAATAAGAGTAGTATTTAAAGGTTGTCAACACCCATAATACAATTTAAAATGGAGGCTTCTTTTGAAAAATAAACTTATAATAATCTTAGTATTAGTAGGCATAATCACTACATTACCTGCCTTTGCAGCCAATGTTAATGTGTCCCTACCTAAGGATAAAATTACACTTAACGGATCTGTTTACGACTCTACCTACAGTCTTTACCCTATGTAATTACCAAGGATCACCTATGTGCCGATGACTTGGCAATGGCCAACAAGTTTAGGCTAAAACTCGGTATACTGACTCTGAAGGACTTATTATAGAAAAGGCATACCACAAGGAGACATAGAAAACCCAACCATACCACAAGCACATTCTGGTTATAGTATGAAGGCAACAATCGTTACCTACCCTGTAACCATAAATGGCACAAGTATTAATAATCCTAAAGAAACTTATCCACTACTTAACTATAACAACATTACTTATTTTCCACTGACATACCGTTATGCAACAACATTTTTCGGCTGGTCATACGCGTACACACCTGCAACAGGGCTCGTTGTAAACGCTTCAAATATTAACGAAACAACACCTACATTAACACAAAGTATAAAAGCTCAACCTACGTATCGGAGTGAAAAAATAGATATTAACGGTAAAACAAAAACAGCTTATATAACAGAAATTGCATCATTAAAAGACTATGAAATAGATGTGGTTTTTGGACAAGACAACATTGGTCAAACAGAAACCTTGGAGAGCATGGCAAAGCGCAACAATGCACTTGTAGCTATTAATGGAACTTATTTTCAAGCCTATGATGACACCCTTCCTAAAGAACCTTATTATCCAATCATTAAGAATGGGGAAGTATTACATTTAGGTTCTAATGGGACGACCGTAGGTTTTACATCGGAAAACGCCATGGTTATGGACAAGCTTACATTAAACGTTAGTGGTACAACAGACAACAAATCAGATTGGCTACATTCATGGTATGTTTATTGGATCAATCACACACCCGTACCCAACCAAAATTCGGTCGTTATATTTACAAATGAACACGGTTCTTATACCGATTTCCCACATGGTCTAAGTATTGTTTCTGAAAACAACAAAATCATCGACATTGTAAGTAATCAAAATGCCCCAATCCCTCAAAATGGATTCGTTGTTAACCTACAAGGCGTCGAAATTGATTCTCTAAAAAATCGATTCAGAAAAGGGGACACCATTAACTACAGTGTTGATATAAAAACCAACAACAATGACTGGACTGACGTAACAACAGCCGTCGGTTCAGGTCCGCGCCTTCTTACAAATGGTGCAATTACAGTTGACCCTCATGGAGAAGGATTTACGGAAGATAAAATATTGTCTCTTTCTGGCACACGTAGTGTCATAGGTCAAAAGAGTAATGGTACTCTTGTCCTTATGGTTTTACGTAGTGTAACCATTCAAGAAGCCGCAGAGGTTTCTTTAAAACTCGGTTTATCCAATGCTATGTGTTTAGACGGCGGAGCGTCTTCTGGACTCTATACAAATGGTAAAACTGTTTGGCAACCAGGTCGCGAATTAAGTAATATTCTTATATTTAAATAAACTTACAGAAAATGCCTTGTTAATATGAATCATTAACAAGGGCATTTCAAATTGTTACTAAGTCTTCAACTGAATATAATTCGTTCTATTGTTTAAGCACTTATTTTAATCTGACACAAATCACCTTTAATCTTCTGATAAAGTCTTTTTTATGGTTAATCCCTGAACTAAAAATCGAAAAATGCAACAACAGCGTAGGTTCCAGCCAAGACATAATGATATTGATCTCCCTCAAACATAGAGACAGTTCCCATGGCTAAGGCAATACAGATACCACCCTTCAAACCACCCCATGTCAGCAGCTTAACCATAGTCACCTTATCTTTTGAACGGGTTTTATTACGATATGCTTTTGTACTCATATTTTTATCTCTACTAAACATATAAACGGGAGCAATAATACTTAATACACGAGCTATTAATGCAAAAATAATAGCTGTTACCGAAATAATAAAGATATGTTTTGTATCATATAAGAAAAGCGCTGCAAACCCAATCAAAATATAAAGTGCACCATTCAGGGTTTTATCAACCACTTCCCAAAAACTATAGAACTTTGTGTAATATTCTTCGTTGTTTTCATGCAATTTGTGCATACTTGTCGCAAAATATATCCCTACAACAACAGCTGCTATGGGAGCAGATACGCCCAAATGTTCGCTTGCTGCATATGCAGTTGTAACAGCTGCCAAACTCACCAGTACTTCATTTTGTTTTTGATGGGTATGTTTAAACATTAAAAACAGAATATAAGATATAGTTAGCCCCACAAGAACAGCACCAATAATTTCAATCGAAATAATCTTCACAAACGTTGTTAATGGATTGGCATTTGTACTTGTACTAATAGCACTAAAGGTTACAAACAGTGCAACCGATATACCATCATTAAATAACGACTCCCCTTCCATTATTAAAGACAAACGTTTAGGCAAACCTGCCTTTTGAAGAATACTCATGGCAGAAATCGGATCTGTTGGAGCAATAATCGAACCTACAATACAGGTATGTAGAAAAGAAAACCCCAAACCTAATACATTTGATAATGCGAAGAATAAGCCTGCGTATATAAAAGTTGCAATCAGTGTGGAGAAAAAAGATAAGGTTGATATTAAAAACTTATCATGGGTTAAATCCTTAAACCTAATTTTTGCTGATCCGCTAAAAAGTAAAAAGCATAAAAATCCATTCATAATAATATCGTTAAAATCTATAATCTCCATGGATTTTAAGACCACATTAAATTGTGTTAACCCTAAAATCTCAGTCAAAATAACGGTTAAAGAAACTGCAAAAGCAATGGTCATTAGCCCTATTTCGGTAGGCAATTTTAGGATTTTTTCATTGAAAAAACTAAACAATGCTAATACTAAAAACATGCCTGCTGACAAATATAATAAATCTGAAAAAGAAATCATTTTACTCACCCTTCCTAAAAAACGTTTAAGCTACTTTACCACTATACTCCTGAAAAAATAGAAGTCAATAGGCATATTTTAGGGAATCGTTTGCTTCTTTTTGATAGTCTCATTCATCCCCTTAAATTCATCTTAATTTTAATTCAGCACTTATTCATTGTCTTTGAATCCGTTGGTATACAACGCCTTCACCAGATCATTGGAATTTTTAAGTTTTTTAGAATTAATTGCCATTTCAGTGCTGATACTATAAAATATCATAGTGACATAAATAACAGTAAGGAGTGATTACATGTCAGAACCATTTGATGTTCAAACTAATCCTAAACGTCATGGTTGTTTAAGTGCTTTTCTCATTTTTGCTATGATCGTTAATCCAATAGCTGCTGTATCTAATTTCTATTTCGGGAGTACCATCGTTAATACGCTTCCCAATGCATCTATTTGGGCAGTCTATTTTCTTTCCTTAAGCGGAGCAGCTAATTTTGTTTTTTTGTTAGCTATATGGAAGTGGAAAAAATGGGGACTATATGGTTTTACAATCTCAGGCATCCTAGTATTTGTTGTCAACTTAATGATTGGCATCCCAATACCAAGTTCATTAATGGGATTATTAGGTATAGCTACAGTCATACTGTTTGCTAGACCAATATGGCAACATTTTGAGTAAACTTAGATTAAATTCACTATTACATAGAAAAGAGGAATCACAATGGATGCAATGGGCGCATTAGGAATGGGCATTTTTCGGTATTTTTTATTTTCTTTTTATGATTGCATATTTAGGCATTAGTATTTACGTCATAATACTCTTTATAAAACTGGCAAGACGAGGTATTCAAGCATTAGATATCTATCTTGCCAAAAGCAGCTTACCTAAAGCAAATATAGAAGGTGAATATAATGGCTAGTATGGTATTTGGACTTATGGCATTTCTTATTTATATTCCATTTTTAGTCATCGGATAATAATGCTTGTACTTATGATTAAACTCATGAGGAGGGGCATCCTTGCCCTTGATAAATATATATATGAAAATAGTCAACTTATAAATTAACTATCTAGCTTAAATACAAAACATAAAAATGGATTCTCAAATACTGAGAATCCATTTTTTATGACATTATTTTTTTTGGCTTACAATAATAAAGACATAACAGTTCAGATATTGATTTATAATCTTCTTTCTATTCCTGCCTAACCAAATTTCGTATATTCCCAACAATTGATAGCCATAGTGTAACCTCCTGTATTATTTGCTATGATAGTATATACTCATTAATTTTAGAGGAGGAACAAATATCAAATTCCAATAATTATATTATTACTTTTCCATGTTATGAAACATTCTTAGAGGAGATACTTTTCTTTATCTTATTATCTTTATGTTTAAACTCAACTTCAATAACCAATACAGCTACTAGAATCAACCCACACCCTATCAATACATTAATAGTCATAACCTCACCTAACAATACAATACCTAGTATGGCAGCAAAAACTGATTCCGAAGACATAATAATTGAAGCGTGAGATGAACTGGTGTATTTTTGCGCCACTGTCTGAATAGTAAAACAAACAAAGGTAGAAAATACCCAAGAAAAACAAGAGACATCCAAGTCCGCCCTGTCATTTCAATAGGGATCGGCTCAGTTATAAATGCTGTTAAGCTTGCTAAAATGCCAGCAACAACAATCTGAATAAAAGATAAATTTGAAAACATTCATATCTTTTGCAAAGTATTCAATAGATATTATATGGGCTGCAAACAAGAGCGCCCCTAACAGGGTTAAGGAATCCCCTAATTTTAGGGAAACAGCTCCCTGTAAAGAGATCATATAAATACCAACAAGGGTAATAAGACTACCAACTATAGCCTTTAACTGGGGTCTACTCTTGTTGATGATCCAATATAATAAAGGAACAAAAACAACATAAGTGGATAGTAAAAACCCCTGTTAGATGCTGTTGTATATAACAAACCAAAAGATTTGAGAAGGCAAAAGCAGAAAACAAAATAGTGCCTACAACCACTCCCTTCTTAATATCATTTAATGACAATTTGCCAATCCATTTAAATAAGAACGCATACAAAAAGAACGAGGCTATGGAAAAACGAAAAGGCCAATAAAAAACATAGGTGTCATAGATGAAAGTGCATCCTTGCCCACTACAAATGCACTCCCCTGAAGTATTGCAAATACAACGAGACTTACATCTGCCATATACTTTCGATTCTGTTTATTTAACATCATACAAATCCCCCCACAGTAATTGATATTTTCACTATACCAAGCAAGTTGAGAAATGTACCCAGCCAAGATTTAACTTTATATACCAGCCAAAATGTCTTAACAGGCAGATACTTCATCAAATAAAAAAAGCCACTCACTTTTCTAAAGTGAAAAGGAATGACTAAATAATATTGAAATTAAGTAATTAAAGCACTTTAGAGCTAACACCGTTTAAGTTCTAAGCACCGATAGGTATTTCTGAACATAGCAAAAGCAGTGACTAAAAATGCAACAAAATAAACGTAATTAGGGAAATTAAAACTCAAAGTACTTATAAAGAATACATTGAATCCAAGGAATATGAAAATATTTACTTTAATAGAGTTTCTAAAATTTTTGTTTTCAATAAGTTTTAAAGATGATTTACAGTTGGGACACTGAACCTTATTAAATTGCATAAAAGTACGCGAATAGAATTTATAGAGTTTTATTTTACTTTTGCATTTTGGACATATTTTATTCATGATATCACCTCTCATTTAATTCTATCTATTTTAGTGGAAAGAAACAGTAGAATTAATGCATCAAATAATAATCGGTTAAATGTACCAATTGCACAACTCTAGAGTTACTTGTTAGTTTCACAATTAGACTTAAGATGACATCACTTCACATTGTCATCTAAAAACCAGTCACATATAACACATTCAACTCCCTGACTCATTTGAAAACCTTTATGATAGATGCACTTTGGGCATTCTTGTCTTAAAACAATTTGACCAGTATCAGGGCATTTATCAACATCTATTTATATATATGCATTACGTCACCGCTATTTATTTTAATTACGACCATTCTCTATTCACTTAAAGTAAACAAAGATAATTCAAACATTCAAAGAACGATAATAATGACCTGAAAAGAATCATTATATCGCGGAATTTTTAAATGGTCTATGCCTCTTATTACCCACTGCAATAAAACCTAATCATATAAGAGAATCGGTGATCATGCTCACTATTTATACATGCAGAAACTCGGTTTTTATCCAAGAACTATATTTATCTATCTAGTAACCTAACATTCACACCATGAAATTGAGAGTTCATGAACTTGAATCAAAATGTTAGTATTAAGTATGATAAAAGTGAAAGAAGGTGATCTAGTGACAGAGCAATCATTAGATTTGAGATATCAACTAGAAAATATCATTGAACAGGAATACAATAAATTTTTATGCTGTCATTTATCGCATTACAGGAAGACATCAAGACACTGAAGATGTATTACAAAAACAGCTTTCTAAAAAGCTTTTATGAATATTGATAAATTTAAGGGCAAGTCAGCCCTCTCAACATGGTTATATCGAATTGCAATTAACGAGAGCTATAGCTATATGAAGAATTGGAGCAAAATGCCTGTAGTTGCAATGATAGAAGAGTTGAACATTACTGACGACGCTTTTTATAAGCAGATAAAGTATGAGCCAGCAATTGATGATGAATTGATTACAGAAGAAATCCGTGAACAATGTATTCGTGGATTTTTAAAGTGTGTGTCAAAGCAAAAACGCGTTGTATTCTTACTCAAGACTACTTTGGGTTTAAAAAATAAAGAAATTGCCGAAATCTTAGAGATTAGTGAGAACAATGCAAAGTGCAACTTCATAGAGCACGTAAACAATTGCAGGAAATGTTTGAGCAACGTTGTAGCCTAATAGACCCTGATAAACCATGTAAATGTCACTATTGGGTCAAGTACATGAGAGACAATAATTTACCTATTCCAGAAGGCTATAGTCAGATTAAAAAACGATAAATTACGGTCAGAGCTTTTTAATAAAATGGACTCAATTAAAAAAAATAGCTTATTTATATCAAGTAGAAAACACTATGGATAAGGAAGCATTTATATGTAAAATGAAAAAAAAATATAGAAACACTGTAACCATTATAGCTTTCGAGAGGTCTAAGTATTGTAAGAATAATATTTATAGACAAGGAGAAAGTATATGGACTTAAAAGTTGTATCACCATGTGGGATTGATTGTTTTAATTGCCCTCTTTTCGAGAGCCAAGTAACTGAGGAATTTAGAAAGTATGTTTCCAAAACGAAAGGTATTCCTGAGGAAGAGGTTGCATGTAAAGGCTGCAGAGACGGAAATCTGTGCAAATACTTAGAATTAGAAGGCAAAGAATGCAAAACATTAAATTGCATTAAGGAGAAAGAACTTGATTACTGTTTTCAGTGCGACTCATTTCCATGTGAATTCTTAATGCCAGTAGCAGATGGTGCAGAGCGCTTCCCACAAAACATTAAGTTGTACAATTTGTGCACCATGAAACGTATTGGTGTAGAAGCTTGGAAAGAACAAGCTACAGAGATTAGGAATACATATTTTAATCATAAGATTGAGATTGGTAAAGGTGGAAGTAAATAAACTATGACCAAATTCCTTATCAACATGAAAAAAAAAAAATCACCTACCCTAAGCGTAGGTGATTTTTATGTTCGATCTAATAAGTTAAGAAATAAAGTTAATAGTCGACTATATTGTAAAGAATAATTCAAAGCATCATAGAAAAAATAAATACATGCTAGTCATTAGCAGACGAAACGTACATGAAACCAAGCACTCCTGCACTTATTAGCAATATTATTGAAAAGACTTTTAAATAAACCCACAATGAGTAGAATGATAATAAAGCCATAAACAGATTGATCATGAAGGAAACAATAATTATCACATACATATACTCATGAAGGGTTTTGAAGGTTTTTAGGCAAAGCAAACAGAACAAAACGACTGATAGTACAGCTAATAATAAACCAAATGCAAAAGGATTCTAATTGTACTTTCATGACCAACGCCTGATAAACTTTGTTCAAGGTATTTAAAGATCTTATGTCTAATGAATATGTTAGATAAAGTGAAAGTGATAACATCAATAAAACCGCCAACCATACTTATAAAATAGTATTTAGCATTATCAATAATACTAAGAATACGTTCAAACATACACTTGAACCTCCTAATAGATAAATAGCAATATATCTAAATTATACCCAAACGATAATTGATGTACACAGACTACTAGGAGATCCTTAAATCACATTCCGCAAGTGAATTGTACTTATATACTGAGTTTGCAACGATTTCAATACACAGGTATCATTAATTCAGCAAAGAACATTTAAAAAACACATTTTCAGGGTCAGAAACTATCATTTACATTCTTCGTATTTATAATGTGAGGCATCAAAGTTGCAGGTATCAAAAAGTTTGTATTACTTGTTGATGCAAAAGCGACGTCTAGTTTTTATCCAACGTTTCTCTTCCTTTGAGTAGACTTCGTTCCATGCGTGATATCCCCTATAAAGCGGTGTTATGCCCTGTCCTTTAACTAATTTTGTTTCAATGTCTAGTGAGCGTGCAAGTGCTGCATAAAGTGCAGACATATCATAACATACACCTTTACCATATTTAAGAGCTACTAGGGAGCCGTATTCCAAATCATTTACTGAGTTTAGTTGGGAACTGAATTTTTTCGTAGTCATATTGTATGTTTAAGGACACCCAATTATAAATAGCTTGTGCTTTTTTCAATGTCAGTATTTAAATTTTGGGTAATTTTTTTCTGCTAGCAAACTTATCTGTTCATTATCACATGCAATATCCTTTTCAGGATTTAAGAACATGCCTTGTGAGTCAATTTCATTTTCTTTTACTGTGTTATAGATATTAAATGTAGAGTCGCATATGTAAGAGATACCTCTAGTATTTACCAATACTTGAATTCTGTAATCTCCTATGCCATCCATAAGCCAAATTGTTTCCTCGAAATTACCATTAACTATGTAAACATCTTGATATGAAGTTTTCTGCTCATAGGTGACTTTAATTTTTAAGTTTTTCTACACCGGAAGTTCCTTTGATTATTACTTTACCTTCTTCTGATTCGTTGATGAGTTCGGCTTTAACTTCTTCCAGTAAATAAGATGCACTGCTGGCGTGTACTCCTACACTAGCTACTGTTAAGAAAAACAAAACAAGCATTGGTATAGTTAAAGATATTATTTTTTCATGAGATCCCCCTAAATACTATTATGTCATTCTCAAGTTGATGTTACTAAAAGTATTCTATAATATGTAAACCTAAAAACATATCCATATATAGTCCTATAAGTATTAATACTTTCTTAAAATTAAGTTTTTGGTGAAATTCATAAAAAAAATTCAAATTGTCTTGGAGGCTTCAATAACATGCACAATAAAAACATGGTAAATCCGGAGTCAGCCAGCAATAAATCACTAGGTTCCATATCAAAACAAAATCACCCTCGCAATGCGTAGGTGATTCTTATGTTGGTGCGGCGCAAGGGACTCGAACCCCTAACCAACTGGTTCGAAGCCAGCTACTCTATCCGATTGAGCTAGCGCCGCTGATTAAGCACAAAGATATTATATATTAATTTGGGGTAAAATCCAAGGTTTAAATGGGTTGTGGAGCGTTAAAGTTATTTGTATGGGATTAATTTAAGTTTGGGATTTATCATAGGTTGCGGGTCGCAGATCTGCGACCCCTACATATAATTCTTCATCACAATTAAAATATGATGATCAAATTTTATTTTCTACAAATCAATGAATTCCACCACCCTATTTATAAGCTGAAGTAAAAGCTCTAGAAATCGTGAAATTCAAGGCGCGTTGATTTTTCATTTAAGGATAGTACTAAGTACGTGACGTAATGAAAAGATCAACAGCAACGCAGTAGTACGCGATTTATTGAGCTTTTACGTGGTCGTGGTTACGAAGGTGCTCCTCACAATACTCATAATCCCCATCACACTTACTACAATACCTAAAATCCATCTTAGGATCATCTTTCTCAGTTATCCCACAGACATGACATTTATGATAAATACGGACCTTCTCATAGGACTTTGCATTGGTTTTAAACCGCGTTCTGTTCTTTTTAACTCTTGCTCTATTTTTAGCGTAGTCTCGCATGTCTGAACCAAAGAAAACAATTAGGTTTAGCAACGCCACTAAGATTGAAAACTTGATACTCATGGAGCCGTTTACAAACATAAATGAACGTAAAAAGTCCACTTAATCCCGCTAGATATTTTACTTTCACAGGGAAAAATAAAAAACAATCTTAGGGTGAAATCTGGATAGATGACAGCAAAAGCCCAAAATATAGATTGATCTAGATACAATGTTGAACCTGCGCCGCCACCTATAAAGGCTGCCGCTGTTGTACCAATATAACCAATTAAGTAGAACACGTTAAACCTAAAGGTACCCCACTCTTGTTCAAGTCCTTGCCCATATATATACATAAGCATAAAAGCAAACATAACGAATATAGGTGATGTCATTGGTGGCATTGCAATGTATGTGATAAGCCGCCATATCTCGCCTTGTAGTACACGTTCTGGTATTAGAGCTATGTTATAGATAAAACGCCTGATGGGTCCATATAATTGAGTATGTATGCTGCTCCTTTTACGAGTACAATATAGCTAATGAGATTGTGAATCCCCAACCATGGTATTTACGTTCTTAGTTTATTTAACCACTTCATATACAAACTCCTTGATATTATGTAATATTTGTCTTAAAAATTAATTAATTAATTAACCCTATAAAGCCGATATCTATGGCATAATGTAATCAATTGATTTTTGCTATGTGCAATTGTTTTATCATGTAACCTAATAGAATTGTACCTTTATTGGTTTTCAATAGCAATTCTTTTACCCGATTTATTCGTGAAAACATCGAGAAAGATACGAGCCAAAGGAAACTTTGTTTCCCAAAGCAAGGCCGAATTATGCCGGCAATTTGGATTTACTTTGTTTCAGAAATTTATTGCTTTACTTGGTTAGTACAGTGATCAATTTATGGAATAAAGTAAACCAAAAGGCGAAGGATTTTTACAATGATTTTCTTGAATAATTTGGGTTTGCTGTTTTCTAATAGACTTTTAAGAATTTTTAATGGATGTGATGTTGAGTGAGCGAACTTTTTTATGTGAATATTGGTAATCTTGGGTTTTATGAATCCATTACTTTAGTTCTATTTTATTTAGCGATGTGCAGTTACGG
>LQAH01000342.1_pt1 | contig 11503 bp, 17 predicted proteins | sample 1535791 | NCBI WGS metagenome assembly LQAH01 (sample SAMN04331585, study PRJNA305678) | bioreactor metagenome | isolation source: bioreactor_4 inoculated with Wadden Sea sediment 2nd replicate of a... | place: Germany:Bremen
TTATCGCATACAGCACCGGATATTTTTCCCAGAAAGACTTTATCAAGGTGGCGGTGCCGTGGTGCCTGATCCTGCTGACGATATGCGTGGCAAGCATGCTGGTGTACTGGCCGTTGATCGGATTTGTAAAATAATTGCGGCAAAAAACTCTTTCTATCCATTGATGGGCAGGGTATGATATTTAACAAAAATACCCTGCCCAGATGGATGAATACCTATCCAACAATTCAGGAACAGGAGATTATCGTGTTTAAAACATCAAGTAAAATCATGCTGGTGGATGATGAAAAGGATTTTGTTGAAATGCTGAGCCTTAGGCTCAAAGAAAACGGAGAATCCGTCATTGCCGCCTATAACGGCCGTGAATGTCTGGATACCCTGAAAAAAACACCGGTGGATGTGGTCATTCTGGACGTCAAAATGCCGGGCATGGACGGAATTGAAACCCTGAAAAAAATCAAGAATCAGTATCCTTTGGTGGAAGTAATCATGCTCACCGGACACGGCACAATCCAGTCGGCGGTTGAAGGCATGAAGCTGGGGCCTTTGATTTTCTTCTTAAACCGGCGGATTTTGAGGAGTTGACGGGAAAACTGATCAAAGCCAGGGAACACAAAAAAGAACAGATGGAGCGGATCCAGAAGGCGGAAACAGCCATGTTGCTACGTCAGAGCAAAATATGACCTTGGAAAGAGGCACGAAATGGATCCGACAGACATGACCGAAAAGATAGACATCCTGCTGGTGGATGATGAGAATGATTTCCGCCAGATTCTCGCCAAGCGTCTTAAACGACGGGGTATCTGCGTACGGGAAGCGGACCGGGGAGAAAAGCTCTTCAGATTCTGACGGAATCACCGGTGGATGTGGTCATCCTGGATGTCAAAATGCCGGGCATAGACGGCATTGAATGCCTGAGACGTATCAAAGAGACACACGATCTGACCGAAGTGATCATGCTCACCGGGCATGCGGATATCCAGGGCGGTGTGGAAGGCATCAAATCCGGTGCTTTTGACTATCTGTCCAAACCGGTTGAGCTGGAGCATCTGATCCGGAAAATCAAGCAGGCTTTTCACAAAATACAGCGGATTCTGGCTGAAAAAGAGGCCCATGCATTCAAGGAACAGGTCAAGCAGCAGATGGTGGTGGCGGAACGGCTGGTGGCTCTGGGCACCATGGCCAGCGGTGTTGCCCACGAGATCAACAATCCCCTAGCGGTGATCCAGGATTCGGCCGGATGGCTCCAGCAGATTCTGGAAAAACCGGAAATGCAGTCCCTGCCGCGCAGAGAGGATTTCAAAAAGGGACTTGACCGGATCAACACCGCCGTCAAACGGGCGGGAAAAATCACCCAACAGCTGCTCCAGGCCGTCAAAACCCAGACAACGGAAATGGCGGATCCGTCCACCTTTGTGGTGGTCAACCTTAAAAAATTATCTGAAGAAGCCATTACTCTGGTTGGACCGGAGGCGGGCCTCAAAAACATTGCCATCCAGCTGAAAGTTTCAGAGCCAGACCCTGTTGCCTGGACCGATCCGCTGCAGTTGCTTCAGGTCCTGCTCAATCTGCTGTCCAATTCCATCCAGGCCACAAACGAGGGCGGACAGGTGATGATCCGCCTGGAAACCTCACTGGAAGAGGCAAAGATAATCGTCACCGATACCGGATGCGGCATTTCAAAAGAAAACATCTCCCGGATTTTTGAGCCCTTTTTTACCACCAAAGAAGCGGATCAGGGCACGGGAATGGGGCTTTATGTGTCCTGGGGAATCATCACCGGTCTCGGAGGATTGATCACCGTGGAAAGTGAAATTAACAGAGGGACGACTTTTATCGTTACATTACCGGCTAAAAAAATAAGGCAGACAGCTTTTATGGCAGAAGGAAAAACGGTTCCACCCCCCCACCGGATACGGGTTCTACTGGTGGATGATGAAGCAGTGTATGTGGATGTGCTTGCCAACCGGCTGGGCAAACGGGGATTTGACGTACAAAAAGCCTACACCAGCCCGGAAGCGCTTCTGGTGTTGCGTACCCAGCAGTTTGACGTGGCAGTTCTGGACCTGAAAATGCCGGACATGGATGGTATCGAGGTATTGAAAATCGCCAAGCAGGTAGACCCTATGCTCCAGGTGATCATGCTGACCGGACACGGATCCGCCGCCGCCTGTGAGCAGGGGCTGGCACTGGGTGCGTTTGATTATATGATGAAACCTGTGAATTCGAAGCCCTGGTGGATAAGATCCGGGAGGCGTTTGAAAAAAAGTCAACGTCTCAACAACCGGAAAATTGACCTGTTTTTACATCCATTCTGCTGCATACAGCCGTACGCATGCAGAATGGATGTCATGATTACTCATCGACCCCGGGTCGTGATCTTGCGCATTTCCGCTTCAATGATTTTTTCCTCATGCCGGCGCTTTTTGGCAGCCGCTTCCGTCACTTTTTCAACCAACACATCGATATCGCTGGGTTTCATCAGATAATCGAACGCCCCCAATTTCATGCCCTCAATAGCAGATTCAACGGTGGCGTGTCCGGTAAGCATGATCACTTCCACCAGCGGAAATTCCTTTTTGATCGCTTTGAGGGTTTCGATTCCGTCCATGCCCGGCATTTTAACATCCAGAATCACCACTTCCACCCGCTTGTTATCTTTGAGTTTCTGTAAGGATTCTTCGCCCCCATGCGCTGGCAGAACGTCCATATTCCTTTTGGTCAACCGTTTGATCATGGTGTCGACGAACGGGACCTCATCATCCACCAGTAAAACCTTTGCAATGGCCATCGATTAAATTCTCCTTAACTTTTGGGTGCTGGTTTGTCCAACGGCAGCACAATTGTAAACGTCGTTCCTTCATCCAGTCTGCTTTCCACATCGATCCGCCCTCCCATTTTATTGATAATTCCATAACAAATGGAAAGACCGAGACCGGTTCCCTTGCCCACCGGCCGGGTGGTAAAAAATGGATCAAAAATCCGTGCCAGGTTGTCCGGCGGAATCCCGGGGCCTGTATCCCTGATGGCAATCGAAATAGTCTGGTCCTCCGCCGTGGTCAGAATGATAATCCTCCCGCCGGTTTTTCCATGGCGTATACGGCATTTTGCAAAATGTTCATCAGCACCTGCTGAATTTCCGTGGCAGATGCCTGGATGGCGGGCAGTTCCGGATCCAGCTGCACATCCACATCGATATTGGCATATTTGAATTGCTGGGACAAAAGATCCACCACTTCATTGACAAATTCGTTGAGCTGAAGGGTTTCCATCCGGGAATCCGTTTTCCTGGCAAAACTGAGCAATTTATGGGTGATGCCTTTACACCGGTGTCCCTGGGTCTGGATCTGATCCAGTGCCCGTTTGAATTCTTGAAAATTGTCTGCTTTATCAATCCCTTCACTGAGCAGATCCTGAATCCAGCCGGCCTCTTCCACCATAATGGCCACCGGATTGTTGATTTCATGGGCAATACCGGCGGCCAGCTCCCCGATGGAGGCCAGTTTGCCGGTTTCCACAATCTGCTGATTCATCACTTCTTTTTCAGAATCAAGCCGGGCGATGCGCTTTACCAACTGCCCGGAAATCAGAAATGTAACAAAGATAATGAGCAGGGCACCGGCAAGCGCAATGAATACGGCAATCAGCTGGGTTTCATTGAGTTTGGCAAAAGCATCTTTTTCTCCTGTTGAAAAATCAACAGCCAGTCATCATTTTCAAAAAAGCGGCAATGACCAGGAACCGGGTGTTGTCCCCTTTTTTTCAACGGAAAACGTGGTGTATTTATGAGGCGGCCTGACTGAAAAGCGGTCTTTTGGACGTTCATGCTCCCGGGCGATCTGGTACAGTTCACTCTGTCCCAACACCGAAGGTGCGATGATATCCCCGCCGGATGTGTTTCCCCGGACACCTTCTCCCATTTTGAACAAATTCATGTACTGCTGCAGGGTCAGCTTGAGTGTCCCCTTGGGAGGCCGGGTCTGAAACTCCCCTTGACGGTTCAAGATAAAGGCAGTGCCGGTTTTTCCCATGGTGAAATCTTCCACCAGCGTGTTAAAGGCGACAAAATCAATGGTGGCCCGCACCAGCCATGTCCGGCCCTCCCATTCCCGTTTCACCGCCACGATAAAATGGGGCTGCCCCCGCAGCCCCAGGAACACATCACTGATATAGGTCTCCCTGGTTCTGGCCTTCTGAAACCATTCAGAACTGCTGTAATTGGCCTGGTCCAGACCGAACGGGCCGGCATAAGATACCTGGCGGCCGTTGTCATCGATCACGCCTAAATCAACAAACACATAGCTGTAATCTGCCTGAAGCGCCCACAGTCTTTGTTGAAGAAAGGTTTTATTCTTGAGCTGGGCAATCTCGTAACTTTTGGACAGATGGCTGATATCACTAAGTTTTTGCTTGAGAAAGTCATCGATTTTTGGCGATGCCTGAGAACCAGTTCATCCAGATGGGCGTGGACCATCTGGTTGGCGTATACATGGAATTGATAAAGAATAATCCCGGTAACCAGCATCAACGGGGCCAGGGAAACAATGACAATGCGCAGGGCAATCTTCAGCCTGAAGTCTGAATAATATGCCGGCCCGTGATCCGTTTCACTTTGTTTTTCAGCCACCCGCACCTTCCTGTCCAAACATTGATCCGCCCTCTTTGACAATTGATCGAGGATTATCACGCCTCTATTATAAAGTTCTTTTTATTTGATTAACCCTTGTGTGTCAAATGGAATCGCATGCAATTCCGCCTGTGTCAGCTTTTTTACAACCTGATAAATCATTTTATCTCTTTTTGTCGATATCTCTCTAATCTTAGGCGGCATTCATAATCTAGCTGGAAACGATTACAGCGAAAAAAAGACCGACTTGTTCAGAAAAAGGCATGGTAATTGCTATAGAATACAGAAGCAGTCTGTTAACACCTGGAAAAGGAGATCCAGATGAGTGAAAAAGCAATCAAGAAAAATCGGAAGAAAATCAGGTTGACATTGCATGCGCCCCAGGCAAAAACCGTTTTTCTGGCAGGTGATTTCAATCAATGGAACCCTGAAAAGCATGGCTTAAAAAAAGGCAAATCCGGGGCATGGGAAGCCACCCTCATGCTCACCCCCAGCACTTATGAATACAAGTTCATTGTAGACGGAGAGTGGCAGATGGACCCGGCCAACAGACGAACATGTCAGAACAGCTTCGGAACCCGGAACAACCTGCTGACTGTCCCGGAATGATCACTCCTGCATATTCTGAATAACTTCATCCCGATCATTTTTCTATAATCTTTGATAAACAAGGGGGATGCCATGAAAAAAGATACAAAAAAATCATGCTATCAGCCTGGATTTTATGGAAAAAAACGTCAAACCGCCGATCAATGGGTCGAGGCATATTTCAACAAATGGGTATCAGAAGAAAAGCGGAAAAAACAGGAAAGAGAACCCTCCAGGGTTTTCCCATCGATCTGTTTTTCCCGCCAAATCGGAGTCGGCGCTCTGGAAATTGCCGATCTTGTGGCCGGGTTGAAACCGTTTCGGGTCGTTGACCGCCAGATTCTGGAGCATATGGCGCAAGATGCTAGCCTGTCCATGAAGTTCATCGAACTGTTTGATGAACAGTACCCGGGGCGTTTAGGGGAACTGTTCACCATGCTCACCAGTGAAAAGACCTTCATTAAAAGTGATTATGCCAGACAACTGACAAAACGGTCACCGCACTGGCTTCCACCGAGCCCACGATCTTTGTGGGAAGAGGCATTCATCTGATCCTGCCACGGGATCAGACGTTGTCCGTGCGGTTTATATGCAGCCCGGCGTTCCGGATCAACCGGTTGAAAAACATATTGAATATTGATACGTTAGAGGCGAAGCAACATCTGGACAGGTGTGACAGGGAGCAGCAGAAATTTTTCAAAACGGTCTATCAAGCAGAAGAAACTGACCTGGAGGGAATCGATTTGGTCATCAACAGGGATCATCTCAAAGGTGCAGCTGAGGCGGCAAAAATCGTGGCCTGTGCATTTGAACAGAAATTCGGCCTTCCGGACTGACCTGATGGGTTCTCATACCATTAGGACTGACAAGGGGGCCGTGGACATCTGTACCGGTTTTCCCGCAAGCGAAATTGACGGGCTGGTATTCGGGCTGGAAACCACCGATCCTGCTTACCAGCCCATCTATACCCGGAAACAGAATCTGGCACAGATTGCCTTTTCAGGCGGGTCCCTGAGTTTGGCCCTGTTCAGAAAAAAAAAGATCGTCGGATACGCAGTCATTGCCCCCCTCCCTGAACAGCCGCTGGGCCGGCGCTGATGAGCTGCCGCTTCAGGAACTTAAGGCAGTGGAAGTTGCCCGGCAGTTCAGACATCAAGGAATTGCACGATGCCTTCTGGCCCAGATGTTTTCCGGTTCCGCCTTTAACGATCAAATCGTATTTCTTTCCAGCTATGCCTGGCTGTGGGACATCACCCATACCGGCCTGTCCTGTCATGCTTACAGAAAGATGCTCCTGGCCCTGTATGCCGGGTTCGGTTTTGAATCCTTCCAGACCAACGAACCCAACGTCTGTCTAAAACCGGAAAATATTTTCATGGCCAGAATCGGTAAACAAATCTCTTTGAAAGACCGGGAACGGTTCAAGTGGCTGCGTTTCGGAATCGCGAAACCCGACGACTTTGTTTTCGGGGACGAGACGGTTGAAAAATTCAGCAAAAACAGCTAAGACCTCTCCATGGCAGTGTGTAATGAACGGCCAGGTCCGGTCGGGTCATGGCATACCGGGCTGTATGAGCGGTCAATTTTGGACAAACGCCGGCTTAAGCCGGTGACAGGACAAGCCCATGAATACCATTCTTGTAATAGATGACGATGATCAGCTTCGGATCAGTTTCTGTAAGCTGTTGAGAGAGGAAAATTATTCCGTTATGGGAGCGGCATCAGGTGAGGCCGGTGTCGACATGGTAAAACAACAGTCACTGGATCTGGTGATTCTGGATATGCGCCTGCCCGGCATGGACGGCATGGAGACCTTCACACAGATCAAGAAAATGGATCCGAAACTGCCGGTGATCATTGTCACTGCATACGGCACCACGGAAACTGCCATCGAAGCCACCAAAATGGGGGCGTATGACTATGTGCTCAAACCGTTTGAGATCCCTGAAATGCTAAACCTGATCACCCAGGCCATTGATGCCGGATATTTCATGAATCCCCGGTCGCCCTGGACGCTTTGCCTGATCAGCAGTCCGGTGATGCCATTATCGGCCAGAGCAGGTCCATGCAGACAGTGTACAAAGCCATCGGCCGGGTGGCCCAGACCGATGCCACCATCCTGGTCCGGGGAGAGTCTGGCACCGGCAAGGAATTAGTGGCCCGGGCGGTGTACCAGCATGGCACCCGATCAGACAAACCCTTTCTGATCATCAACTGTGTGGCCATCCCGGAGACCCTGCTGGAAAGCGAACTGTTCGGGTATGAAAAAGGCGCGTTCACCGGAGCGGCCCAGAAACATATCGGAAAAATTGAACAAGCCAACGGCGGGACCGTATTTCTGGATGAAATCGGGGATATGCCGTTGAGCATTCAGGCCAAAATTCTTCGGCTGCTACAGGAAAAAACATTGAACGCATCGGTGGAGAAGAGACCATTCCCGTGGATGTCCGGATTATCGCCGCCACCCATCAAAATCTTGAAAAGGCCATTGAAAAAGGCAAATTCAGGGAAGATCTGTATTTCCGACTCAAGGTGGTTACCATTGAACTGCCGCCCTTAAGGGATCGAAAAGAGGACATCCCCGACCTGATCGCCTATTTTCTGAACAAATATGCCATGACGCTGAAAACAGCCAATCCCGGAATTCTGGAAGAAGCTCTGACGCTTTTGAACGGCTATGAATGGCCGGGAAATGTCCGGGAGCTGGGGAATTTGATTCAGAAAGTGCTGATTTTCAACCGGGGGGCACCCATTGCCGCAGCAGAACTGGCACAGATCATTCACCGCCGGAATGCGGACGAGCAGAGCTCAAAGATACCAATGGAGACCATTCGTGAATGGGTGCGGCAGAAGATGGCCCGGGAACCGGATACTTGCCGTTTCGACGATATTATGGATATCATTTCAGGGATCATCATTTCTGAAGCATTGATGTCCACCGACGGAAACCGGACCCAGGCTGCCAAGCTGCTGGGCATGTCCAGGCCCACCCTTCATGCCAAGATTGAAAATACAACATTCGAATGAAAACCCTGGTCTCCGAATGACCGGATCCATCTGAAAACTGACTGACTCCTCCTCAATATTGTTTCCGCAGGTGTCAGTTTTCTTCTCATGTTGAAAAAAATCCGTTCATTCATACGGTTCTGTAAGGCTTTTGTGCAGACCCTTTATTATCTTAAAAACACAATATCCTTTAAATTCAAGTCGTTATCCTGATTTTCTCCGGTGGCACAACTTTTGCTCAGATCTGGTATCAACTGCACTGGAAATCCACAATAAACAGCCGTATAAATGGAGGTGAACCATGTTGATCAAAGAATGGATGAGCAAGCCTGTCATTACCATCAACTATAACGAATCATTGAGTGATGCCGCCAAACTGTTCCGCACCCGGGTGATCTCCATGCTGCCGGTGATCAAGGGTGATCACCTTACCGGGATCATCACGGACGGGGATCTGAAAAGGGCAATGCCTTCGGATGCCACGACACTGGATCGTTTCGAACTGCCGTCATTGCTGGATTCTATTAAATTGGAATCGATCATGTCAAAACCGGTGATTACCATTCCCCTGGATCACACCGTGGATGAGGCGGCCGGCATCATGCTGAAAAAGGGGATTTCCGGCATGCCGGTGACGGATCGGTCTGGCGAAATGACCGGCATCATCACAAAAAGTGACATTTTCAGATGTTTTGTCTCTTTTACCGGGGTTTCCACCACCGGCCAGATTTTTGCCACCCGTCTTCAGGACCGGCCCGGACTCATCAAGAAATTTACAGACATGATCCGGGCAAAAGGCGGCCGGATGTGCAGCATCATGACCTCCTATGACGACATTGAGCAGGGATACAGGAAAGTTTTTTTCATACCTTTGATATCGAACCGGACGACTTTTCCAGTTTGGTGGAAACATTCAGTGAAATCGGTCAGTTGTACTATGCAGCTGACCTGTCACGTGGATATCGGAAAATATTTTAAATGACTCAGGTACGGACAGGAGAGGATCAATGAATCAGAAATTCAATAAAATTCTGGCATGCGTGGACTTTTCAGACTACTCCCTGATGGTTTTGACCTATGCGGTGGAATTGTCTGGAGCAAAAGACTCTCAGATTATCGTGTTGAACGTCATCAACCAGCGAGACATCAATGGTGTCAGAATGGCGGCAGGATACTTTCCGACCCAGGGTCCTGTGATGCTGAGCGTGGAAGAGTGTGTCGATGGTTGGAAAAAAGACCGGATGAACCAGTTGAAATATCTGGTCAAGGCCAATTTTTCGATGACAAGTCCCGGATGCACCTGATGGTGGATACCGGCATTCCTTATGAACGTATCCTGGAAACTGCGGATACAAAAAAGGCGGATCTGATCGTCATCGCCAACAAAGGCAGGGGAAACCTGTCAAGGGTGCTGTTCGGAAGTGCAGCTGAAAAAGTGTTCCGGCACGCGAAGGTACCGGTGGTGTGTGTCAGAGATCCTGAAAAATTCAAACGGGAGAGATAATCATAATGAAAAAACAAGCAGGCAAAATTTCAAAATTAGCCGTAGCCATCGATTTTTCCACCTATTCCAGGATCACGCTGGAATATGCGGTGGAAACGGCGAACCTGACACAATCGTCGATGGTTTTGATTAACATCATCAACCAGAAACAGATTTATGCCATGGAAAAAGCGGTCAATGCCGAACATCCCAACCGGTTTGATCTGGGAAAGTTCCTGAGTGAAGAAATAGATCGGCGGAAACTAAAATTGAAAACCCTGATCAAGGGAGTTCCCGCCATGGATGATGTGCCGGTAAAATCCGCATCGGCCACGGGGTCCCCTATATGGAGATTCTGGAAGCCGTAAAAAAAGAAAAACGCGGATTTTCTGGTATTCGGCCCCAAGGGACAGACCGATCTCAAAGAGTTTCTTTTCGGATCCGTGGCAGAGAAACTTTTCCGCCACTCGCCGGTGGCGGTGATGAGTGTTCGTTCCTGATACAATTCGAAAAAAGGAGGGTTCTCATGAGTACCCATCTTCTGAACCGGCTGTTCAATCCGAAAGGTGTGGCTGTCATCGGGGCCAGCGACAAAAAGGGTTCTGTGGGTCATGCCATCATGAAAAACCTGATGGCTGGAAAAGGAAAATACAATGTGTTTTCAGTAAATCCCCTGCATAAACAACTATTTGACCTGCCCTGCGCTGCCCGAGTCCAGGATATTGAAGATATGCTGGACCTGGCGGTGATCGCCACCCCCATCCGGACGGTGCCGGGTCTGATCGAAGATTGCGGTCAAAAAGGAATTTCCGGGGTTGTGGTGATATCCTCCGGGGGGCGGGAGACCGGTATCCAGGGCCAGGCCGTCGAAGAACAGATCCTGTCAGCCGCAAGAAAATCAGATATCAGAATCATCGGCCCCAACTGTCTGGGTATCATCAACACTGCCATCTCCCTGAATGCCAGCTTTGCTCATATTGCTCCCTTGCCCGGCAATATTGCTTTCCTGTCCCAGAGCGGGGCTGTGTGCACATCAGTGCTGGATCTGGCAATTCGAAAAAACATCGGATTCAGCCATTTTGCCAATCTTGGTTCCATGCTGGATGTCGATTTTGCCGACATGATCGATTACCTGGGTTCGCAAAAGTCTGTGGGAAGTATTGTCATGTATATGGAAGGCATTGCCAATATCCGCAATTTCATGAGTGCAGCCCGGGCAGTGTCCCGCGTCAAACCCGTCATCGTCCTAAAATCCGGGAAATCCCGGGCCGGGGCCCGGGCAGCGGCATCCCACACCGGAGCCATGGCCGAAGAAGACGTACTCTATGACACGGCATTTCAGCGGGCAGGCATTCTCCGGGTGGCTGAATTTGAGGAGATGTTCGACTGTGTCGAATTTCTGGCGAAACAGTCCCGGCCCAAAGGAAGGGGGCTGACCATCATTACCAATGCCGGGGGACCCGGAGTCATGGCTGCGGATGCCCTGGCATCCTTTGGCCTGGAGCCTGCCCAAATGTCCCGGTCCACGCGGGACCGACTTGATGCGATTCTGCCCGACAACTGGAGCCGGGGAAACCCGGTTGACATCCTGGGCGACACCCCGGCCGCCACTTATGTGGAGACCGTGAAGATCTGTGATGAAGATCCGGAAACCGATGCCCTGCTTTTGATCTGTTCGCCGGCCGGCACTATGGATACCCGGGCGCTGGCCGAGCTTCTGGTGCCCTGTCTCCGGGAAATTTCCCGCCCGGTATTCACCGCCTGGATCGGCGGAGAAATGTGGCAGGGCCAGGGCAGGG
>LQAH01000343.1_pt1 | contig 11492 bp, 18 predicted proteins | sample 1535791 | NCBI WGS metagenome assembly LQAH01 (sample SAMN04331585, study PRJNA305678) | bioreactor metagenome | isolation source: bioreactor_4 inoculated with Wadden Sea sediment 2nd replicate of a... | place: Germany:Bremen
TAATATTATTTAACAGATTTGTTAATTATGTTTTATTGTAAAAAGCCTCTTCCTTCAAAAGAAAAACTCAATATCTTATATGATAAAAATAAAAAAGATTATGAAGAACAGTTAAATCTCTTTCTGAGCTTATTTATCAGACTTTAAATGATAAAAAGATAAATTTTACTGTCAAATACAGAGTTAAAACATTTTACAGCCTTTATGAAAAAATTCTGCGTATTGCTTCCAGTTCTGACAGCTCCACAATAAACATTACAGATATACTGGGATTAAGAATAATATGTCCATTTCTTCAGGATATAGATGAAGTATCTAAATTCCTGCATAAATTGTTTCTTGTTGAAGAAGTTGATGTAAAAGGAGCAGATTATCCATATCATATGTTTGGATATGAATCAGTTCATTTTCTTGTGCGTATACCTGATAACTGCCTGCACGGCAGTCTTAATGGAAATAATAACAGCAGTGTCTGCGAAGTACAGGTACGTACAATCCTGCAGGAGGCATGGGCTGAAGTAGAACATGAGATAATATATAAATCTGATTTCTCCCCGCTCGATGAACCGCTTAAAAGAAAACTTGCTGCTCTCAATGCAAATCTGACACTATCAGATATTACTTTTCAGGAAATACGTGATTATCAGAAGGATCTTCATAAAGCTCTGAAACTTAGAAGAAATAATTTCTATGAAAAAATACTTTCAGATAAACATACAAAAAAAGTACATCTAAAAAGAAAATGAAAACTATGAGACAATTGAAACTGTAGATACTCTGCTTCTTAAAGGTTTGACTGCTCACAATAAAGACGATTATGAAGAAGCAGTATTTATCTATACCGAAATACTGCAAAGAGATATAAAGAACAATATTAAGACAATAATTCATGTACACAGAGGGATGGCTTATTACAGCAGCGGTCAAATAGACAAAGCGATGAATGATTTTAATAAAGCTCTTGAACTTGATCCAAATAACACTTCAGCAAGATATTACCGTGCTGTGCATTCAAGAATAAATAAAAACTTCGATGCTGCTTTAAAAGACCTTGATCTATGCATTGAAAAAGAACCTTTTAACCTTGAATATTTAACAGCAAGAGGGGAAACATATTCCGATGCAGGATACAAAGATAAGGCTGTTTCCGTGCTGAAATATGTATTAAGTCTAGAAAGCAGCTTTAAACCGGCAGAAAATCTTCTTGCAAAAATTAAATATTAAATTATTTGACACCTTAATTAACGCTTCCTACAATTAAAGTATGAGTAAAAAATGGAAACCTCTCGATGAGAATATTTTAAGTAAAATTAATTCACTTTTCTTAAAAACATACCCTGAAAACGAGTATGGAAACCTTGCAGAAAAATCAGCAGGCACTGGATTGAACTTCTTAAAAAAGCTGGGATGAAAAACCGGATAATCTTAAAAGCTCGATCTTGAATATGACACTGATGATCCTCTCTCCGTGTACAGCAGAAGACAACTGTTATTACATATGCCGACAGTATAAGCCGTGAGGGGAAAAAAGTCTTAAAACGCTTGATAAATTTCTCACCCGGTATTTCCCCGCAATCGGAGGACTTCATATACTTCCTGCCTGTACTGTAGTGGAAGACAGGTTTAACGACGGTTATTTTTCACAGGTTGAAAGGGATAATATTCACGGCACCTTCGGTTCAAATGATTTATTTGCAGATATTGTTCACCGTTATTTTTCAATGAATGACCTTGTTATGGGACATGTAGATATAGAAAATCCTGTATTCCTGGATTATCTTGCAGGAAATGATAATGCAGGTCTTAAATTTTATACATTTACTCTTGATGAATATGAAAAACTAAAATACTCAGGCAGCTTTGATAAAGTTTTCCGCCCAAGACCTTTCCCTCTTTTTACCATTTTCAGACGTTTACCTGTTGATGAACCTTACAGAAGCTATAATCATGATGAAAGAATAAGCATCATATCGAAAATAATAGAAGATGAATCAGGAATAAAAGCTGACAGCAGAGTTCTTGATATGCTGTGGCTTTTCAGAAAAGTACTTAATGATCAGATGCTTCTTGATGAAGATTACATTATAATTCCGAAATTCCTTGATTATCTGAAATGAAAAAAATATTGATAAAGAATCAGTTTTTACAGAATCATCAACACAGGAAGTTGAACATATACCTTATATTTTTATATCAGAAATAGATTCAGTTGAAAATCTTTTAAAAAAGTCCGGTTATTCTTCTATTGAAGCAACTTCTCTGAGTGGTATTTTTGAAAGGGAAAACTGGAAGATATTCGGAGAGGAAATAAGGGCCCTTACAACTTTCAGTCATGTCCAGGTCGATGTAAACACAACAACTTTTGAAGGTTTAAAAGCATTTTCTCAAGACCTGATGTTTTACCTTACAAAAGATCTTAATATGCTGCGTCTGGATGCAGTAAACTATGCTTTAAAAGTGGGGTACTTCATGCTTCGGACTTCCTGAACTCGACCTTCTAATGAAAATTGTATACCTGTCAATGGAAAGCATAAGTCCCAGAATGATTCCCAACCTTGAAGTTAATGACAGCCTCACAACTATTTTAAATACAATGTCATCAGGGGATGCAGCTCCTCCGATGATGCATGACTTTTTTCTTGCAAGTCTATTACCTGCAGTTTTTCATTCAGGGAAGGCTGAAATTATAGGCAGAATATTCAGTAAAATTTCAGAATATGATATTCCGCATAACAGTATACGTTTTTCACTTTCAGAAAGCCATGACGGTAAATCTGTACGGGGAGCCTTGATCTTCTAACATTTGAAGAAAGAATGGTATTAACTGATGCTGTTATTAAAAATAACGGATATGTAAAATATAAATCAATACCTTTAAGGGAATGCTCTGTAGATGATTTAAAAAGGTTCTGCATGGAACTCTCAATAGATTATGAAACAGTTAAAGAAATATTTTTCAAATCTTCAGCTGCTTCTCAGAAAACCTTGTATTAAAAGATGAAATCAGCAATACAGAAGCTGTTAGAGCTGCAGATAAATTCAAGGATAAAATAGATGTATTTGAATTCTTTTTTACAAGGATTCTAAAAGGACGGGATCCTTATGAACTGTGCATTACTACAAGAAATTCTCTTCCTGTACTTAATGATCCAAATCTTGAAGCTGAGAGGTTTCTTTCATTCCATACTCTTGCTTTTGCAATTATGGGAAGAAATGTAAAGACAATATATTTTAACGATCTTCTTGCTCTGCCTAATGATTATAAAAGAGTAAAAAAAAGCGGAGAATTGCGTGATATAAAAAGAACAAAATCTGATTATAATAAAGTTATTCGTCTTCTGGAGGATAGAAACAGCTTTGAATCCAAAGTATCAAAAGGAATTAATAATCTGATTGCTCTTGTAGATTCAGATCCATCTCTTTCCGTCCGCGGAAGTGAAGCTGAATATATTCAGCTTAAAGGGGGAGTTCCTGCTGCGCTTATTGCAAACAATTGTGGAGAAGAGAGTAGCCTTGCTGTTGTTAATTTATCTGCAGAAAAAACTGCTGTTTATATTACGGAGGAAAAGATTCCTTTTAATTCTTCAGGAATGCTTTTTGATAATATTGCCGGGAAGGAAATAAGTTTTGCAGGAAGCAGTCTTGAGCTGGAATTGGAGCCTTTCGGAAGATTATGGCTTACCAAGGCTGCAGTAGATGTGCCGGAGGAAAAGCTTGTAAAATAATTTTATCTTCTTATGAATGACGGAAGAATTATTGAACAGGGGACACATGCAGAATTAATTAGAGCAGAAGGCTTTTATTACAGTCTCTATAACAGCCAGTTCGGAAAATAATATGTTTAAATAATTGCATCAATTATTGAAGCAAAGTATTATAAAAATATATATGATCAAAGTAATTATAGCTGAAAACAATAAATCTGATATAAATATAATGAAGTCTTTCTTCGACAAGCTGCAGGACTTTGAAATAGTTCAAATCTGCAGTAACGGTGCAGAAGTATATGACTATCTTGTCCAAAACAGTGCAGATCTTATTATTCTTGAGATATCGATGAGAACTATGAACGGTTTAAAACTTGTTAAAAAACTCAGACAGAACAGTAATTTTATTGATGTAATTTTTGTTACAGCAATGAATAATACTGATACTGTGAAAACAGCTCTTAGATACGGAGCTGTTGACTACATTGTAAAACCATTCAGTTTTGAAAGATTTCTCTGTACTATGCAGAACTATAAAGTAAGATATAATCTTCTGAATCATAAAAATCAGTAAACCAGTTTGAAATAGATAAAATAATAAGCAGCCCTGTTGATACAAATTTCAACAGTCTTCTTCCCAAGGGCATAAGCCAGATAACTCTCAACAGCATTATTGAAGTTATTGAAAAATATGATGAGGAATTCACAGTAGATGAACTCCTTAAACACATAAATATGAGCAGAGTATCTTTACGTAATTATCTGCGTTTCCTGCAGCAGGAAGGTATAGTCAGTTCTAAAATACTTCGGGGAACAGTAGGGCGCCCCCAGTATATATATAGAATTGTAAGATAATCTGTATTTTTAATATAAATTACTAATTTATTTACTATAATATATATGAGGTAAAAATTATGAATAAATATTAAAGATGAATGCTGCCCGTTATTTGATCCTGTAAAATGGAATGAAAAGGCTTTTTACTGGGAAAACAAACTGTTTATAAAAGAAACTATTCCTGCTTTTTTTCATATTCCTTTTCCTCCAATGATCAGGAGCAAGGTTATTTTAATGTGTACACAGGCAAATGATTCGAATGCAGATATATTAGATAAAAAGTGAAATGCTGCTTCTATTCCACGATAAAACACCATTTAAAACTGAAAATATATTATTCTGTTGAAAAAAGAAATTGAAGATGCTGATAATATAAGCATGACCGGAACTTTTTATGCTAAAGTATTTGACGGACCTTATAATCACATTCCAAAGTATATTAAAGAAATCAGTAGCAAATTGGCAGCTGACAATCAGACTGTAAAAGATTTCTATGTACATTATGCATACTGCCCCGAATGTCAGAAAAAATATAAGCACAACTACATGATTCTTTTTGCTGAAATAATGTAGAATAACACAATTATAAATCTACGGAGAAAAAAATGAATGAAGTTTATATCTGCCAGAGCTGCGGAATGCCGCTTAAACATGATCCGAATAACGGCGGAACAGAGGCAAACGGCTCTCTGACAACAAAATACTGTTCATACTGCTATGTAAACGGGAAGTTTACAGAACCTGAAATTGATACAGCAAAAAAAATGCAGAACTACTGTATTGATAAATTAAAAAGCTCAGGGTTTTCCTAAATTCATTGCATGGATATTTACCAGAAATATTACAAAACTTGAAAGATGGAAATAAGCGGACAATTATTATTTACAGCAGCTGATGCTTGAAAGTTTCATTTATTTCAGTGTAGCATTTTTTTTATTATGAATACTTTAAAATATGAACTGAACAACTTCGGCGGTGCTGTTATTAAAAATGAATCTCTTCCGGAAAATATAAATGATTTTGAATTACAGCTTATTGAAACAATAAATAAACTTAAAAAAGATAATAAAAAAGTTATATGGCTGGATATTCCTATAGAAAAATCCAATCTTATTCATACCGCTGTGAATGCCGGATTTATATTTCATCATGCAGACACAGATTACCTTGAGCTTACATTAAAACTAGTTGAAAATGCTTTTATACCTCCGTATGCAACTCACTACACTGGAGCAGGAGGTGTTGTTATTGATGAAAACAATAATCTGCTTGTTGTCATAGAAAAATACCGGAACTATAAAAGACATTATAAACTCCCGGGCGGCACATTAAACAAAGGTGAACATATTTCTGATGCAGTCTGCCGTGAAGTTTTGAAGAAACTGGAATAAAAACAGAATTTCAGTTTCTTTCCGCTTTCAGACACTGGCACGGCTACAGATACGGTAAATCTGATATATATTTTGTCTGCAGACTAAAACCCTTAAGTCATGATATATGCTGTGATACCAGTGAACTTGAAGAAGCAATATGGATACCTGTTGATGAATACCTTGAATCAAATGATACTCATCCTTTTAACAAGCGCATAGTAGAATCAGCATTAAGCGGGAAGGGTATACATATTGAAGATATTCCCGGATACGGCACACAGGAAACACATGAAATGCTTTTTCCGGCTAAATACCATAAATTCAAACAGCTGCTTTCATAATCAACTAACTTTTATCATTTTTGAATATTATTTTCTTTTATTTGCCATATCTATATTTATTATATATGATGTTCTTGAAAATATTATTTTATTGAAGCATTATATATAATTGTCCTGTTATACCCAGCAAGAATAATTTATAAAAAAATGCTGAAATTAAAAAAGAGGTTTAAATGAAAAAATAATTTTTACAATTATTAATACTTTCAGCAGTAAATCTTTATGCACAGGATTTAAACTCTGTAAAAGAAACTGAAAAACTTTCAGAAAAGATAATTGACAGTTTCTATAAAAAGAACTTTGAAGAAGGTATGGATCTTGCGGCTCCGTACTGGCCTCTGCCCCGAAATGAACTTGATAATTTATGTACACAGATTAAAAGCCAGTGGGTAGTTATCGAAGAGCGTTTCGGAAAAACAACCGGATATGAACTGATAAGAAAAGAGGCTATAGGGTCATCTTTTTACAGATACTATTATCTTCATAAATTTGAAAATCATGCTATATACTGGTCGTTAACCTACTATAAAGCTGAAGATAAATGGCTTATCAATTCTCTTGTTTTTAAAGATGATCTTGAAATACTTTTTTAAGCCGGTTAAGTAATAATTCTTCAGCTTTTTAGTTCAGCTGTTGTTATTTATTTTTCAATTAAAATTATTAATTGTATTCCAATATTTAATTTATCTTTAATTAGAGAATAGGAGGGGAAATTGAAAATACTTCATACATCAGACTGGCACCTTGGAAGGTCTCTATATGGTAAAAAAACGGTATGAAGAATTTATAAGATTCCTCTCCTGGCTGGAAAAAACTATCAAAGATGAAAACATAGATGCTCTTATAGTGGCAGGAGATGTTTTTGACAACAGTACTCCGGGAAACAGGGCTCAGGAAATATATTATAATTTTTTATGCAGAATCTCTTCATCATCATGCAGGCATATTATTATAACAGCCGGAAATCACGATTCTCCTTCATTTTTAAGTGCTCCTAAAGAAATACTTAAATTTCTGAATGTATATGTAACAGGTTCTGCATCGGCAAATCCTGAAGATGAAATATTTATATTATATGACAGCAGCAGTAAACCTGAAGCAGTTATATGTGCTGTGCCATATTTGAGAGACAGGGATATCAGGACTGCTGAAGCAGGTGAGACATTTGAAGATAAGAATAAAAAAACTTATAGAAGGTATAAAAAAACATTACGATTCTGTCTGTGCTGAGGCTGAAAAAAAAATATCTGAATTATCTAAAAACTTTTCATATAAAATACCGCTAATCGCAACAGGACACCTTTTTACAGCAGGCGGTAAATGCTCGGAAGGTGACGGAGTAAGGGATTTATATGTCGGATCACTTGCACATATTGAAAAAAATCTTTTTCCATCTGTAATTGATTATCTTGCACTGGGTCATCTTCATGTACCTCAGAAAGTCGGAGGAGAAGATAATATAAGATATTCAGGATCTCCAATACCAATGGGTTTCGGAGAAGCAAAGCAGGAAAAAAAAGTAATAACAGTTGATTTCAATCAATCTTCCTGTAAGATAAATGAAATCACTGTTCCCTGCTTTCAAAAGCTTGAAAGAATAAGCGGGGATCTTAATAATATCCTAGATAGGATCGACCATCTGAGATTTGAAAGCAGCAGTGCATGGCTGGAAATTGAATATACCGGAAAAGAACCTGCAGTCAACCTCAGAGAATCATTAGAAAATGCTGTTTCCGGTACTTCCATTGAAATAAGGCGCATAAAAAACAGGCAGTTTATGCAGAAACTTATTAAAAAATCTGATAAAGAGGAAGAACTAGATGATCTTAGTGAGCAGGATGTTTTCAGAAGGTGTCTGGACAGTTATGATGTACCTGAAAACGAAAGAACAGATTTAATTTCTGCATATTCTGAAATCATTAATTTAATCCGCGAAGAAGATTTAAACGCTGAATAAAGGGTCATTTGGATGAAAATAATTGAACTTAAATTAAAATCTTAATTCGCTCTATGGTGAATGGCATATAGATTTTACAAATCCTGAATACACTTCAACGGTATATTTGCTCTTACAGGTCCAACCGGTGCAGGAAAATCCACAATCCTTGATGCTGTCTGTCTTGCTCTTTACGGAAAAACCCCGCGTTTGGGTGCTGTAACTGCCGGAGCTAATGAAATAATTTCACGTCATACAGTGGAATGTTTTTCAGAAGTTGTCTTTGAATCAATGGGTTCCAGATACAGATGCAGCTGGGAACAGCACCGGGCAAGAAGAAATCCTGAAGGCAGACTTACAGATGCTAAACATGAAATAAGCGATGCTGATACAGGTGAAATAATTGAAAGTAAAAAAGTCTTATATCTTCAGTAATTGAAAGTAAACCGGCATGGATTATGAAAGGTTTACCAGATCCATACTTCTTGCCAGGGGACTTTGACACATTTCTTAAAGCTGATAATAATCAGAAATCAAGAATTCTTGAACAGATTACAGGTACTGATATCTATTCAGATATTTCGGTAAAAAGTATATGAAAAAAATAAAGAGGAAAAAGAAATACTGAAATTTCTTGAAGCTGAAAACAGCGGAATATTTCAGCTTGATACCGAAGAAATAATCAGTCTTAAAAAAGAGCTTGATAAGAAAACAGAAAATGAGAAAAAATATTTCCGCTCAAATATCTGATACAGAAAAATTACTTACAAAGCTTAATAATATTAATGAATTAAAAAACAATATAAAATTAACTGAAAAATAAAATCAGATAATCTTGATATGCAAATTGAATTACTAAAACCGGAAAAAATTAAACTTGAAAAAGCTATTAAAGCATCTGTTTTTGACGGTGATTATGCATCTTTGGAAAGCAGAAGAGAAATTATCAATAATTATAGAAAAAGAATACCGGGAGGAATCAGAAAAGCTTCCTGAGGCTGAAAAAAAATATAGAATAAACCTTGAGAAACTAAGTGAATCTGAAAAAAAACTTGAAAAACTTAAAGATGAAAGAAATATACTTTTAGAACTTCTTATTAAAGTAAGATCATTTGATCAGAAAAGTGAAGATTTAAAAAATCAGAATCGAAAACATCAAAAAATGAATCAGAAAACCTGAAAAAACTAAATCAAATAAAAAAGAAAATACTATTAAAAAGATTTAAATAAAACAACTTGCTGAAAAAACAGAAAGATATAAAATCTGCTGAACTGTATCTTGAAAATAATTCAGATGATGAATATCTGATAACTTTATTAACAGGAATAGAAGAGCAGGTAAATTCTGCAGTATTTAAGAACAGGGATCTGTTAAAAAAAGAGAAAAGAGTACAATGAAATTTCAGATCATATAGTTTTAATTAAATCTAATCTGTTAGAATCAGAAAAAATATTTAAGGAAAACAGCAAGAAAATATAAAGAAGCAGAAGACAATCTGTCAAAAAGCAGCGAAGCTCTTGATTCACTTCTTGACGGTAAACATTTAAGAGAATACAGATCAGAAAAGGAATTACTTTTAAAACAGAAGAATCTTGTAGACCGCATAATTAAACTGGAAGATGAAAGATCAGCTCTTAAAGACGGAAAACCATGTCCTTTATGCGGCTCCTGCAGTCATCCTTATGCAGAAGGTAATATACCTGAAAAAGATGAAATAGAAAAAAGAATCGAAATATCTTGAAAATATCGTAATCAGTGCAGACAGTCAGGAAGCAATAATTAAAAACTGTGAAAAAATCAAATCTGATGCTTTGGAATCACTTTCAGAATCAGAAAAAAACACTGCACTTATACTTTCAGAAAAGAAATCTGCGGAAAAAGTACTTTTAAGTATTACAGAGGAAATAAACACAATAGAAACTGATGCTGAAAATATTCTTGGGGAATTGTCTTTAAAACTTTCAAAATTCAGTATCAGTGAATTTACTCTTGAAAATACAGAAAACATAATTAATCAGCTTAAAAACCGGCTTGATAAATGGCAGACTTACAATAAAGAAAAGATTGATTCAGAAAAATAATTACTGATATTCGCAGTGATATTAAAAATCATGAAAGTCTTTTATTAACTCATTCAGACTTATTTGCAGAAAAGAGAAAGAGCTTTATCAGTTACAGCAGATTTTGATAATATTAATGCGGAAAGGAAAAGTATTTTTGGAGAACGTATTGCTGATAATGAGGAAAGAGAATTCAATAATAGATTTATACAGGCAGAAAATGATTTAAATTTAAAGCGTAATTTACGGGATGATTCTATTTTAATTTTAAATAATATTAAAGAAACAAAACAGAAACTCTTGATAATAAAATTAAAGAGGAAACTCCGCTTTTAAACACAATGAATGATGATTTCATTATAAAAATAAAAGAAGCAGGATTTGAAAATGACCAGGTTTATAAAGAGGCAAGGCTTAATCCTTCAGAAAGAGATAGACTGTCATTAAAATTAAAAGAACTTGATGATAGAGCTTTGGAAATTAACAGTAATTTGAAAGACAGGAAAAAGAGGCTTGAAAAAGAAACAGCGGAATTGACCAGTGATAGAGAGATGCATGATGTACAATCAGAATATGATGAAATAAAAAGGCAGCAGAAACAGCTTTTAGAAGAAACAGCCGGAATAAGACTTAAACTTGCAGAAAACAATGCTGCAGTTGAGCGAATTAAAGAAAAACAGAAGGAAATTGATTCTCAAAAAAAAGAATGTTCGAAATGGGAAAATCTTAACAAATATATAGGATCTGCCAACGGTAATAAGTACAGGGAATTCGCCCAGGGCATAACATTCGAAATTATGGTTTCTCATGCAAACAGACAGCTTGAAAAAATGTCAGACCGCTATATCCTGTTAAGGAGCAGCAATGCTCCTTTGGAATTAAATGTAGCCGACAACTACCAGGCAGGGGAGATAAGGTCTGTTAAAAATCTTTCAGGAGGCGAAAGTTTTATTGTAAGCCTTTCTCTTGCTCTCGGTCTGTCAAAAATGGCTGGAAGGAAAGTCCGTGTCGACTCTCTTTTCTTGATGAAGGCTTCGGCACTCTTGATGAAGATGCTCTTGAAACTGCACTTGAAACACTTTCATCACTTCAGCAGGACGGAAAACTAATCGGTGTCATTTCTCATGTACAGGCTCTAAAAGAAAGGATTTCCACCCAGATAGAAATAATACCTGTTCAGGCGGCAGAAGTGTTTTATCAGGCCCGCTGCATGGCCGAGCAGTAATCGTAGATTACT
>LQAH01000344.1_pt1 | contig 11478 bp, 15 predicted proteins | sample 1535791 | NCBI WGS metagenome assembly LQAH01 (sample SAMN04331585, study PRJNA305678) | bioreactor metagenome | isolation source: bioreactor_4 inoculated with Wadden Sea sediment 2nd replicate of a... | place: Germany:Bremen
GACATATCAATATCAAAAAACTACTCATATATTTATATAAATGAATCAGAAAATATTAATCATAGAAGTCTTACAGAAAAAAGCATTTATAATTGGAAAAAAACTTAATATACACAAATATCTGTTTGATAGTTCAAAATTCACTTATCCTGAGACATTTGTTAAAAACTGTGATTACTTTTACAATACATTACTTCATATATCCAGTATTTCTGCTGCCGAAAAATAGCTCTTTTGGTAGATGTTGATTCTCATTCTCATTCTCTTATCTCCAGGCTGTCAAAATATTATATGGATAATTTTAAGGTTTTCAGTTCAAGAAAATCTGCAGTTCAGTATCTGATTGATGATTCATCAGATAACTGTCCGGGGAAGCAAAAATATCCCTGTTCAGCTATCCCTAAACAGTCTCTGCTGGAAATTAAAAATAAAATTCAAAAAATCAGCATGCCTTTTATGCAGGAATACTCATTTTAAATTTGATCCTGACAGTAACAATGTTAATCCTTTTAAATGCATGAAGTGCGGAGCGGAATACGCTATAACAGATTTTTCATACAGCAGCGGCTGTAACTGCGATTTTAATATTTTTAAATAATTATTGCAGATTATCTTATATACATTTACAATAATTATCTGTACAGCTTTTTTTAAGTTGTGCCGAATTACCTTTTAGAGACCATTCAGATAACAGCCTTATCCGAATGGTTTCTTTTTATATAATACAATAGAAATTACAAAATTATATGGGATTAAGACTATAAAAAACCGGCACAGGATTGCTCCCGGCCGGTATTCATATCTATTTATAATTTTCTTTAATTAACAGTAATCCGTGCTATTTCCTTATCCATAGCTGTAAGAATCAGAATATTGCCTTCATTTCAAAATAAGGAATTGCGATTACACCGCCTCTGTGTCTCATTCTGAATATTTCCTCGACACTGCCTTCTACAGTAATTCTTTCAAGTTTAAGCTCAATTGATACAGGATAATTTGGAAGTGTTCTTTCTATCTGTCCGAATATTTTACCCTTAACAGATTCAGGCTCTGTTATCTGCAGCTGAACAATTGTTCCGTGCAGTACATGCTCCTCTTTAGCAGGAGTCTGAGTAATTACAACACCTTTCTTTTCGTTTCTTTTTGCCTCTCTGTATGAGAAAAGGAAGGGCAGATTATATCCGGCAAGTTTTTTTAGAGCTGACTGAAATCGTAATCCTCAAAGTCAGGACAATATATGTCTTACCCTCAGGTCCCCTGCTTACTACAAGTTCAAGTTCTGTAAACCTGTAAGTTCTGTACCGGGCTCCGTTTCTGCTCTATTATTGTACCCTCTTCTTTTTCGTTATATATACGGGTAACAGGATCCTTGATCTTTAAAAGAGGTCCATAGGTTGTGAAAAGAGATTTAAAATGAGTTTCAAGGTCGGATATTTTCCAGCCGCGGTAGTCGTCAATTTTATCAATAACAGTTCCCTTGCTTACCTTTAAAACAACACTGCTGCCGGCTTTCCTGATTGTACCCGGTTTCGGCGCCTGTTCAATAACAGTTCCCTTATCAGAAGGGTGTGAGGAAAATTTAAGCTGAACCCTTGTATTTATTCCTCTATCCTGAAGCTCTATAACAGCCTGTTCCAGCTTCTGCTGTGTAACATCGGGAATCATAACCTCTTCTGCGCCTCTTAAAACTATAAGAAAGGCAACAGATGATGAAACAATTGTAAAAAGAAGAATGCCCAGCATTACATAAATTATTATTTTAAAAAACCTGGTATTCTGATCATTCATTCTTTCCCGGAAAGAGTTTTTCATTTTTTCTATCAATAATCCCATTATCTATTCTCCAAGCACTGTACCTTCAAAATCTCTGTTGCCGTTAAAAATGATTTATAATCCATTTCTTTTTTCGACTGAGGTTTAAGTCTTCGCAAAGCAAGAAAACCATCTGCTGTTTTTACAACAATACCCTCTTTTTTACTGAAAAAACAGCTTCACCGTTTTCATAAGACTTTTCTTTTTCAGGTATATCACCTTTATATATTATTGATTCAGTTATAACAAGTAATTTTCCCTTATTATAGGTGTATGCGTTAGGCCAGGGATAATACCCCCGGATCTTTCTTTCGATAGATTCAGCGCTCTCTGACCAGTCAATAAGTCCGTCTTTTTTATCAATCATTGTACAGTATGAGGCATCTTCCTCTTTCTGGGGCACTGCAGAATATTCAGCATTTATTATTTTACCGACTGTTTCACAGATAATTTCGGAGCTTCTTTGAGCTGCAAAAGACTCAAAGTTTCTGTTGTTTCAGTTCCGTCAAGAGGAACTTTTACCTGCTCAATAATATCACCTGAATCCATTTTTAAAGCCATTCTCTGAACTGTAATACCTGTTTCGCTTTTACCTGCAAGTATTGCAGCCGGGATCGGAGCTGCTCCTCTGAATTCAGGAAGCAGAGATGGATGGATGTTGAGAGCTTCAACTTTAAAAATATCCAGAAATTCCTTTTTAAAGATTTTGCCGTATGCAAAGGTAACAAGAATATCAGGATTCAGACTTTTTACCGTCTCAATAAATTCCGCATCCAGTTTTTCCGGCTGAAAGACCTCAAGTCCGAGTTCTGCGGCCTTTGCTTTTACAGGAGGCGGAGTAATTATACCCTTACGCCCCTTAGGTCTGTCAGGATTTGTAAGAACACCGCAGATTTCATATAAAGATGCAAGCTTTTCCAGCGACGGAACAGCTATTTCAGGAGTACCGGCAAAAATATTTTCATTACTGCTTTCTCTTTTTCTCGTAAAGCTTATATACCCGCTCTTTCTGCTTCTCTTTAAGCCTGTCAGGAAAAGGACTCCGTTTAAGTGATCATTTTCATGCTGAATAATTCTTGCAAGATATTCATCATTATCAATTCTGAATGGTCTTCCTTTAAGGTTCCATGCCTGTACAGATATGCCAAGCGGTCTTACAACATCTGCATAAATCCCCGGAATACTTAGGCAGCCCTCTTCATATTTACCCTGTTCCTGTGATGTAAAGATTATTTCAGGGTTGATAAAGACACGGGCAATATCTCCGGGTGCCTTGGTAACAAATATCCTTTTTTTACGCCAACCTGAGGACCTGCAAGTCCTACCCCGACACCTGTATCAAGTATTTCTATCATTTTAGCAGCAAGTTCAGCTATTTCTTCATTTATATCAGAAATAAGAACTGCTTTTTCTCTTGAGTACTTCATCTCCTAAAGTTACAATATCTAACAATTTCCTATCCTCTCCCCTGAATTTTTTCAGGGATGTTTATAATAATTTAAAACCTGATAATTTCAATCCATTTTATAAAATTATCCTGCAGTAATAATGTTATTAAGTTAATTTAAATATACATTAATAAATCAGCAAAACAAAAGTCAATTGAGTCAGCAGGCAGCAGCAAAGCAGGTTGTTTAAATGCAGAGCCTCCAAAAGAGCTTGTAAAAGCAGTTTTGCACATTAAAGAGACATTTGTTTACAAATGTGCTCGATAAGTAAGAGACATTTGTTTACAAATGTGCTCGATAAGTAAGAGACATTTGTTTATAAATGTGCTCGACGCCCCAGAGACTTTATAGGAGAGCCCGAAAGTTTATACAATATACAGATGAATATTTTATTGAGACTCTACATAAGAGAAACAGGATCTACATCAATTTCACAATAGATATTAGAATGTGTTTTAAAATTTTCAACTGCATAGGTGAGCAGTTTATGAGCTTTTATAAAATCCTCAGATGTAATAATTACCTGAAACCTGTGGCTTCCCGATACTATCGAGACAGGACATTCGGCAGGTCCCAGTATACTGATACTGCCCTCTCCATTTACAAGAGATATGAGATAATTAACAAAATCGCTCATACTGCTGCTGCACAGTTCCCTGTCTTTTGATCTGTATACAACCCTCATAACTCTTGAAAAAGGGGGGAAATTCATTACTTTTCTGTTTTCAATCTCTCGTTCGTAGAATTCTTCAGTCTTTCTCAATGACGCGGCCTTTACAGCAAAGTTATTTGGCCGGAATGTCTGAATTAAAACTTTACCGTCAGGTGAAAACCTCCCGGCCCTTCCTGAAACCTGCATAATAAGAGCAAATGTTCTTTCTGCCGATCTAAAATCAGGAAGCTGAAGAGTAGTATCTGCAAGTATTATCCCTATAAGCTTTACTCCGGGAAAATTAAGCCCCTTTGCAACAATCTGAGTTCCAAGGAGAATATCAATTTCACCTTTCCTGAATGAATCAAGGACCTCTTTTAAATGCTCCTTTTTTTGAACACTGTCGCGGTCCAGCCGGGCAATTTTAAGATGGGGAAAATACTTCTGAATATCATTTTCTATCTTTTCTGTACCGAAGCCGGAATAACCGATTTCAAGTGATCCGCACTCAGGACAGACATCGACAGGAGGTCTGGAAAATCCGCAGTAATGGCATATCATCCGGTTTCTGTCTTTATGAAGCGTAAGCGGTACAGAACACTGTCTGCATGTCATCTCATATCCGCAGCTGCGGCAGTGGAAGTAATAAAAAAACCGCGGCGGTTAAGAAAGAGTATTACCTGCCTGCCTTCTGCAGTTGTTTTTCTTATTTCCTCTGCCAATTTGATCAGATATTGCAGATTTGCTGTTGTAACATCAACTATATCAACTTCGGGCGAACTCCCCCCGGCTGCTATCTGCTTAAGACGGAGCTCTTCAAGTACACCTGACTTCATCAGATAGTAGGCCTCAAGTGAAGGTGTTGCGCTTCCCATAACAAGTTTACCGCTCGATTTCTTTATCCGGTGCATAGCAATCTGCCTGGCATGGTATCGGGGAGTCTGACCTGCCTTGTAGGAAGATTCATGTTCTTCATCGATAATAATCAGCCCCGGATCTTTCATTGGAGCAAATACAGAACTTCTTGCACCGACAACTATATCAGCCTCTCCTGTCTGAATACGGCGCCAGTTATGAAGCTTCTGTGAAGGGGTTATACCTGAATGCAGCACTGCTACCCCTGTCTCCGAATCGTTTGTATACATAATCTATCATCTGATGAGTAAGAGCTATTTCCGGAACAAGATAGATAACACCCTTACCTTTCTTAAGTATTTCTTCTGCAGCTTTAAGATAAACTTCTGTCTTCCCTGATCCTGTTATTCCGAAAAGATAAAATAAGGATTTTGTACTTTCACAAATTGTTTCTGCAGCGGATTTCTGCTCATCATTTAAACTTACTGATTTGTAATCATCATCTATATCAGAGAAAGATTGGCTTTCTCTCCTGTTTCCGGCAGCACCATTTAAGAGAGCCTCTCCCTCGGAACAAAGATACATAGAAGATATCCACTTTACAGTTTCAAAATAATCACTGTCAAACAGGGGTACTGTGTCTATGATTTTATCAATACGTTTTATTTCAAAATCACCTTCAGGCTTCTTTTCTGTAAGAGATATTATAAAACCTGTCATTTTACGTCTGCCGAAATGAGCAGATACTCTTACCCCGCAGTCAAGCTTTAAAAGTTCTTCATCGCTGATGTTTTCGGGAGGCAGATATGAAAATGATGTTTTTAACGGTGTATTAAATACTACCTGAAGATATATTTCTTTTTGACTCATTTACTTTGATTCAGATTTTATTTGATGCTGCCTGACTTATTTTCAGGCAGGCAGTTTTATTTAAATTACCGCAGTTATCATAATCTGCAGAATATTTTACTCTTTTTCCGGTGCCGGATATTCTTAGAGCCAATGCAGTTTATCAGCTGCTTAAAGCTCAATCATTATGACTGCCGGATTTTATCAAGCTCGGCTTTCAGCATCTGGAGATCCTCCCACACAGCTCTTTTATACTTTTCAGGATATCTTAAAACTGCGCTTGGATGATATGTAGGAATTACAGGAATACCCTTATATGAGTAGATTCTCCCCCTCATCCGGCCTATTCCGCTTTCCTCTCCTGTAAGTATTCTTCCGGATATTCTTCCAAGAGTAAGGATTATCTGAGGCTGCAGGAGAGATATCTGCCTTTCAAGGTATCCAAGACAGGCCTCTATTTCCTCCTGCTCCGGATCCCTGTTTTAGGGGGCCGGCACTTGACAATGTTGCCGATGAAACAGTCGCTTATTCTGTCAAGATTAATTGCATTAAGCCATTTATCCAGATACTGCCCTGCGGCTCCCACAAAAGGAAGCCCCTGTCTGTCCTCATCGGCTCCGGGACCTTCCCCTATAATAAGTACTTTAGGGCCGGGTGAACCTGCACCGGGAACTACCATGTTCCGTGATTCACATAAACCGCACTTACGGCAGCTGTCTACTTCCCCTGCTATTTTTTCAAGGGTATCGCCGGGGGTGCAGCTCCCTTCAACAGATTTGCAGCCGAGATAAACATATTTCTCACGGGAATCTGTTGTGTATCCGTATTTTATAAGTTCTTCAAGATCAGTTAATGTTTCCCAGATATTCTCGGCAGCGTTTCTCAAACAGTCAGTCCTTTACAGTGATTTACAGCATTTTCTGTTACGAATATAATAACCGTTTTCCCCGCAATATCCAATATTAATTTAATATAATTTTATATCACATCAGTGATACAGATTATGCGGTTTTTTTTAATTTATTTGACAGCGTATATAATTAAGCATGATATTACGAAAAATATTCTCACTTCCACAGAGGAAAGAAAATTATTCATCAGCAAACAGGCTTACAAACTCAGGCGGATTACCGTCTTTAAGCTGAACATAACCCCTGTTTGAAAGATGAAGATCTCCAAGAACAATCAGTCCTAAAAGACTTATAGTCATCTCAACTGAATCATGAGGCAGCCTGCCTTTTTAATAGCATTTTCAACACTTTTTAAGCTCTTCAGAGGCATCCTCTACCGACTTAAGACTCATAAGTCCTGCAAAAGGAAGAGGCATTAATGCTTCAACCTTGTTATCTATGACAACAACAAGACCTCCGCCTGACTTCTTTAAAGTATTGGCAGCCAGTACCATAGCCTTATCATCAGTTCCAATTACAAGAAGGTTATGACAATCATGCGATACTGTAGAGGCATATGCGCATCCCGGCTTTAAAGTAAGCCCTGTAACAAAACCCAGCCCCTTTTTATGCTCATCAGGAACTTCCTTTTCATGCCTGTAAATAACTGCAAGCTTCGCAATATCCCTCCCCGGATCTGCTTCGATCCTGCCGTCAGCAGCACGCATTTTATGGACTTCCTCTTTTGTATACACCATCCCCGGAATCAGCTTTATAACTCTTACATTAAGATCTGTGTTTTCTTTTCCTGCCGGTGATGTAATTTCCAGGTCAGCTGTACTTTGATCATTTATATGCACAGTATTTAGAGCCATTCGGGATATTTATAAAGATCAGGTTTATATGTGAGTATTCCGTTTTCAGCAACTGATATTCCGTTGCTTATAACCCGCTTCATTTGAAATTCTTCCAGATTGTTTACAAGAACTATATCTGCATATTTACCGGGGGAAACAGATCCTATAATTCCCGCTTTTTCAAGAAGCTGAGCTGCGTTTATTGTTACCATCTGTACAGCTTTAAGAGAAGGAACTCCCAAAGATACAGCTTTGCGAAGAACCCGGACAAGGTGACCTTTTCTGCAATAGTGGATGGTGTTACATCGTCTGTTACCATAGTAAACATACGTGTATCTATATCCGGATTATCAAGGAATGCAGGACAAGGTTGGCAGATCAAGCCATGCTGTACCGTAACGCATCTGGACATACATGCCTCTGGAAGCTTTAACAAGAGCTTCCTCTGCTGCAGTACTTTCATGGCATGCTGTCATACCGGAGGCAATAAAAGCATTAAGCCCGCCGTTTAGATCCGGTGATGCGTAGTGGCCTGTTAGCACCCTGTCATGTTTATACCTTCAGCAGTAATTGCATGAACATGGGGATCGGAATAAATAACTCCCGGAAAATTCATCTGCTCTCCCTGAAGTTCAGCCCAGCCTTCTGAATATGCCTTATCTACCTCTTCAAAACCTATTGAAGCACCTGCATCCTCCATCCCGGGAATAGAGGGAACACAGACAGGCATTGCAGGATATACATTAAGGGGGAGATTATCTGCTGTCTTTTTAAACAGCTCTACAGCTTTAAGTCCCAGAACATTTGTCATTTCATGATTATCAGGACAGATAGTAGTAGTACCGTGAGGCAGAACACCTGCAGCAAAGGAAACAAGATCAATCATGGAGCTTTCTACATGCATGTGGCTGTCAACAAGACCCGGCATAATATACTGACCTTTTGCATCAATAACTGCTGTATCATCACCTACCGGATGTTTTGATGCATCACCGACAAGAGCAATAAAACCCCTGTAAATTATTACATCAATATTTTCCTCAATACGTGAAGTTAATACATTTACCAGTTTTCCGCCTTTTATTATCATATCGCCCGGTTTATGTCCCATTGCAACAGAAGCAAGTTCCATAGTTATCTGTGATTTTTTTAATTCTGCATTTTTCTTATCCATAATCTCTCCCTTTTAAATATTATATCAGAAAATAAAAATTAATAGATAATGATTTTTAATTTCCAAAATCTCTAATGCATGATTTTTTGTCAGGGATATAAAAATCTATTTTTATTTTACAGGTTTATGATCTTGGGAAAGTCTTTCTCTAAGGCATGTATAAACGCCTTTTACTGCGGGGGAATCAACAGAAGATATATCTGCATCGATAAGAACATCTTTACGGTTTCTGTTAAACCATGCAAATATTCTTCTGCAGCCGTCCGGTCCAGATTCTGAATCATGGACAAGCTTTAAAAGATGTATAATTTCCGCTTCAGCAAAAGCCTTACCGTTTTTGCCGAAGCGGAGTATATAGCTTTTGCCGAATGCGCCTTTTTCAAGACCTACTTCAATCGTACTGTCTGTGGAATTTGTCTTTTCAGTTTTTTCATCTCAGAAGCTGAAGATACTGCAGGCTTTTGAGGGATCTCATTTTCAGCTTCTTTAAGAAGTCTTCTGTTTTCCTCTTCAGCCTGCGCATTGTGGATTAAAATGCCGGCCTGCTTTATCAGAAATAAAACACCTTCATCAGGAACATCCTTTAAAAGGGATTTAAGCTCCTTTCTGTATTTATCTCCCGGAGAAGCTGTCTTACCGTTTTTAGTTTCTTTACTTTTAACGTTTTTTTCAGCCATAAACCGCTCCCGTAAAACAGGCCTTATTTATCAGATAAAAAGTTTTTACAATCACAATCACCTTCTCAGGTATTTGCTTCAGTTAAACTTTTTATTTTTTATTTTCTGTCTTTTAAAAGCTGCGCAAAAGGATTATATGTTTCAGTATCTGAATCCATATACTGATTATAATCATTCTCTGCCTCATCTTTAGAAACAGGCTTCAATGACAGTCTTTTTTTATCTACATCGATGTTGTTAATCTGCACTTTAATTTTCTGACCTTTTTTTAAGTACAATTGCAGGTCTGTTATCCCTGGAGTCACCTTCAAGATCTGATGAATGAATCAGTCCGTCAAAACCCGGTTCAAAGTGAAACAAAAGGCGCCGAATTTAGTTATCTGAACAACCTTGCCTGTATGTTTGGAACCTTTTTCATACTTGCCGTAAGCTTCATCCCAGGGATCTGACATGAGAGCTTTCAAACTTACAGAGATTCTTTCCTTCTGCCAGTCAAGATTAAGAATCACAGCTTCAATTTCATCGCCCACAGCTACAAACTTATTTATATCATCAACACGGCTTCTGCTTATTTCTGATACAGGAAGAAGAGCCTGTATACCTTCTAAATCAACAAAAGCTCCAAAGCTCTGAATTGATGTAACAGTACATTTCACCTTCATATCTTCATGCAGTGTTTTCTTTAATACTTCAATCTGAGTATTTCTTTCCTCCTGAAGTATTGCTCTATTGGAAACAAGTATGTTGCGTCCTTTTTCCTTATATTCCATAATTCTGAATGTAAGATGCTGTCCCACATATGCTGAAGCATCTTCAACTCTTTTCATTCCCATCTGTGAAAACGGACAGAACGCTCTTGTTTCGCCGATTTTAATTTCAAATCCGCCTTTAATCTCTTTTCAACACTTCCCTCAACAGGAATACCGTCTGATAAGCATTTTCAAGTATATCTTTAGCAGCTTTATCACCGCTGATTCTTGTAGTAAAGTGCATTTCACCATTCTGAGCTTTGAGGAAGTAAGCGTTAATAGTATCGCCTTCCTTTACTGTAATATTGCCGTCCTTATCAACCATCTCGGCAGTATCCATTACACCTTCGCTTTTTCCGTTAAGCTGAAGGAATATAGTGCTTTCTGATATTGAAACAATAGTTGTCTCAATCAGCTCTCCCGGCTTCAGTTTATTCATAACAGTCATGCTGTTTTCGAGGAGATCTGCAAAGTTTTTCTTCTGATTTCGTTAAATGTTTTTTCACCCATCGTATTTTCTCCAGATATTATATTTCAAATTGTCGTAAATGACTTAATTTGATATTACAATACATATAATATATTGATGAATATAAATTATTACAAGAGAGTAATTTACAATGGGAAAAGTGTTTTGATAACTTAGTTTTATTTTTTATTTTATCTAAAATCTATAATCTATAAAAGAGCACTATAAAACCATTTCATCCTCAGGGACTGAAAGCTCATTCAATATATCATAAAGCTCCTGCATGGCAAGAAATACAGCTTCAGCAGATATTCCTCCTCTTTCATATTTGCAGAATTTATCTTAAGCTCCTCATCAACTTCGCTTTGTTTCTTTTGCTCATAAGATGAGATATTTCCTTAACTGCCAGGCATCCGGGAATCAGGGCTGTTCCAAGAGTTGATGAGAGAACTGCTGATATACGCTGCTGTCCGGTTTTTTTAGAAATATTTTTTACAAGCTCAGACCAGTCTGTTTCATCTGCCAGTTTTTCAATTTCCTTTTTAAACCTTTCATCGAGAGGTTTTTGAAATACGTTATATAAAATAAAAAATACTTTATAAGGCATAACCAGATGATCATCCTGAATTGCCTTGTAAATACCCTTTAATGCTTCTTCATTTTTATTCAGCATCTCATCATAGCCTGACGATCTACCGCTGCAGATATCCCAGTCTGAATGAAGCGCTGCAGGGATATAATTTTTGTATTCCTCTTTATTGAATAAGGGATCCTGTCCTGTCTTTACTGTCTCTTCCCCTACTGATGAATAACGATAGAGAAAAAGCGACTGGAAATCATCAAGAGAACTTCCTGATGCAAGAAAATAGTTTTGAACAAGTCTGACTGCTGTATTTAGATCAAGGAGAGACATAATTTTAGATACACTGATCAGAGAACTATCAGATTTACAGATTCTGAACTTAAGCGGTTTATACAGGTATTAATACTTTTTCCAAACATTGAAGAATTAATTAGAAAGAAGATTAAGAAGAACAGTATCTTTT
>LQAH01000345.1_pt1 | contig 11422 bp, 11 predicted proteins | sample 1535791 | NCBI WGS metagenome assembly LQAH01 (sample SAMN04331585, study PRJNA305678) | bioreactor metagenome | isolation source: bioreactor_4 inoculated with Wadden Sea sediment 2nd replicate of a... | place: Germany:Bremen
CCTGGGATGTGGACCTGGCCGGCCAGGCTCTGGCGGACAAACGGCTTGTCGCCCGGTTGAGAAGTGAAAAGGGCCGGTGGGTGGATTATGTGATCGAGTTTGCCAGGGGCCTGGACAACCTGGTGGGATTTCACCGGGATCTGAACCGGACCATTGCCGGCGATCAGCATCCGGGGCACCGGCCGGTGCCGGACCGGACGGATTTTTATTTTGACCGGTTTCTCCAGAAAATCAAGTCCGTTCCCCAGCATGTGTATCTAAAGGAAATTGACCGGTATAACCTTTGCCTGAAGGAAAACACTGATTTTTATGCAGAGGTCATTGAAAATATCCGGAATTTGAAGAACTGTTTGAGAGGGAAAAACGAAAACCTGCGCCTGAAAAACTGGATGTGATGGAATATATTCTTAAGTTTTCCCCGTTTCTGAGAAACGAGGAAAACGAATGGATGAAATCGGTAATCCATATCATCCGCACCACCTCGTTATATTTTCAGCCCCAGATCCGGACCAAGACCATGAACGAGGGGTGGGCGTCCTTCTGGCATGCCCACCTGTTTTAAAGGACGAACGCATCAAAGGGCATGAAACCGATTTTGCCAAGGTCAACGCCTCGGTCACGGCCATGCCCAAGGTGGGGCTCAATCCTTATGCTTTAGGGCTCAGGCTGTTCGAGCACATTGAGGAGATGGAAAACAAAGGCCGGTTTTCTCTGGATTATTTCCGGCTTCACGATGCTGTGGCCAGAAAAACATTTGACCGGAAAAAAAACACGGGCCGGGATGTCATTTTTTCGGTCCGGGAGAACATGGAGGATTTTTCGTTCATCAACACCTTTGTGGACCAGGAATTCATGGACCGGCACCGCCTGTTTCTGGCCGGCAAACGGTTCAATCCCCAGCGCAGCACCTGGCAGTACTATATCAAGTCCAGAAAGGTGGCGGATTACCGGCAGATGATCATCAATACCCTGTACCATCCGCCGGATATCAGGGTGATCGAGGAAAGACCCGGGACGGGGTCCTGTATCTGGACCACCGGTTCGAGAACAAACCCCTGAAGCAGGACTATATTGAAAACACCATGATCGGGATTGAATTTTTATGGGGGGGGCCGGTGCACCTGGAAACCAGTATTCCGACAGCCGAAGCCCGGCCGGGAACCCAGTATGCCAATTTCTGGGATCCGGGAGCAGGGGCCGGCCGGCCGGAGCCCCGGACACAGCCCGTTCAATGGAAACGGGTCCGGTTTGTGATGAAAGACCGGAAACTGCACAGGCAGGAGTTATGACCGATGATGAAACACACTGAGCCCGCCGCTGGATCCACAGACCAGGTTTTGTCGCTGCTGAATAAAAACATTCAGGATTATCAGCGCCTTCAGCCGGTATCTTTTGACACGTTTCTTCAGATGCTCACGGCTTTTCCGTCCCGGATTCTGAGAAACATCTTTCAGTCGTTTCACGACATGGTCAAAGCCCATGTGGATGAATATGACGAACCCCTGGGGGAAGACCGGAGCGAACCCGGGTTCACCCGGTATGACTGCACCAGGCTGTTTGTGGAAGGGTCGGACAATCCCTATTTTCCGGACATGCTGTTTGCCAACCGGTTCATGAGGCAGATGGAATACCTGCGGCACGGGGCCCAGCAGAACCGGATCTATATTTTCCACGGGCCTCATGGATGCGGTAAAAGCACGTTTTTGAACAATCTGCTCAAAAAATTCGAGCAATACGCCAACACTGAAGAAGGGCTCAGGTACGAAGTGGTGTGGCGCCTGAACATCAAAAAACTTCAGGAAAAATGTCATTCGTTTCCTCCGTCCGCGTTTGAGCGGTGGATGCATTATGTCGACACCAAGGAATCTGAGAACTGCAGGGACCGGGATCCGGCAGACCGGTTTGTGCGTATCCAGGAAGGAGAATTCATCGAGGTCCCCTGCATGGCCCATGACAACCCGTTTCTGGTGATCCCCAAGGACCAGCGCAGGGACGTCCTGGATGAACTGATCAAAAACGATGAATTCAAATGGCGGCTGTTCACGGAAAAAGAATATGAATGGGTGTTTACCGAAGACACCTGCACGGTGTGTTCCTCTATTTACCACACCCTGCTGGAACTGTTTCAGGACCCCGGGGCCGTGTTCGACATGCTGTATGCCAGGCCCTATTACGTAAACCGGCGTATCGGCAACGGCATTTCCGTGTACAACCCCGGGGATCAGCCGGCCAAGCACAACCTGATTTCCAACCAGATGCTCCAGAGCCGCATCAATTCCCTGTTCCAGGATTCCAACCTCATCCAGTACACCTATTCCCATTTTGCAAGGATCAACAACGGGGTGTATGCGCTCATGGATATCAAATCCCACAACGTGGACCGGCTGGTGGCGTTGCACAATATCATTTCCGAAGGGATCCACAAGGTGGAGCACATGGAGGAGCGGGTGGACGCATTGTTCATCGCCCTGATGAATCCGGAGGACAAGAAAAACCTCAAGGATTTTCCGTCGTTCGAAGACCGGATAAGGTACATCGACATCCCTTATGTCCTGGACTGGCAGACCGAGGTCAAGATTTATATGGACATCTTCGGCCGGCACATTGACGGCAGTTTTCTGCCCATGGTGCTGGATAATTTCGCCCGGATCATCGTGTGCACCCGGTGCAAACCCAAATCACCGGCGTTAAACGCCTGGATCCAGCAGCCGGAAAAATACAAGAATTTTTGTGACGATCAGCTCATGCTGCTGAAGCTGGAGCTGTTTTCCGGAAACATCCCCAAATGGCTGGATGACGAGGATGTGCGCCGCCTGGACGGAACAAGGCTCAAGCAGATTATTGCGGATTCCGAGATCTGCGGCCAGGAAGGGCTGTCCGGAAGGGACGCCATCAAGATCTTTGACGAGTTCTATTCCAAATATGCCAGGGAAGACCGGCTCATCAACATGGCGGACCTGTGCACTTTTTCAACCGGGTGGACACCGGTTCGGCAAACTGCTGCCGGACGGGTTTCTGGACTGCCTGCTGCGCATGTATGATTACTCCGTGCTCCAGCAGGTCAAGGAATCGCTGTATTATTACAATGAAGACCAGATCGCCAGGGATATCCAGCACTATATCTCCGCAGCGACCCATGAGCTCAATTCCACGGCCAAATGTATTTTACCGGGGAAACCCTGCATGTGACCGACGTGTTTCTGGAAAGTATCGAAAACCGCTTTATGTCAGAAAAAACTGATGGCGGGGCCCGGCAGCAGGTCCGCAACGATGTGCTCAAGGAGTTCACCACACGGGCGTTGACCCAGGAGATAATGATCCAGGGAAAACATATCACTGAGACCCGGTTATTTGGCATGCTGCATGAAAAATATATTCATAATCTGAAAAAACAGGTGCTGGCCCCGTTTACGGCCAATGAAAATTTCAGGAACGCAATCAAGGATTTTGATACAAAAAAAATTTAAAACCCATGACAAGCGCATCAAAAAAGATATCCGGTTCCTTATAGACAATCTATCCGCCAAATTCGGCTATACCACCCAGGGGGCCAATGAGGTCTGCATCTATGTCATTGACCATGACCTGGCAGGAAAATTCGAGTAAACCGTATTCCATGATATCTCACATCACCGATCAAGTGCTGTCCGGCGACAGCGCGGTTGTACTCACACATCAGGACGGATCTCACAAGGCATGGCTGGCGCCGGCTGTTTGAATCATTGACCGGGATCTGCTGGTGGTGGTGCCGGATTCAAGCCGGGCCGGCACCCTGGTGAGCGATTTACAGTTTTTCTGCCGGACAAAAAATCAAGTCCTGTTTTTCCGGGCTATGATGTGCTGCCGTTCAAATCCCTGTCCCATCACCGGCAGACCTCGCTGCGCCGTATGGGTGTGCTGTCCAGGCTGACCCGTGCCCGGTCCGATTCATATCTGGTGGTGGCTGCAGTGGACACCCTGGTGTGGAAACTGATGCCGCAGTTCCGGCTTGCGGAATATGCCGAGCTGGTGATGGCCGGAGAGGAAATCGACCGGGAAGCCCTGATCCTGAAGCTGGAGCATGGCGGGTATCACCGGGTGTCCCTGGTGGAAGATCCCGGGGAATACGCGGTGCGGGGCGATATCCTGGACCTGTTTGTACCGGGCCGTGCCCGGCCGGTGCGCATGGATTTTTTCGGGGATTTGGTGGAATCGCTCCGCAGTTTTTCGCCCTATACCCAGCGGGGGGTGCGGGAACTGTCTGAACTGGTGGTGACCCCGGCCACGGAAGCTGTAATCACGGACAGGGACCTGCCCCATGTCCTGGCCAGGCTTCGGGCCCATGGCAAAGCTGCCGGTCTGGATGATGCCGCCATCCGGGAATATGTCACCCAGATCCGGGAAACCGGGCGGATGGCCGGCATCGAAGCCATGCCGTCCATTGTGTATGACCGGATGGATACCGGGTTCGGTTTTCTGGACAAGCAGACCTGCGTGATCTGGGATTCACCGGACCTGCTGGCGGAAAAGGCAGCCGAGTTTGAGGACCGGGTCCGGCACAACTGCCGGACACTGGCAGCGGAAAACGGCTTGGCGGGGATCCGGATCTTTGCCTGGTGCCGTTTGACCGGGCAGCCATCCAGGCGGCCACTTTTCCGCACCTGGTGCTGACCAATTCGCCACCAGCGGACCCGGCATCCGACCGCCCGGTGTTTTCCCTGCCGGTTCAGTCCATTGACCGGGTTCCGGCGGCCCTGGAGATGAAAAACCGGTCCGATACCCCTTTGAAACCGCTGGTGAACTGGATCGAAAACCGGGTGAACTGCGGCGAAAGGATCGTATGCGTGCTGGTGCAGAATGCCCAGGTGCAGCGTTTGATATCGCTTTTGGCTCCTTACGGCCTGACTCCGGAACCCTTGAAACGATCCGTGATGTCCTAGCAAGCCGTCCGGGCTGTATTATCTGCTGGGCAGCCTTTCCGCCGGGTTTTTGATTTCAGACCGCCGCCTGGTGCTGGTCACCGAAGAGGAGATCTTCGGAAAAAACGGGTGCGCCGGATGATGCGGTCCTCCAGGGACCTGAAAACCGAGATGATCGCCCCGGAGGAGCTGGAGAACGGGGACATTGTGGTGCATGCCGAGCACGGGGTGGGGCGGTACGACGGCCTGGTCAACCTGGACGTGGGCAGGATCTCCCAGGATTTCATCAAAATCGTGTACCAGGACCAAGACACCTTGTATCTGCCGGTGGACCGCATGGAAATGATCGGCAAATATATCGGGGTGGACGGTTATGAGCCGGTGCTGGACAAGATCGGGTCCAAAGCCTGGGCCAAGTCCAGGGCCAGGGCAGAAAAGAGGTGGAAAAAATGGCGGCGGACCTGCTGGATCTGTATGCCAAACGGCGCATCAATAAGGGGTTTGCCTTCAGCCGTCCGGACCGGTATTACCAGGATTTTGAAACGTCGTTTCCCTATGAGGAGACCCCGGACCAGTTAAAGGCCATTGATGACGTGCACCTGGATATGGAGTCCGACACCCCCATGGACCGGCTGGTGTGCGGGGATGTGGGATACGGAAAGACCGAGGTGGCGGTCCGGGCAGCGTTCAAGGCGGTGAACGACGGCAAACAGGTGGCTTTAGTGGTGCCCACCACCATTCTGGCGGAACAGCACCTGGCCACGTTCCGGGAACGGTTTCAACACCATCCCGTGAATATTGCGGGCCTGTCCCGGTTCCGGTCCAGAAAGGAACAGGCCGATATTCTGGCGCAGATGGCTGACGGGCGCATGGATATCGTGATCGGGACCCACCGGCTTTTACAAAAGGATGTGGAGTTCAAATCCTTGGGCCTGCTGGTGATCGACGAAGAACAGCGGTTCGGGGTGCGGCATAAGGAAGTTTTGAAAAAAAGCGCAGCACCGTGGATGTGCTGGCACTGAGCGCCACACCCATCCCCAGAACCCTGCACCTGTCGCTGACCGGCATGCGGGACATCAGTGTGATCAAGACCCCGCCGCCGGACCGGCAGCCTATTGTTTCGTATATCACGCCTTATGAAGAGAGCGTGGTCAAAGACGCGATTCAAAAAGAGCTGGAAAGGAACGGGCAGGTGTTTTTTGTCCATAACAATATCAAAAATATTTTCAAGGTGGCGGACAACCTCAAACAACTGGTGCCCAAAGCCCGCATCGGCGTGGCCCACGGCCGGCTGTCCGAAACCGAGCTGGAAAAGGTGATGATGCAGTTTGTGCACAATGAGATCGATCTGCTGGTGTGCACCACCATTATCGAATCCGGCCTGGATATTCCGTCCGCCAACACCATGATCATCGACAAGGCCGAACGGTTCGGACTGTCCCAGATCTATCAACTCAGGGGCGCATCGGCCGGGGGGATCACCAGGCGTATGCGTATCTGTTGGTATCTGATGAATCCATCGTCTCCAGGGATGCCCGGAAACGCCTGGCCGCACTCATGGAATACCGGGACCTGGGGTCCGGGTTCCAGATCGCCATGAAAGATCTTCAGATCCGGGGCGCGGGCACGGCTCTGGGCGCATCCCAGTCCGGGCACATTGCCGCGGTCGGGTATGATCTGTTTTTAAAGCTGCTGGACGAGGCGGTTCATGAACTCAAGGGAGAGACCCATGTGCAGCCCCTGGATCCGGAAATCAACGTCAAAATGTCCACCGGGTTTCCCGAAGACTACATCGAAACCGTGTCCCAGCGCCTGACCCTGTACCGCCGGCTGTCCCGGCTTACCACCCTGTCAGACATCGCCGATATCAAAAAAGAGCTGGAAGACCGGTACGGACGGCTGCCGCGGCCTGCGGAAAACATGCTGCTTAAAATCATGCTCCGGGTTTTGGCCATTCAGTGCGGAATCCGGCGCCTGGACATGGATCCGGCCGCACTGAGCCTGACGTTTTCTTTGCCCCATGTGCCCCGGCCGCTGCCGGAACTGGAGAAGATATGGACGTCAACGGCCCGGTTCAAATGGATTAAAAAAGACTGCGTTCAGTTTCATCTGGGATTCAAACCCAACCAGACGGCCAAAGCCCTGGTTAAAACCAAACAGATCCTGTCCGCCATCACCTGACCGGGTTCAGCCCGGCATATTCGTGCCCCGGCCGGGGGAATTTCCGGGATTTAAGCGGTATCATCCATCCGGCATTGCCATTGGTGCAAGTGTGTTGCCGTAATTCCATAAGATGGCCTTCATCTGTTTCAACTCAGCCTCCGTTCTGTTTAAAGCGGGTGGCATGATCGGCCAGGGCGGTCATGAGGGCCCGGGTGCCCGGGCCGGGCCGGCCGTCATTGATGGCGATGTCATCGATTTCCACCACCGGGACCACGCCCTTGTTGGTGCCGGTAATGAACACCTCGTCGGCGGTGAGCAGCTTTTCTATGGGCAGTGATGATTCAGATACCTCATACCGGTCTTTGGCCAGAGACAGGATCACCTTCCGGGTAATGCCCTTAAGAATCCCGTCTGCGGGCGGGGTGACCAGTGTGTTGCCGAAAAATGCGAACAGGTTGCTGGTGGTGCCTTCCAGGGCGTTCCGGTTCCGGTCGATGTAGATCACTTCCACGGCACCGGAGGCTTTGGCCTGGTTCAATGCCATGGTGGCCGGGATATAGGAGGTAACCTTGGCACCGGCCAACGGCCGTTCCTGGACCAGGGTGATGACTTTGACCCCGTGAGTGTACCATGACTCAGGCAGTCTGCCGATGGGGTGACCATGACGATCAGCCGGGGACGGCCCGAAGGCGTCAGAAAGTCGGGGCTGGAGCCGCCGGTGATGACAATGCGGATATTGACCTCTTCCAGGCCCGGGTTTTTTCCAGGGTCTGGAACACGATCTGCTTGATGTCCGACCGGGACCAGGGCAGGGCAAGGCCGATCTGGTTTCCGGATGCCATGAGCCGGTCAATGTGTTCATCCACAAAATATGGCTTTCCCTGAAAGGTGCGCATGATGTCACAGATGCCGATTCCCCGGAGCACGGCCAGGTCATCCACCGGGATCACGGCGTTGTCCGCAGGAACAAACGCGCCGTCCACATAATATACCGTCATGAAAAAATCTCCTTGAATTTACCCACCTCAGTTTCTATAGTGTCCAAAACGGATCATAACAATAAATTAGTGCTTTGATCCGGGCACGCAAGGGGATGGGTGGATTTTTTCAAGGCATTCGATATAATTTTCAGGGCTGATGCTGTCTTTGCGCCATCCCAGACTCTTATGGCTCGGACTGCTGCGGTTTGCCGTGATCCTGGTGTTGACCGTGCTGTTTTCCGGTCTTATCCTGCTGAACCATGACGCGATCATGTCCCGGCTCTGGCAAATGCCGGCCTCCGGGTTTCCGGTGTACCTCTGGCACCTGGCATCCTGGCTGCTGTCACTGCTGCTGGCTGCCTTCAGTGTGGTGATCGCCTACCTGACGGCCCAGGTGTGTTTCAATGTCTTCATCATGGACTATATGTCCCGGATCACGGAAAAAATCGTTCTGGGAAAAGAGATGTCCGTCTCAGACAGAGGATGGTTCAAAACGGCAGGTTATCTGATTGTTCAGGAAATTCCCCGGGCCGTGATTCCCATGATCATCACCCTGGTGGTAATGACGGCAGGATTTTTACCCGCTGGGTCCGGTGATCCTGGTGGTGTCTGCAGTCACAGCCGGCGTGTTTCTGGCCTGGGACAACACCGACCTGGTGCCGGCCCGGCAGATGCTGCCTTTCAAAGACCGGTGGCGGTTTCTGCGTCAGCACGTGGGATTTCATATCGGGTTCGGACTGCCGCTGATCATTCCCTGGCTCAATATCCTGACGCTCTCGTTTGCCCCGGTGGGGCAACCCTGTACCATCTTCACAATCATGAAAAGGATTTTTATGAACGTTCTGGTGACCGGCGCTGCCGGTTTATCGGCTACAGCCTGTCGGCCCGGCTCCTGGATTCAGGGCACACGGTGGTCGGCATTGATAACCTCAATGACTACTATGATGTAACTTTAAAACAGGCCCGGCTGTCCCGGCTGGAAAAAAAGACCGGGTTTTTATTTCAGAAACTGGATCTGGCAGACCGGCCCGGCATGGAAGCGCTGTTTCAAAAAAACGCATTTGATTGTGTGGTGAATCTGGCGGCCCAGGCCGGGGTCCGGCACAGCATCGACAACCCGTCGTCTTACGTGGACAGCAATCTGGTGGGATTCGGAAACGTGCTGGAAGGGTGCCGCCACAGCCAGGTCAGACACCTGGTGTACGCGTCTTCCTCATCCGTGTACGGCCTGAACACCCTTATGCCGTTTTCGGTTCACCAAAACGTGGATCACCCCATCAGCCTGTATGCGGCTTCCAAAAAAGCCAACGAGCTCATGGCCCATACCTACAGCTATCTGTATAACCTGCCCTGCACCGGGCTGCGGTTTTTCACGGTGTACGGTCCTGGGGCCGTCCGGACATGGCCTTGTTTCTGTTCACCAAAGCGATGATGGACAACAAGCCCATAAAGGTGTTCAACAACGGGAACATGCAGCGGGATTTTACGTATATCGACGATATTGTGGAAGGGGTGATCCGGGTCATGAACCGGATACCTGAAGCAGATCCCGAGTGGTCTTCAGACCGGCCGGACCCGTCTTCCAGCTGCGTTCCCTACCGGCTGTACAACATCGGGAACAACCAGCCCGTGGCGCTCATGGATTTTATCCGCGCCATTGAATCCGCTTTAGGGAAAAGAGCGGTCATTGAATATCTGCCGCTTCAGCCCGGGGATGTACCGGCCACGTTTGCGGATGTCAGTGATCTGATCACCGACACGGGATTCAAGCCCGCTACGCCGGTCCCTGAAGGGATTCAGAATTTGTGGACTGGTACCTGGCGTATTACGGCCGTTAGCCGGCAGATCCTGGCCTGAGTCCGCCCGACCGGGCAGGGAAAGTTTTCGATCGTCGCCCCGGCACTGACAGTTCCGGATTCTGTCCTGCCGTCTCCCAAGCCCGGCCGGGTCATGTCCCTGTCCGGCCGGGGTCCGGATCATCGCGGGCTCAGATGCCTGTCAGGCGGGCACAACAGACATACAAAAGGCCTGCCAAAGTCAGGCCCGGGGGTCACTCCAGTGCCCGGGATACGATTTCGTAGACATTGGTGGACAGGTCCGGGGCGGCTGCCAGAGACGTCAGGGATTCTTTCATCAGGGCCCGGCGCCGGGGATCATATTTTTCCACTGGATGAGACACCGGGCCAGCCGGGCTGCCACCTGGTGGTTGACCTGGTCCAGTGCCAGGATTTTTTTGTGACAAACGCATATCCGCTGCCGTCTGTTTCGTGGAACCGGATGGGATTGTGCAGGGCAAATCCGTAAATCAGCGCCCGGACCCGGTTGGGGTTGGTTAACGAGAAATCCGGATGATCCGCCAGATCCTTCACCGCTTCCGGGGTGCCGGGCAAAGGAGACACGGCCTGGGCCAGGAACCATTTGTCCAGAACCAGGGGGTCATGGGACCATCGCTCGTAAAACCGGGCTGCGCTTTTCCGCCTTAATGAAGGATCTGCGGCACACAGGATCTGGAGACCGGCAAATTCATCGGTCATGGTTGCAGCATTCTCAAACGCGTCCCACACCTGGTGCAGAGAGGTGGGGGTACCGGTGGCGGCCAGGTAGGACAGCGCCAAATTTTTCAGGCTCCGGCCTCCGATGTCACGGATGGACAGGCTTTTGGGATCCGCTTGGCTGCATTTTTCGATGATTTCCGCAAACAGCGGACCCAGGGCTTCGGCCAGATGCGCTTTGAGAAACTGTCTGGCCGTGTGGATGGCATCCACGTCAATGGTTTCGAACAGGTCCGCCAGTTCGGTTTCTCTGGGGACGGCAAGGGTCCGGGCCAGAAACGCCCGGTCTGCCGATGCGTCTGACAGCGCCGCCTCAAACGCCCGGATCAGGCTGGGGGACACGGTGAGGGCCCGGTCCCGGGACACGGCGGCCACCAGATGCTGGATCTCTTTGTTGAACAGGGTCTGGGCCGCATCCCACCGGTTGAACGCATCGGTGTCATGGGCCATGAGAAAGGCCAGTTCCTCATCACTGAAATCCGTGATAATCTTCACCGGGGCTGAAAACTGCCGGAACACCGAGGGCAGGGTGCCGGGGGGCACATTTTCAAACACCTCGGTGTGGGTCTTGTCCGTCATCTGTATCAGGGTGTTGGGTGCCGGAAGGATGTCCCGTCCGTCCGGGTCCAGCAGCCCCATGCGCACGGGAATGTGCTGGGGCAGTTTTTCAGACTGGTTTCTGTCCGGAGGCGTGTGCTGGGAAAAGGTCACCGTCAGGGTCCGGGTGTCCGGATCATACGACCGGATCACGGTCACGGTTGGGGTGCCGGACTGGGTGTACCAGCGCTTAAAATGGGTCAGGTCCAGATTGCCGGCCTCGGCCATGACC
>LQAH01000346.1_pt1 | contig 11402 bp, 13 predicted proteins | sample 1535791 | NCBI WGS metagenome assembly LQAH01 (sample SAMN04331585, study PRJNA305678) | bioreactor metagenome | isolation source: bioreactor_4 inoculated with Wadden Sea sediment 2nd replicate of a... | place: Germany:Bremen
TCGGGGCGGTGGATTATATCACCAAACCCTTTGATATCACCGAGGTCAAGGCCCGGGTCAAAACCCATCTGACTCTGAAGCTGACCGGAGAAGCCCTGAGAAACCAGAATGCCATTTTGGAAGAGATGGTCCTGGAACGGACCAGGGAATTGCGAAAAGCCCAGATCGAAGTGATCAACCGGCTGGGAAAAGCCGCTGAATACCGGGATCAGGATACTGGCACCCATATCAACCGGATGAGCAAATACTGCCGGCTCATGGGCAAGGCCCTGGGGCTTTCCAGGGACGAGTATGACCGGCTGGACCTGGCATCCACCATGCATGATGTGGGCAAGATCGGCATTTCAGACAATATCCTGCTTAAACCCGGAAAACTGGACGACAAGGAATGGGAATCCATGCAGTCGCATACCCGCATCGGGGAGGAATTGCTATCCGGTGGCACGTCCCAGCTGCTGGAAGTGGCAAGAATCATCGCCATGACCCATCATGAAAAATGGGACGGCACCGGGTATCATCAGCATCTCAAGGGAAAAGATATTCCTCTTGTCGGTAGAATCACCTGTATCTGCGATGTGTTTGATGCTTTGATTTCCAGGCGGCCTTACAAAAATCCGTGGCCGGTGGACCAGGCCTTGGCGGAGATCAAAAAGGCAGCGGGGAGTTTTTGATCCCGAACTGGTGAAAGTGTTTCTGTCCCTGGAACCGGAAATTAGAAAAATCGTTGAAATCCATCAGGATTGATTCATGCAAATGGTCAGGGTGACGTTTTCTTGATTTTTTGTTGTATTTGAAAGGATTTTTTTTAGGATGAGACCTGTTCACTAATCCTGAAAATGTCTGGAGAGTCATGAACCGAAACATTACCATATCTGCTTTTTTGTTTTTCTGTCTGCTGGGTTCATCCGTGTTTGCATCTACGGAAAAACAATTGTTTGAAACCGGGGTCGACCATCTGAAGCAGCATCGGTATGAAGCAGCCATTGAATTGTTCACTCAATTGATCGAACTGGACCCGAATAATCCGGATGCGTATAAAAACCGGGGTGTGGCATACATGAAGCTTTCTCAATATGATCCGGCTATTCAGGATTTTGAAAAAACCAGGCAGATGGTGCCGGATCTGAAAGGGCTGCACAGCAATCTGGGGGTGGCCTGGTATTACAAGGGAGAATATGAGGAGGCTATCTCTAATTACGATAAGGAAATTGCTCTGTCTCCGGACAGTCATTATGCCTATTTCAACCGGGCCATCTGCTGGGCGGAACTCAAGAACTACGACAAAAGCCTGGCGGATATTTCTCAAACCCTGGCACTGGAACCGGATTTTTACCTGGCCTATTGCCTGAAAGGGGATTTGTCCCTGGAGCTCGGGGATGCGGAAACAGCCCGGGCTGCCTATGAAAAAGCTGTGAAAGTGGATTCTGAAGCGGATTATGCCAGAAGCCAGCTGGAAACACTGGGCCGGCACCTGCGGTCAGAGAAACGCCGGAGCTCCAGAAACCCGGGAAAGCCACCGTTCCGGACACGTCATCCTGGGAACCATCTGCTGGACAACCGGAGGTGTCCGCAACTGAGCAAACAGAAAAACCCCAACCAAAACAAACCGGGGAACAGGCCTTGAATGGCTCAATCCCGGGGCCCTGAAATGGAAAATTCTGATGCCAGATCGTCTGGACCTGATCCGGAATATGAAATCCAGACCGGAGCGTTCAAGGTTCAGGAAAATGCTAGGGATCGGTTGAACAAATTGCAGGCACTCGGATATGACGCCCGGATCCTGACATTGACCCATCCCGAGGAGGTAACCTGGTATCTGGTGAGAACCGGGACCTTCTTTGACAGGAAAACAGCGGAACAGGCCATGGCACAATTCGTCAAAAAAACCGGCATGAAAGCCTATGTCAGAGCCTGGAACCAATTTTGAGCCCCGTGTCCGATAACTGGATGACCCAGTTCTGCAACACCCTGTGGCAGGGAAGCCGTAAAATGGGCATCGCCCTGACAGAAGCACAAGTGAGCCAGATGGCCTGTCATGCGGCCCAGCTGGAAAAATGGAACCGGCATATCAACCTGACGGCCATCAAGGGACCGGTCGATCTGGCCCGGAAGCATTTTCTGGATGCGGTCGCCATTCAGCCGTTCATTCATACCCGAAACGGACAATGGATGGACATGGGCACCGGCGGCGGATTTCCCGGGCTGCCGCTGAAACTGCTTAATCCGGAAATCCGGATGATTCTGGTGGATGGGTCCCGTAAAAAAATTCATTTTCTCAAACATGTGATCCGGATGTTGGGCATTAACGGGATCGAGGCTGTCCATGGCCGGGTGGAGGCGTTTGGCAAAGATCCGGATTTTGCCGGGCGATTTGATGGGGTTCTGGCCCGGGGACTGGCGAACCTGGAACGGTTGGCCGATTTGGCGGACCAGTTTCTGACACCAGGAGCCATTCTTTTTGCATTGAAAAGCCCAGCGCCCGGGAAGAGATCACTCGGAACCTGGAAAACCGGTTTGCCATTGCGTGGGATGAATACCGGCTGTCGGATGACGGCGAAAGGCGATGTCTGGCACGGCTGACACCACGACACAAAAAAAGTTCCTGAATAATCGCCGGCTATTCAGGAACTTTCTGATCGGTCTATCAAGTATGTCTTGAGTTACACTTAAAAAGTGTTTTAGAGCACCGTCACATTTTTGGCAGAAGGCCCTTTTTGGCCCTCTTCGATATCAAACGACACCCGGTCCCCTTCATTGAGGGATTTAAAACCGGTTGCATTGATTCCTGAGTGATGGACAAACACGTCCTTACCACCACCATCCACTTCGATGAATCCAAACCCCTTTGAGTCATTAAACCATTTCACAATACCATTTGCCATGTCGGCGCTCTCCTGTAATAAAAAATAAAAATAATCTGTCTGCTTTGGGGCGAAATTTCCTGTGAATCAGGAAAAACTCCTTGAGGCAGAAACAATCCGTCAGCCGTTTCAAGGCTGATGGAGCGATTATAGATGTCTGTCCGTAAAAGTCAAGCGTTGTTTGTCAGGCCCTGCAAATAATGGGATCAGGATTCTTGATTTTTGAACCGTTTTTTCGTATGCTGAAGCAAATCGCACCCTGTTCCTTGTCAACCCATGGAGGAGAAGACGCTTATGTCCGGAATGAAGACCTCACATCCACGGGAGAACCACAACAATGGGTTCACTTTGGTGGAACTCATGGTCGCCGTGGCCATTTTTGGAATCTTGGCAATCATTGCGATTCCGGAAATGAGTGCGTTGATCAGGAATACCAGGCTGAAAACGGTGACACGGCAACTGGTATCCACGTTGCAGGAAATGAAACTCCGAGCCATTAAGGAAAATGCCGTCGCCAGTATTGTTTTTGATGAAACAAACGACAGCTATAAGGCTTTTGTTGATAATAATCCAGAGGACGGGGCTTATAATACAGGAGAGGAAATCATTGCGATCGCGAATCTGAAAAATGACAACCTTGAGATAACATCGAATAATTCTTCCTTTGGGTTCGCCAGTAGAGGATTTCTATCAGGGGTCAATAATTGTGCCATTACCATTTCCAACACATCCGGCAGACAAAAGCAAGTTGTGATTAATAAGATAGGAAGAATCCGGATTGAATGAATTGAATAATGAAGAATATGCTCAAAGCTGAAAATTTATCATGAACGGGAAACGGCATACCGAAAACAGAAATGATTTCAGCCAGGGGTTTACTCTGGTTGAAATTCTGGTGACCATGGCCATCATAAGCATTGTGGTTTCGGGTGTCATTTATTCCTATTCAGGACAACAGAAATCCGAATTGTCACAGACCCAACTGGTGGAGATGCAACAAAGTCTCCGTGCTGCTATGTATATTATGTCCATAGAAATTCGAATGTCTGGTTATGATCCTCACAGGGCTTTTTCGGCTGGTATCACCAATGCAGGAGATGGTTCGAACGGGAATCCGCTGACCTTGACTTATGTAGAAAATGACACAGACAGTGACCCGGGGATTTTAAAGACGGTTGCATTCGATCTTTTTGATTCATTGAGTGATGGGGATGATGATATCGGCATGAAAATAAATGTTGATAACAGGCAGGCAATCGCTGAAAATATTCAATCCCTGACTTTTACATACCTTGACAGTGATGGTAATGGTCTGGCTGCTCCGATTGACCTTTCAGATATCAGGGCGGTTCGTATCGACATTACCGCGGGGCTGGATGCCGGTGCCGTGGATCACACCATACCCGGGGCGAAACGGTCTGTATCTGCCGTGATAAAATGCCGTAATCTGGGATTGTAATGACCGGGAAGGGGAAACAAAACTGAAATGAGCAATGAATTATTTTGCAGGAACTTCGAAAAAGAAAGAGGCTTCACCCTTCTGGAGGTGATGATCGCCTTAAGTATACAGGCAATTGGTATTTTGGCTATTATCAGCATGCACATCTCAGCCTCCCAGGCAAATGCTCATGCAGTGACATTTACCAATGCATTGCTTGCGGCACAAAGCCGGATCGAATACCTGCTTATGGAAGATTTTGATAATATCACCAGTAGCACGACATATGTCGTTGAAACCCATGAGGACAGTAGTGTCATTCCACCAGGATATACCCTTGAATGGAAGGCGGAGGACCATACGGCCGATATGAAGAAAATAAATGTCCGCGTCAAAAAATCGCTCAAACTTGGAGACAAAATTCAAGAAAAGGTGCTGGCTTTGACGGTTGTAAAAAACAGAGGATAGAGGTATGATCTTTTTTTTAAGAAAAGATTCGCTGAAAGTTTCGTTCGACTGCTTGGACAATCATCAGGGATCCGCACTGATCATCGTTTTAATCGTGATGGCGGTATTAACCCTGGTGGGATTGTCCACCATCAACACAGCAAGCATTGAAAATAGAATCGTTCGAAATGAACGGGTTTATCAGGAAAATTTTTACCTGGCAGAGTCCGGTGTCAATGAAGCGGCCCAGAAGATTGAAAATGAAACAAACAGTGACAATCTGATACCATACTATTCATCTTGGCTCTGGATGCATGATGTGGTTGACAGCAATAACAATCCGATGAATTTTTCAGATCCCGACAATTGGGTGTACAGCGTTTCTTCAAGTGACAACTCGGAACAGGCGGCTGTCAACACCGATGCTTTTTTTCAAGTGTATTCAAAGGGGTTGCAAGAGGTAGCTCCTTGGACATCGGTGACTCAAACACGCGCTTGTATGAATATGCGGTGTTCGGGCACGGAAAACCAACAGTGGCAACGCCATCATTGAAATCGGTTATTTGAAGCGGTTTTAGATGGGTCCCATGAATGGTTCTCCAATCAGAACGGTATCCGCCGGGGTCGATGAGGCGGTCGCTGGCGTGCTTACCAATGTAAAAAGAATCCAGGTAAGTTTTTTGCCATCAATTCGTGCCTGCGGTTGTCTTTGCTGTCTATCTTTTTGCGAATATTTGAGATTGTCATCTACAACCGGGATTTCGATTAAATGAAAATCTGTATCAGCGGAGAATTCAGCGTCAGTGTTAAACACAGGGGAAGATCCTGTGTAACGGCTTTTCGAGTCTTAATTTTATCAACGGACGTTCCTGACGCGGAAAAGGGAACTGTCTGGTGCGCTTTTTAGGAGTATGACATGATGATGATCAAAGATCGCTTTTGCCTTTTCCGATTCAAAAAAATAGCGGCTTTTTTTCCAACCACCTGTGTTGTTTCTTTATTTCCCTTTTTGCAGTGTCCTGGATAACCTTTATTTATTCTCCCCTGGTGTGTGCCGTTTCGGTGGATATAGCGGACGTCCCCTTAGATGTCCAACTCCAAGCATCGGCTCCCAATATCATGTTCGGGATTGACGACTCAGGATCCATGGATTGGGAGATTCTCACAAATGAAAGTGACGGGCTCTTCACCATCGGTAACACTGGGTATGAATATGTGTTTGATAACCCCGGAGATAACTTGTACACCTCGGGCGTCTACTCCTATGTTATCGCCGGGGACAACCGCCGTTATTGGAAGTCCCAATGGTCCGAATACAACAAGATGTATTATGACCCAAAGGTCACCTACAAGCCCTGGCATTCGGATATGCCGGATGCTGATCCGGATATGGTGCGTTCTCATCCCATGTATGCGGAAAACTACACCAACCTTAATGCCGCCTATTACTCTCTCAGCTTTGGGAGTCAGATCATCAAAGATGACCGGGATAGTACAGGCATTACCAAGTCAGATAACTGGGTATTATATAGTTATAGCGCAGCCTATGGGGAAAAGGACAGCTACACAAGCGTGGACGGCTCAACCTTCACGTGGATTCCCACCATCCCTTCGACCGAAACCTACGAGGTATGGGTTTTCAACGCCTATTACGACGGTAATGACCAGAATGCCGAGTATACCATTGTCCATGCAGGGGGAGTAGCTACCGCTTATTCCGATCAGAGTGCCAAGGGTGGCGAATGGGATCTTCTGGGAACATATACTTTCAATGCGGGGACCACGGGTTCGGTCACCGTGACCCGTAAAGATCACTCCACCAAAGGCGTATACACCAACGCGGACGCCGTGAAATTCGTCAAGGTGACGGGAAGCGTGAACATTGTCAACGCACACTACCATGTCTACTCTCAGTCGGCAGGAAAACCCTATTTGGTAAACCTGGATGGGGCGATCACCTATTACAGATACAATGACAATGGTGATGACTACATCGAGCCCGGAGAACTCGTTTTGGATGGATCGCCACCTGCGGATATCGTTACTGGCAGAAGCTATGAACAGGAGCGGCAGAATTTTGCCAACTGGTATTCCTTTTCCCGGAACGGTGGGGAGTCGCGGTAGGGGCTATTTGTCAGGCTCTTGAGGTGATAGAAGGGGTCAATGTGGGTATCCGAAGCCTGAACGGCTATATCATTAAACGGGTTCATCCTATCAAAGTGGGTGGTGTTGACGAGACTCCTGCTATTTTGAATCTTTTGACCAGCTTCCGTCACGACAAAAACCCTATCGGGTCCACTCCATTAAGAGCTGGTCTCAAAAAGATCGGCGAATATTACAGCACCAGCGAGGTTATTAACCCCTTGAACCCGAACTTTCGGTTTCACCTATTGATCCAGGAGCAGGCGGCGGCTGCCAGCAGAATTTCGCCATTATGTTCACGGATGCTGCCTATAATGGCCTTGCTCCTGGACTGGGAAACGTTGACGGGGCCTTTCCTCCTCCTTTTGGGGACAAAAATTCGGGAAGCCTTGCCGATGTGTCTATGCATTACTGGATGACAGATTTGGACGGAGATCCGGACAACAACTTCGTTCCGACCAATTTTTATGACAGCGCAACCTGGCAGCACATGGTTACATATACGGTGGCCTTTGGAGTGAACGGCACCCTTAATCCTGCCGACTACGACCTTTACAATATCGACACCTCCGAACGCAAGTACCCTACCTGGCCAAGCCCTATCAACAATGACTATGAGCGCATCGACGATCTTTGGCACGCAGCAGTCAATAGCCGGGGAAAGTACCTTAACGCCCAGAATCCCCAGGAGCTGATCAAGGCGTTTCTGTCTGTTATCAATGATGTGATCGCTCGAATCGGATCATCGGCTAAAGTCTCCATCAATGCGGAAGAACTGAACGAAGGAACCGTCATTTACCAGTCGAGCTACTCGACCGAATTCTGGAGTGGCGATGTCAAGGCCTATAGCATTGATGCGGTTACCGGCGAAATAAGGCGTGGCGAGGGCGAGGAGTTGTGGTCGGCTTCAGAAAAGCTCGCCTCGGCCGACTGGGATGCGGGTAGGCGCATCGTCACCTATAATGGAACCTCCGGAATCCCCTTCCGTTTTGCGAGTCTTGGCATTGCCCAGAAAGAAATGCTATCCCCTGATCCTGCCACCAGTGAAAGAGTGTTCGAATACCTTCGGGGAAATCGAAGCTCGGAAGGAATTGATTTCAGAACTAGAGAGACCATCTTGGGAGATTTTGTCCACTCCGCTCCCCTTTATCACAACGGGGTTTTGTTTGTGGGGGGAATGACGGCATGCTTCATGCTTTTAATGCCAGCAAAACAATAGGCGGAGAGGAGCTCTTCGCCTATATGCCGGGACTTGTTTTCCTAACCTCTCCTTGCTCGCCGATCCTGGTTACTCCCATAAATACTACGTGGATCTGACACCTTTTGCAAAAACCGTCAACGGAGTCGACCTTTTGGTGGGCGGCTTGGGCAAGGGGGGCAAAGGCTATTACTGTCTGGATGTGACCGACCCGTTTACCATTGCTACGGAAGCGGCCCTGGCCGCCAGGGTCAAATGGGAATTCCCCAAAGCCACTACAGATTCAGATGATGTGGCGGACATAGGATACAGCTTCAGCCGGCCGGTCATCGTCAACACCAAGGCTGGCTGGGTCATCATCTTTGGAAATGGTTACAACAGCCCCAATGAGAGTGCCTTGCTTTTCGCTCTTGCGATTGACGGATCGGTGCTGGCCAAAATCGATACGGATTCGGGCCCCTCCAATGGCCTCTCAACCCCCGCCGTCGTGGATGTGAACAACGACCTGCTTGCAGACTATGTTTACGCGGGTGATCTGCTGGGAAATCTTTGGAAATTCGACATCCGATCTGCCAGTCCAGGCGATTGGAAGGTCGCCCATACGTCGGGAGGTGCCCCGGCTCCCTTGTTTGCTGCAAGAGGGCCGGGGGACAGCATTCAGCCCATCACAACCAAACCGGATGTGATGTTCCATTGTGCCCGACATGGCTATATTGTGGTCTTTGGAACGGGGAAATACCTGGGAAGCTCCGATTTTGATGATTTTTCCACTCAAGCACTTTACGGTATCTGGGATTATGGGGATGACACGGATTCTTCCGAATTTTTAGGGCCTTCGACAGAGCGGCTACCCCCAATCTCTCCAACCAACCTTATACCGTCTCTCTGCTGGAACAGATTGAACTGGTGTGGTCCTCGTTTGGCGGTCGGTTCATGCGGATCACATCCGATTATAAACCAATTTGGGCCACTGAAGAGGAGACTTCTGCGGACGGGGAGTTACCCAATCCTTCCAGCTTGGTCGTCAACCATGCGGGATGGTACTTTGATCTACCCCTTTTAAAGGAGCGGATCATTCGGAATCCGATGATCGTGATGGCAAGGTCATTGTTATCACCACTATTCCCAAAAGCATTCCCTGTACCTCTGGAGGTGAATCAATTTTGATGGAGATTCAGGGGTGTTCGGGTGCTCGACCTATGTCTCCCCAGCTCGATATTAATGAGGATGGATTGATCAATGAACAAGACCAGGTTCTTTGGGGTGAGGATACGATCCCTCCCTCGGGGATCCACTTCCCGACCCTCCTTTATGAACCCACGATTCTAAGGGCAGGCGACCAGGAGCTAAAATTGATGAGCACTGCCGCAGGCGGTATCGTCACACAAAGAGAACGGGCAGAAAAACATGGCATGTTCTATTGGCGGGAACTCCGTTAGAAAGCGTTTAGAAGTACCGGAATAGATATGGCTCGTTCCAAACCTGATTTAACGAATTTATTTCTTGATACAAGGAGATCTTAGATGAAAAAAATCAGCCACTTTCGAAAAGGAATGGGCATCGCAGCCTTTTTCGTGATGATATGTCTCTTTGTTTTAACACCCCCTGCTGTCACGGGCCAAGGGAAGGGCGGGAAAAACGATCAGAGAATTAATAACAAATCCCTCAAACCGGAGATTACTTACCGGCATATAGGCTTTGTTCAGAGAGTCGGAAGGGATGAGATTGTCGTAGACGATCATCTTCTGAAATTTGCCAAAAATGTAAGCTATCATAGTACTGAACCGGGTGGCCTGGTGTCAAGACAGATTAAGAAGGGCTTCCAGATCGGATTCAATCGGAATGATAAAAAAGAGATAACCGATATCTGGATTCTTAAATCCGAATAAGATCTCTTTTCTGATTTTGTTGAAACCAACAATGGTACCCTGGGCATGGCCCTTTGTCGATAATCCAGTCCCGCTGAAATCTTGGGTCAGGCATAAAAACCGTTCCTGTAACCTTTCAACAACAGGGGAACGTGACAGGCCTTGCACGATATCAACACTGGGATTATCGATTAGGGAAAGGATCCCTGAAATGGTCGATACATCCGTAAGAGATCTAAGTCTCAACATCCGGAGAATCATTGGATCGTCTTTGTAATAGACTATATTTCACGCAACCATCTGCAACCCAGAATCAGGTGGGTGACGTGAAGCATCACCACCAGGTGATGGTCAAATATTGGGGGTATCTTCAGAGGGGAAAAGCATCTTTTCGTTTTTTTTTAATGCAAACTGCCTGAACAAGAGCTGGAAAACAATCATGCCGGAAAAAGATGCCAATGCCCTGCCTTCAAAACGGATTGCCGGAGTTTTGTGGGAGTTGGCAAAAATTTGTGCTTTACTGAACTTCATTTGTAGCAGCCTTCTGAATAGGTTTTTTTATGCAACATCATGGGGCGATTGTCTGGACGGGCTGTCGAAAATATAAACAGCGATGAGGGCCGCCCATGAATTTTCGGAAATTTATAGATAGATGGCTGGCATTGGAACGAAACTTTGAATCTGTTAAACATACTTCTTGACTCAACTAGCCGGGCCGGTTAAAATTTTATTTAGTTTGTTTAGAAAAAACGGTAGCCAGGCGATCAAGCCAACGATAGACTGATCCGGGACGTTTTCGGTGAGCGGACTGCAATATTCGGCGGTGTTGATCCGGTACCTGGTCTTTGTGCCGGAAGAAGATGAACTCCTATTGAACCCAATAAAGGAATGGTGGAACAGGTGATTTCAAAGAGACAGCTGGCTATATCATGACACTGGCGGAAAAATTTTAAAAAAGAAGGTTCCGACATGCCGACCTTGATAAAATAGGGCAAAGCGAGTTCATCTTAAGAAAGAATATTCTTAGACAAAAGAGAGAATCAGATGAGAGAAATGTTCAAAAGGGTATTGGTTACGGTGGCAGCACTGGGATGTGTTATGGGGATGATTGGGTGCGCAAATGTGTTTTCAGACAGCCAAGCGGCCGAAACCCAGGCAGTGTCATCAACTGCTGCATCCATGACGGCACCGGAATCCCGGAAGACCACGGCGGTGTATTATGATTTTGAAGACGTCCTGATTCCGGTGGAGCTGTCAGTGGTTCAGGACAAAACCATGATCGTTTCCACCCCGGGATTCACCTCCGGGATTCTGATGCTCCAAGGAAGGGTGGAGCGGCGTTCTCTGATCAATTTTTTCAACAACAACATGCTTAAGGACAACTGGACGGTGGTCAGCCGGATCGACTCACCCAACATGGCTATCCTGGTGTTTGAAAAGCCCATGAA